>Ga0210044_10001354_pt1 | contig 37274 bp, 39 predicted proteins | sample CryGey13umfilter_2_FD_183959 | JGI IMG/M metagenome (GOLD analysis project Ga0210044, IMG submission 183959) | Groundwater microbial communities from aquifer in Utah, USA - Crystal Geyser 4/9/14 3 um filter (SPAdes) (version 2) | ecosystem: Environmental > Aquatic > Deep subsurface >... | reverse complement strand
GTGGATCACCGGACGCGCCAAGGATCTCATCATCCGCGGCGGCCACAACATCGACCCCGCCGTGATCGAGGACGCGCTGATGGCGCATCCCGATGTCATGTTCGTCGGCGCGGTCGGCCAGCCCGACTCCCATGCCGGCGAGCTGCCCTGCGCCTATGTCGAGCTGCGCCCCGGCGCCGAGGCCGACGCCGGCGCGCTCAGGCGGTTCGCCGCCGAGCATGTCTCGGAGCGCGCGGCGCGGCCGATCCATGTCGAGGTGTTGGCCGAACTGCCGAAAACCGCCGTCGGCAAGGTGTTCAAGCCCGACTTGCGCCGCCGCGCGCTGGAGCGGGTCTATGCGGGCGCGCTGGCGCAAAACGGCGTCGCGGCGCGGGTGCGCGCCGTCGAGGACGCCACGCTGGGCACGGTCGCCGAGATCGACCCCGAGGCCCCTGCGGACGACGCCGCCATCGCCGCCGTTCTGGGCGCCTACGCCCGCCCGTGGCGGCGCGCGGCGGCGGCGCCGGACGCGCCCTAGAGCATCGCCGTGACAGACGCCCGGCGCGCGAGGCCGGGGGCGGCGCATCGCATTGCGGCGCCGCCGGGCCTTAGCGGCGGCGCGGCTAGAGCGCGTCCTCGGTCTCGCCGACGCGGATTTCGGCGCAGCCGGTCTGGCCGAACGCCTCTGCCATGGCGACAAATCCCGCCACCGAAGCCGAGCCGAGATCGATGCTGAAGCGCCAGCCGTCGCGCTCCGGCGTCGGGCCGTCGATGGCGTGGGCGACGCCCAGCAGGTCGGGGCTTTCCTCGCCGAAGCGCGCCTGGAACCACTCCAGAAACCAGCGCCGAACCGGCGTCCAGTTCGGCGCCCCCGCCGCGCCGCGCGCCAGCAGCGTGACCGCGCCCCAGCAGAACGGCGCGACATGCAGGCTGGAGACGTCGGACAGCGCGCGCTCGATGGGCGCAAAACGCAGCGTGGTGTGGCAGGGCGCGCGCAGATTCAGCACGCGGCCCTCGCGGGTGACGCGCAGATCGTGGCGGCGGGGCAGCGACAGCGGCGGGCGGCGGCGGATGCGGCCGTCGGCGTCGCGCTCCACCGGCTCGGCCTCGACATCGGCGCCCAGCGTCAGCTCGCGCGCCATCAGCTCCAGCAGCCCCGCGACATGCAGATCGCGCACCGGCTCGAGCACGTCGGTGAAATCGTGGCCTGGTCGCATCATGCGCGCCTCCGGGTGACGCCCAGTTCCGCCAGCGCGGCCTGCAGCGCGGCGGGCAGCTCGGGCCCCGCCGTCACGGCGCCGGCGTCGGGCGGCGCCTCGGCGGGCGAGAGATAGCGCCAGCCCTGGAACGGGCGGCGCGGCTGCGCCTCGGTGCGCACGAGGGCGGGGTCGAGCACAAGGGCGCAGCGGCGCACGCCGTCTTCGCCGTCCTCCGGCGCCAGCGCCAGAATCCGCTGGCGCGCCAGCACCAGCCCCTTGATCACCCAGTAGAGCGACCCGCCCGCCAGCAGCTCCGCCGCGCGCCGTGGCCACATCCTTGTGACGTGACGCACCGATCCGGTCGCCAGAAGCCGCCCGCGCTGCCAGTCCTGAAGGTCCTGCACGCCCTCGGCGCCGACGCAGAGCTTGAGCATGTGCAGGCTTGGCGGGGCGGACATGAGTCTCTACTCCTTTGGTCGTATTCGACCTTGGGCATAAATAGGCGCCCGCGCCAGAAATATGAGGGGCGCCGTGCAAGAATCTGCTAAAGTATCAAGGTGAAACCCATCCCGAGCGCGTTGACGCGCCGCTGTTGCGTTCTTATGATGTTCCAGATCAACATGAGAGATTCCGCCCGATGACACGCTTTGACGCCCCGATCGCCGAACAGATCTGGGACATGAAATACCGCCTGAAGGATCAGGACGGCGCGGCGCTCGACGCCGCGGTGGAGGACAGCTGGCGCCGCGTGGCGCGCGCGCTGGCCGCCGTCGAGGCCGATCCGGCGGCGTGGGAGGGGCCTTTCGAGGCGGCGCTGGAGGATTTCCGCTTTCTGCCGGCGGGGCGCATCCTGTCGGGCGCGGGGGCGGGGCGGGCGGTGACGCTGTTCAACTGCTTCGTGATGGGCACGGTGCCGGATTCGCTGGAGGGCATCTTCACCCACCTGCGCGAAGCGGCGCTGACCATGCAGCAGGGCGGCGGCATCGGCTATGACTTCTCCACCATCCGCCCCAAGGGCGCGCCGGTGAAGGGCGTGGCGGCGGACGCCTCCGGCCCGCTGAGCTTCATGGACGTGTGGGACGCGATGTGCCGCACCATCATGAGCGCGGGCGCCCGGCGCGGCGCGATGATGGCGACGCTGCGCTGCGACCATCCCGACATCGAGGCGTTCATCGAGGCCAAGCGCGACCCCGCGCGGCTGCGCAACTTCAACCTCAGCGTGCTGGCGACCGATCCGTTCATGGCGGCGGTGGCGGCGGACGGGCCGTGGGACCTCACCTTCGGCGGGCGCGTCTATCAGACCGTGCGCGCGCAGGATCTGTGGAACCGGATCATGAAGGCCACCTATGACGTGGCCGAGCCGGGGGTGATCTTCATCGACCGGATCAACGCGCTGAACAATCTGGCGTATGCCGAGACCATCGCCGCCACCAACCCCTGCGGCGAACAGCCGCTGCCGCCCTACGGCGCCTGCCTGCTCGGCTCGATCAACCTCGCGCGGCTGGTGGCGGATCCGTTCGGGCCTCAGGCGCGGCTGGACGAGGCGCAGCTCGCCGATCTGGTCGCGACCGCCGTGCGGATGATGGACAACACCGTGGACGCCTCGCGCTTTCCGCTTCAGGCGCAGGCGGACGAGGCGCGCGCCAAGCGGCGCATCGGGCTGGGGGTGACCGGGCTGGCCGACGCGCTGCTGATGACCGGCGTGCGCTATGGCTCGGAGCAGGCTGCGCGGCTGACGTCGCAATGGCTGGGCGCTGTGTCGCGCGCGGCCTATCGGGCCTCGGCGCTGCTGGCGCAGGAAAAGGGCGCCTTTCCGCTGTTCGACCGCGAGCAGTTTCTCGCCCGCCCGCACATCGCCGCGCTCGACGCCGAGACCCGCGCGCTGATCGCCAAGCACGGCGTGCGCAACGCGCTGCTGACCTCGATCGCGCCCACCGGCACCATCTCGCTCTACGCGGGCAACGTGAGTTCCGGCATCGAGCCGATCTTCGCCGCCGCCTACACCCGCAAGGTGCTGCTCAAGGACGGCTCGCGCGCCGAGGAGGAGGTGGTGGACTACGCCGTGGCGCTGTGGCGGCGCCTGCATGGGCCCGACGCGCCCCTGCCGGAGTGGTTCGTGGACGCGCAGACGCTGGCCCCCGCCGACCATGTGCGGATGCAGGCGGCGGCGCAGGAACACGTGGACAGCTCGATCTCCAAGACCATCAACTGCCCCGCCGACATCGACTTCGAGGCGTTCAAGGACGTGTATCGGCTGGCCTATGCGACCGGGTGCAAGGGCTGCACGACGTATCGGCCCAACGCCGTGACCGGCTCGGTGCTGTCGGTGGCCGAGGCGCCGAAGGTCGAGACCGCGCCGGAGGACGCCGCGCCCAGCCACGGCGGCGAGGTGGTCTATATGGCCAAGCCGCTGGCGCGGCCCGAGGCGCTGCCCGGCGCCACCTACAAGCTGAAATGGCCCGAGAGCGAGCACGCGATCTACATCACGCTGAACGACGTGATCACCGGCGGCAGGCGGCGGCCGTTCGAGATCTTCATCAACTCCAAGAACATGGAGCATTACGCCTGGACCGTGGCGCTGACGCGGATGGTGTCGGCGGTGTTCCGGCGCGGCGGCGACGTGAGCTTTGTGGTCGAGGAGCTGAAGGCGGTGTTCGACCCGCGCGGCGGCGCGTGGATGGGCGGGCGCTATGTGCCCTCGATCCTCGCGGCGATCGGCGGGGTGATCGAGCGGCATCTGGTCGAGATCGGCTTCATGGAGGGCGAGGGGCTTGGCCTCAAGGCCGATCCGCAGGCCGAGGCGCTGCGCGTGGGTGAGCGGCCCAAGGGCGCGGCCTGCCCCAACTGCGGCTCGCGCAACCTGCACAGGGTCGAGGGCTGCGCCACCTGCGCGGACTGCGGCCATTCCAAGTGCAGTTGAGAGAGCGTCGGCCATGAACGGGCAGGAGCTCGGCATCTTCGGCGTCTTTGCGCTGGTTCTGGCGTTGTTCGCGCTGGTGGCGATCTTTCGCGCCATCCGCATCGTCGGGCAGGGCGAGGAATGGACGGTGGAGCGCTTCGGCCGCTACACCCGCACCCTGCGCCCCGGCCTCCACGTTCTTGTGCCGTTCATCGACCGCGTCGGCCAGCGCATCAACATGATGGAGACGGTGCTCGACATCGCCGGACAGGAGGTCATCACCCGCGACAACGCCCCGGTGCGCGCCGACGCAGTGGCGTTCTATCAGGTGGTGGACGCGGCGCAGGCGGCCTATGAGGTGCGCGACCTCGAAAGCGCGCTGGCGAACCTCAGCCAGACCAACATCCGCGCGGTGATCGGCTCGATGGACCTCGACGAGGCGCTGTCGAACCGCGATTCGATCAACGCGCGGCTGCTGACGGTGATCGATCAGGCCTCCAGCCCCTGGGGGGTGAAGGTGACCCGCGTCGAGATCAAGGATCTGGCGCCGCCTGCGGACATCATCGAGGCGATGGGCCGCCAGATGAAGGCCGAGCGCGACAAGCGCGCCGAGGTGCTGGCGGCGGAGGGCGCCAAGCAATCCGCCATCCTGCGCGCCGAAGGTCTGCGCGCGAGCCAGATCCTTGAGGCGGAGGGGCGCAGGCAGTCGGCGTTTCTGGACGCGGAGGCGCGCGAGCGCGCCGCGCAGGCCGAGGCGGAGGCGACGCGCATGGTCTCGGTGGCGATCCGCGAAGGCGACGTGGCGGCGCTCAACTATTTCGTCGCGCTGAAATACGTCGAGTCGCTGCGCGACATCGCCGCCGCCGACAACACCAAGACGATCATGCTGCCGGTCGAAGCGGCGGGGCTGCTCGGCTCGGTGGCGGGCGTCGCGGAACTGGCCAGGGCCGCCGCCGGGCAAGGGCGCTGAGCGCCATGTTCGCCTTCCTGACCGGCGCGGCGCCGTGGTGGTGGATCATCGCCGGGCTGGCGCTGGGCGCGGTCGAGATGCTGACCTTCTCCTACATCCTGATCTGGCCGGGGCTGGCGGCGGTGGCGGTCGGGCTGTGGCTGTTCGCCCAGCCGGGCTTGAGCGGCGGCGGTCAGGTGGCGCTGTTCGCGCTGCTGTCGCTGGCCTTCGCGGTCGCCGGGCGGGCGTGGGTGATGCGGCGAAAGCCGCCGCCGCCCGAAGGCGCCGGGCTCAACCGGCGCGCGGCGCGGCTGGTGGGGCGGCGCGCGCGGGTGGCGGAGGCGCTGGGCGGCGATCTGTGCGAAGTCGAGATCGAGGGTGAGCGGTGGCGCGCGCGCGGCGCCGGGCCGCTGACGCCGGGCGATGAGCGCGGCGTGCGCGGCGCCGACGGCATGACGCTGCTGCTGGAGGACTGAGCGCCGCGCCAGCCGCGCGCGCCTTGGTCAGCCGACCAGAACGCCCATCCGCTGCAGCGCCAGCAGATAGCCCTGCACGCCGAAGCCCGCGATCACGCCGTCGGCGCGCAGCGAGACGTAGGAGTGGTGGCGAAAGCTCTCGCGCTTGTGGACGTTGGAGATATGCACCTCCAGCACCGCGCCGTCGAAGGCGTTCAGCGCGTCGAGGATCGCGATCGAGGTATGGGTGAAGGCGCCGGGGTTGATGACGATCCCGGCGGCGCTGTCGCGCGCCTCGTGGATCCAGTCGATCAGCTCATATTCGCGGTTGGACTGGTGAAAGCGCACGGCCAGCCCCAGCCGTTCGGCTTCCTCGCCGCACAGCCGCGCCACGTCGGCCATGGTGTCGCGGCCATAGATCTCGGGCTGGCGCTTGCCCAGCAGGTTGAGGTTCGGGCCGTTCAGGATGACGACGAGCGGGTGCATGGGGGCCTCCGGGGTTTGCGGACGACAGGCTTGCCGCGCGCGGCGGGCGGGCGCAAGGCGGTTGCGATTCTGCGCGCCGTGGGTGCAGACTTGGGCGCTGCGCATCCACGGGAGGAAGAACCATGACCAGAATGGCCACACGCGGCGTCGCCCTCGCGGCGGCGCTGTGCTTCAGCATCGCCCCGCCGCCGGTCGCCGCGCAGGAGGCGGCGATCCTGAGCGGCATGGACCTGATGCACCCGGTCTGGGCGCGCGAGGGCATGGTGTCGGCGCAGGAGGCGGAGGCGACGAAGATCGGCCTGGGCGTGCTGCAGGCGGGCGGCAACGCGGTGGACGCCGCCGTGTCGGTGGCGCTGGCGCTGGCGGTGAGCCTGCCGCGCGCGGGCAATATCGGCGGCGGCGGCTTCATGATCGTGCACGACGCGGCCAGCGGCGAGACCGCAGCCATCGACTATCGCGAGACGGCGCCCTCGGCGGCGACGCGCGACATGTTCCTTGGGGCCGACGGCGAGGCGGACGCGAAGCTGTCGCGGTTCCATGGGCTTGCGGTCGGCGTGCCCGGCACGCTGGCGGGGCTGGCGCTGGCGCTGGAGAAATACGGCACGCTGACGCTGGCGCAGGCGCTGGCGCCGGCGATCAGGCTGGCCGAGGAGGGCCTCGTGGTCAGCGTCGATCTGGCCGATTCGCTGAAGGGGCTGGAGAAGCGGCTGAAGCAGTGGCCAAGCTCGGCCAGCGTGTTCTTCAAGCCGGACGGGAGCTTTTTCGAGCCGGGCGACATCCTGCGCCAGCCCGACCTCGCCGCCTCGCTCAGGCTGATCGCCGAACAGGGGCCGGGCGCGCTCTATCGCGGGCCGCTGGGCGAAAAGATCGTCGCGGCGGTTGTCGCGGCGGGCGGGGTGATGAGCATGGACGACCTCGCCGCCTATGAGGCCAAGGTGCGCGCGCCGGTGACGGGAACCTATCGCGGCTATGAGATCGTCTCGATGCCGCCGCCGTCCTCGGGCGGCGCGCATATCGTGCAGATCCTCAACATTCTTGAAGGCTTTCCCATCAGCTGGACCGGCGCGAATTCCGCCGAGACCATCCATCTGATGGCGGAAGCGATGCGGCTGGCCTACGCCGACCGCAGCGAATACCTCGGCGACAGCGATTTCGTCGATGTGCCGCTCAAGGGGCTGACCAGCAAGGCCTATGCGGCGGCGCTGCGCGGCAAGATCGACCGCCACCGCGCCACGCCCTCCAGCATGGTCAAGCCCGGCAAGCCGCAGCCCTATGAGAGCGACCAGACCACGCATTTCTCGGTGGTGGACAAGGACGGCAACGCCGTCTCCAGCACCTACACCATCAATTTCTCCTACGGATCCGGGCTGGTGGCGGAGGGCACGGGGATCCTGCTCAACAACGAGATGGACGATTTCTCCGCCAAGCCCGGCGTGCCCAACGCCTACGGGCTGATCGGCGGCGACGCCAACGCGGTCGAGCCGGGCAAGCGCCCGCTGTCGTCGATGTCGCCGACCATCGTGCTGAAGGACGGCAAGCCGTTCCTGGTGACCGGCAGCCCCGGCGGCGCGCGCATCATCACCACCACGCTGCAGGTGATCATGAACGTGATCGACCACGGCATGAACGTGGCCGAAGCCTCCGCCGCGCCGCGCATCCATCATCAGTGGCTGCCCGACCAGTTGCGGGTGGAGGAGGGCCTCAGCCCCGACACCACGGCGCTGTTGCGCGCGCGCGGGCATGACGTGTCGGTGCAGGAGGCGATGGGCGCCACCCAGTCGATCATGATCGATCCGGAGACCGGTTTCCGGCTGGGCGCCTCCGATCCGCGCCGCGCGGGTGCGCTGACCGTGGGCTATTGAGCGGGGTCGCGCGCGCCGCTCGACAATTCGTGTTTGCGCTGCGCTCGCCTTCAGGGTGAGTTTCGGGGTAGGGTTGAGACGACGCCATGACCCGTCACGCCGTTCAAACATCAGGAATGGAGACGCCGCATGACCACGCTCGCATCCGCAAACCCCTCGCGCGCCGACGACGCCGGACCTGAAATCCGGCGCATCGGCATGGAGGATCTGAAAGCCTCGCTGTCGGAGGGGCTGGCCGATTTCCTGCAAAAGCCGTCGCACACGTTCTTTCTGGTGATGCTCTATCCCGTCGCCGGGCTGGCGCTGACCTACGCCAGTTCCGGCGCCGATCTGTTTCCGCTGCTGTTTCCGCTGGTGGCGGGGTTTGCGCTGGTGGGGCCGGTCGCCGCCATCGGCGTCTATGAGATCAGCCGCCTTCGCGAACAAGGCGAGACGCCGACATGGCGCGACGCGCTGGGCGTTCTGCGCGGCCCGGCGCTGGGCGGCGTCGCGCTGGTGGCGCTGGCGCTCGCGGCGCTGTTCGTGGTCTGGATGACGACCGCGCAGGCGATCTACGCCGCGACCATGGGGCCGGCGCCGCCCGAGACAGTGTCTGCGTTCGTGCGCGACGTGTTCGGCACTGCGGGGGGCCTCAGCCTGATCGTGATCGGCAACGGGATCGGCGCGCTGTTCGCCGCCGCCGCGCTGGCGATCAGCGTGTTCTCGCTGCCGATGCTGCTGGACGGCGAGCGCAGCGTGGCGACCGCTGTCGCGACCTCGGTGCGCGCCGCGGCGCATAACCCGGCGACGATGGCGCTCTGGGGGCTGCTGGTCGGCGCGATCCTGCTGGTCGCGGCGCTGCCCGCCTTCATCGGGCTGGCGGTGGCGCTGCCGGTGCTGGGCCATGCGACGTGGCGGCTGTATCGGCGAACGATCCGGCGCTAGAGCGGCGGCGCTCCTCGCCCCGGCACGCTCCCCGGCGGGGAGAGGGGGCGATAGCGGCGCGGACGGGCGGCTTCACGCCCCGGCGAAGCGCGCCTCCAGCGCCGCGCGCTCGGCGTCCTCGATCTTGCGAAACAGGTTCTCCGGCACGGTGAACGGCTGACCTGGGGCGAGGGCGTCGAGCGCCGCCGCCGCGTCCGCAGGCCAGGCCTCGTCGGGCGGCAGACCCAGCGCGGCGAGCATCCTCTCCGACGCTTCGGGGATGAACGGGCGCGACAGGATGGCGTAGAGGCGGATCAGGTTCAGCCCGCAGCGGGTGATCGCCGCCGCCGCGTCGGGGTCGGTCTTGAACGCGGCCCAGGGCGCGGCGTGCTGGAGGTATTCGTTGCCCGCCACCCATGCGGCGCGCAGCGCGGCCGCCGCGCGGCGGATCTCCATCGCCGCCATCGCCGCCTCGTAAGCCGCGACATGGCCCGCCAGCTCCGCCGCCAGCGCCGTCTCGCGCGGGCCATAGGCGCCGCCCCCGGGGGTCGTCTCGCCGAACTTCGAGCGCGCGAACTTGGTGACCCGGCTGACGAAATTGCCCAGCACGTCGGACAGATCCTTGTTGACGCCCGCCTGAAACCCCGCCCAGGTGAAGTCGCTGTCCGAGGTCTCCGGCGCGTTCGAGAGCAGCCACCAGCGCCAGTAGTCGCCGGGCAGGATCTCCAGCGCCTGATCCATGAACACGCCGCGCCCCTGCGAGGTGGAGAACTTGCCGCCCTCATAGGTCAGCCAGTGGGTGCTCTTGATATAATCCACCAGCTTCCACGGCTCGGCGCCGTCGAAATTGGCGCCCATCAGCGTCGCCGGGAAGCTGAGGGTGTGGAACGGCACGTTGTCCTTGCCCATGAACTCGACATAACGCACGTCGCCCGCGCCCTTGTCCTCGCGCCACCAGCGCAGCCAGGCGGCGTCGGAGAGGCCTTCGGCGTCGGCCCACTCGGCGGTGGCGGCGATATAGGCGATGGGGGCGTCGAACCAGACGTAGAACACCTTGCCCTCCATCCCCGGCCAGGCTTGCGCGCCGCGCGCCACCGGCACGCCCCACGACAGGTCTCGGGTGATGCCGCGATCCTGCAACCCCTCGCCGTCGTTGAGCCATTTCTTCGCGATGGAGGAGGTCAGGATCGGCCAGTCGGTCTTGCTCTCGATCCAGGCGCGCAGCCGGTCGCGCATGGCGGACTGGCGCAGGAACAGATGCCGCGTCTCGCGCACCTCCAGATCGGTCGCGCCGGAGATGGCGGAGCGCGGGTTGATCAGGTCGGTGGGGTCGAGCTGCTTGGTGCAGTTCTCGCACTGGTCGCCGCGCGCGCGGTCGTAGCCACAGTTGGGGCAGGTTCCCTCCACATAGCGGTCGGGCAGGAAGCGCCCGTCGGCGGGGGAATACACCTGCCGCGTGCTGACCTCCTCGATCAGCCCCGCGTCGGCCAGCCGCCCGGCCAGATGCTGGGTGAGCTGGCGGTTGCGCGCCGAGGACGACCGCCCGAAGTGGTCGAACGACAGCGCAAAGCCCTCGCCCAGCCGTTTCTGCACGGCGTGCATCCGGGCGCAATACTCCGCCACCGGCTCGCCCGCGTTGGCGGCGGCGATCTCGGCGGGGGTGCCGTGCTCGTCGGTCGCGCAGATATACAGCACCTCATGGCCGCGCGCGCGCATGTAGCGGGCGTAGGCGCAGGCGGGCAGCATCGAGCCGACGAGGTTGCCGAGGTGCTTGATCCCGTTGATGTAGGGCAGGGCGGAGGTGACGAGGATGCGCGCCATGGCTGGGTTCCTTGCAGCGGTTGCGCGCTGCATAGCGGATCGCGGGCGACGCCGCAAAGGCGCAGCGCGCGCGGGCGAAGGGGGCTGTGATTTGACGCGCGCGGCGTATATATATTCAAATGTAACGCTGGTTTGATTGCGCGCCGCGCAAGGCCGCTTTCCACGAGGAGTATCTCCATGATCCGCACGTTCATTGTTCTGCTCGGCATGTTCGGCCTGCTCGCCATCTCCGCCTGCAACACCGTTCAGGGCGTCGGCAAGGATGTCGAGAGCGGCGGCGAGGCGATCACCGACACCGCCGCCGACGTGCAGAAGAAGATCTGACGGCGGCTCAATACGGCAGCCGCTCTCCCCGCCAGTCGAACAGCGCGCCCGAGCAATCGGGCGTCGCCTTGGCGATCACGTCCAGCAGGTGCGCCGCCGCCTGATCGGGCGTGAACAGATGCTCCGGCTTCACCGCGCCCTGAAACGGTTTTGACAGCGCGGTGTCCACCGTGCCGGGTTGCAGCGCCAGGATCACCGCCTGCGGGCGCTTGCGCGCGGTCTCGATGGCCAGCGTCTTGAGCAGCATGTTCAGCGCCGCCTTGCTCGCGCGATAGCCATGCCAGCCGCCCACCCGGTTGTCGCCGATGGAACCCACCCGCGCCGACAGGCAGGCGAACACGGTGGGCGCGTGGCGGCGCAGCAGCGGCAGGAAGTGTTTCGCCACCAGCGCGGGGCCGACCGCGTTGACGCGAAAGCTCTCGATCAGGCGGTCGGCGTTCAGCGCGCGCATGTCCTTTTCCGGCGCCAGCGTCGCGCCGTGCAGCGCGCCGGTCGCCACGATCACCAGATCCAGCGTTCCCGCGCCCTCAGCCGCCGCTGCGATGCTCGCCTCGTCGGTCACGTCCAGACGCGCCGCCGTCATGCCCTGCGGCGCCGCGCCGGAGCGCGAGAAGCACAGCACCTCCGCGCCGCGCGCCGCAAGCAGCGTCGCCAGCGCGCCGCCGATGCCGCCCGAAGCGCCGATCACCGCCGCCCGCGTTCCCGCGCCGATGCGCCCTTGCGTCATGGCGTCGTCCCTCCCAGCATCTCGGAGCGATCACAGATAGAGGCCCGCCGTCGCGCGTCAAATCAGGCGCCTGCGACGCCATGGAGGCCCGCGCAGGATTGCCGCGCCGCCATTGCGGTTGATATGGGAGCGCAGGATGCGACAACCACGGGGCGCCCCATGAGCGATGACGCGCAGACGCGCGCGAAGGCGAAATCGGTTCGGCCGCTGCGCGCGCTGTGGCCGTTCCTGCGCCCGCACCGCGCCACCATGGTCGCGGCGCTGGCGTTTCTGGTGCTGGCCGCGACCTTCACCCTGATCCTGCCGCTGGCGCTGCGCCGGGTGATCGACCTGGGCTTCGACGCCGACAAGGCCGATCAGGTGGACCAGTATTTCATCGCGCTGATCGGCGTGGCGGGCGCGCTGGCCGCCGCCACCGCCGCGCGGTTCTATTTCGTCACAAGGCTGGGCGAGCGGGTGATCGCCGACGTGCGCGCCGCCGTCTATGACCGGGTGATCGCGCTGTCGCCCGCGTTCTATGAGCGGCTGCAGACCGGCGAGGTGCTGTCGCGGCTGACCACCGACGCCACGGTGATCCAGAGCGTGATCGGCTCCTCGGCCTCGATCGCGCTGCGCAACGTGCTGATCCTGTTCGGCGGGCTGGCGGCGCTGATGCTGACCAGCCCCAAGCTGACCGGCCTGGTGCTGCTGGCGGTGCCTGCGGTGGTGGTGCCGATTCTGGTGCTGGGCCGCCGCCTGCGCAAGCTCAGCCGCGAGAGCCAGGACCGGGTGGCCGACGCCGCCGCCTGCGCCTCCGAGACGCTGATGGCGGCGCAGACCGTGCAGGCCTACACGCATGAGAACCGCTCGCGCGCGCGCTTTGGCGGTTTCGTCGAGGCGGCCTATGACGCCGCGCGCCGCCGCATCGTGGCGCGCACCGCGCTGACCGCCATCGTGATCTTCTTCGTGTTCACCGCGATTGTCGGCGTGATGTGGATCGGCGCGCGCGACGTTATGGCCGACCGCACCACGCCGGGCGAGCTGGGCCAGTTCATCTTCTACGCCGTGTTCGTGGCGGGCGCGGTCGCGGCGCTGTCGGAGGTCTGGGGCGAGCTGCAGCGCGCCGCAGGCGCCACCGAGCGGCTGATCGAGCTGGCCGGGGCGCAGGACCCGGTGGCGGCGCCGGTCAACCCGGTCGCGCCCGCCAGCCCTGCGCGCGGCGCGGTGGCGTTCGACGGCGTCAGCTTTCGCTATCCGGCGCGGCCTGAGACCTCCGCGCTGTCGGAGGTGTCGTTCACCGTGGCGCCGGGCGAGACCGTGGCGCTGGTCGGCCCCTCGGGCGCGGGCAAGACCACGATCTTCCAGCTGCTGCTGCGCTTCTACGATCCGGCCTCCGGCGCCGTCACGCTCGACGGCGTGAACGTCGCGGCGATGGCGCCCGAGGCGCTGCGCCGCCACTTCGCGCTGGTGCCGCAGGAGCCGGTGATCTTCGCCGACAGCGCGCGCGAGAACATCCGCTTCGGCCGCCCCGACGCCTCCGACGCCGAGATCGAGGCCGCCGCGAAGGCCGCCGCCGCGCATGACTTCCTGTCGCGGCTGCCGCAGGGCTATGACACCTATGTGGGCGAGCGCGGCGTGATGCTGTCGGGCGGGCAGAAACAGCGCATCGCCATCGCCCGCGCCATCCTGCGCGACGCGCCGGTGCTGCTGCTCGACGAGGCGACCTCCTCGCTCGACGCCGAAAGCGAGCGCGCGGTGCAGCAGGCGGTCGAGGCGCTGGCGAAGGGCCGCACCACGCTGATCATCGCGCACCGCCTCGCCACGGTGAAGCGCGCCGACCGCATCATCGTGCTCGACGAGGGGCGGATCGTGGCGCAAGGCTCGCACGACCGGCTGGTGGCGGAGGACGGGCTTTACGCGCGCCTCGCCCGGCTGCAGTTCGTCGAAGGCGCCATCGCCGCCGAATAGGCGCATGTTCTAATTATGTTCCGAAATTCCACCCGCTTTCGTGGATATCTTTGTTAATTTTCATTTCTTGTTCTATATATATTCAGTTAATGTCCAGCGCACTCGCTTTTTACGCGAGTTGCGGCTGATTGGCGCCTAGCTGACGCCATTGCGTCGCCGGGCGCGCCGCGTCAGGCTTGTCGCCGCGTTGGGGTGAAGGGGGCGGGCATGGCCGGACAAGGCGCGCGGGTGCTGGCGGTGGGGGGAACCTCGGGCATCGGGCTGGCCTGCGCGGCGGCGATGCTGGCGCAGGGGGCGGCGGCGGTGCGCGTCGTGGGCCGGTCAGCGGCGCGCGGCGCGGCGGCGGCGGCGCGGCTCGGGCCCCGCGCGGGCTTCATCGCCGCCGATTGCGCCGAGCCGGCGCAGGTTCAGGCGATGGCCGACCGCGCGGCGGCCGAGATGGGCGGCATCGACGCGCTGATCTGCGCGCCGGGCACGACCCATCTGCCGGAACTGCTGTTCCGCCAGAGCCTGGACCAGATCCGCGCGACGCTGACGCAGGATCTGGCGCCGGTGCTGCTGAGCTGTCGCGCCGTGCTGCCGGTGATGATGGCGCAAGGGTCGGGCGCCATCGTGACCATCGCCTCGGACGCCGGGAAAGTCGCGACGCCGGGCGAGAGCGTGATCGGGGCGGGCATGGCCGCGATCATCCAGTTCACGCGCGGGCTGGCCATCGAGGCCAAGCGCAACGGCGTGCGCGCCAACGTCATCACCCCCAGCCTGGTCGAGGGCACGCCGCTGACCGAGCGGCTGATGGCGGAGGGCCGCTTCAGCGCGAAACTGTTCGCCAAGGCGCGCACGCTGGCGCATCTGGGGCCGACCACGGCTGAGGACGTGGCGGCGCTGGCGGCTTTCCTGCTGTCGCCTGCGGCGGCGCGGATCACCGGGCAGGCGATCAGCGTCAACGGCGGGATATCGGCGGCGTGAGGGCGGCGGGTGTGTAACGGCAAACCGCCAAAAGTGGTGTCGGCTATTTGTACAGAAACCGTCGGCTTTGCGCCGTCTAACAGGGCCGACGCCGTCGCCGCGCGACGGCCCTGTTGCGCAGCCCTCAGGCGGCGGCGTTGCGGCGGCGACCGGCCATCGCGAGCCCGGCCACGCCCGACAGCAGCAGCCACGCGGCGGCGGGCAGCGGAACCACGGTGGACGCGCTGTCGAAGAAGGTGATGTGGGAGAGTCCGGATTGGATATCCCACGAGCCCGACAGACCATCAAAGCCGGGCACGCCGGAGCCCAGATAGACCGTGAAGCGGGGTCCGCCCTTGGCCGTCCAGCCCGTGATCCCCGGATCGCCCACGCCGGGAGCGTAGGTCCATGTTCCGGTCTTGCCGTCGCCGGAGAACGTCAGGGTGAACTCCGAGCCGTCAATGCTCGGAAACAGCCCAAACTCGGAAACGGAGCCGTCCGGGTTGATCTTGGCGATCAGGTCGGAACCGTTCAGCGCGCAATTCGGCGGGGTCCCCAACACACCGGCGCAGTCATTGCCGTCCACCACCTGCTCATGCGCGAAGGTGACCGCCGAACCCTGCGACGGCGCCAACATCACAGCGCCAAGCGCCGCGAACGTGGCGATCCCAACCGTCTTGAAATCCGTCATATTATAACTCCTCACGTTATGCGACCGCTCACGGCGAGCACTACCGAACAGTTAATAAAAATTAACACAACGGCAGGGGTTCTCCAAACGGAAAATATGGTAAATTTTGCATTCGCGCCCAAATTGTGACGCTTGAGCCGGGACGCGACAACTGAGAGTTGCGCAAGATCCTGAGCGCACACGCTGTGGATGTTCGGCGACGCCACCGGGAACGGTTCGGGCCGAATCACCGCACGCATCCGCGCCGCCGCCTGCCCGGCCAGCCGCTATTCGGCCAGCCCCTGCGCGACCAGCCACGCGGCGCCCGCCTCGATGCGGCTTTCGTCCATCAGCTCCAGCACCAGCCGGGGCCTTGAGCCGAGCCGCGCCAGCGCGTCGAATACGCAGCGCCAGCGCACCGTGCCCTCGCCCGGCGGCCAGTGGCGGTCGGCGTGGCCGTCGGCGTCCTGAATGTGGACATGCTCCAGCATGTCGCCCGCGACATTGACGAAGAAATCCACCGGCGGCGCGCCGGTCGCGCCATGGGCGTAGTGCGCGTGGCCGGTGTCGAGCGACACCCGCACCCGGTCGCTGCCGCAGGCCAGCGCCAGCCGCACCCGGTCGGCGGGGTCGATGTCCTCGATGTTCTCGATCACCAGCGTCACGCCCTGATCCTCGGCGCGCTTCACCAGCGGCGCCAGCGTCTCGACGGTGCGTTCGATCATGGCGGCGCGGGCGCCGGGCCAGCTGTCGAGGTTGTGGTGATCCCAGGTCGTGAACGGGCTGTGGATCACCATCTGGTCGGCGCCCAGCGCGGCGCAGATGTCCAGCCCCTGACCCAGCCGCTTGCGCGCCACCGCGACGATGTCGGGGTCCATCGCCGCGATGGAGAAGCTCCAGAACGGGCCATGCACCCCCAGCCGCCCGCGATAGCCGTCGAGCAGCGGCGCATAGCCGTCGGTCACGGCGCGCCAGTCGCCGTCGAGCAGGTGCGGCCAGAAGAAGTCCTGAATTTCGACGTCGCGCTGGCGGTCGAGAATCCACGGGCGCAGCCGGGCGAACGTGTCGATGGTCAGCGCGGCGCCGATCAGGGGGGGCGATGTCATCGCGGCTTTCTCAGGGTGCGTGGCTTGGCTGCGTCATGGATGGCGCCGTTGCGCAGCCCTTGTCCATCCAATCTCACGCTGGCGTCAGAGTTCGGCTTTGCGCCGTCCCCGCGCCACGAAGCCGAGCAGCGCCATCGCGAAGGCCGCCATCATGCCGCTTGCGGGAACAGGCACCGGCGCGACTGCGGTGAAGCCAAGCTGATCGCTCGCCACGCGCTGGAGAATCCGCGCGCTGAAGGGGTCGATGCCCAGGTCGGCGGCCGCCTTCTCGCCTGCGCCGAAACGCGCGGGATCGAGGTCTGTCAGCGTGCCGAACAGCACCAGCGCGCTCAGATACGAGCCGAATTTGCTGGCGTGCGTGCCGTCGTCGAACCACAGGTCGATCAGGCCGTCAGTCAGCGCGTCAGAACCCCAGAAGTCGCGCGTCGCGACGCCGCTCTGCACGGCGCGCAGGAACGCCTCGCCCACCGGCGCCGCGCCCTTGAAGCCGGGCGTGCCGTCGGCGGCGGCCTGATCAGCCGTTTGCTGGTAGCCGGCGACAAGATCGGCGGTCATCGCCTCCAGCGTGTCGTAGTGGGTGAGCAGCGACAGCCCGGTCGAGCGCGTCACCTCTCCGGTGACCCTGTCCGTGCTGGTGGCGAAGGCGCCGTCGAGCAGGTTGGGGCGCGCCCAGGTCTGGTAGAGGTAAACCTCGGTGTCGGCCGAAGCGTTGGGGTTGGAGAAACTGCCGCGGTTGAGGTTGCAGCTGCCGACGCTCAGGCCGGTGGCGGCGCTGCAGGCGGCTGCCTGAGCCTCGTTGTTGGCGCCGGGAAACGCCTCCCGGTAGCGGATGGTCCCGGTGCTGTCGGTCGAGTGGAGGAAGTTCTCGATCACGTCGGCGAAGTAGCGGGTGAATTCGGGATTGGAGGGCAGCGCATTTCCGGCGGCGTTGGTCTGGCGCGGCAGCACTTCGTCGCTCTGCTCCTGCAGCACCACCTGATCCCATGTCTTGAGGGCGAGGTTGCCGCGCATGTCCCAGTTGGCGGGGTTCAGGTTGAGCATATGGCCGCGCAGCGAGGCGGCGTTGCGGGTCGACAGCGACACATTATAGTCGAGCCCGGCTTGCAGCGTCAGTTCCTTGAAGATGCCGGGCACGCCGCCCCACGGGCGCGGCTCGAATGCGTTGGCGCCGGTCTGATCGAGGAAGTTTCCACCCTGCGATGGCGCAGTCAGGTCGGTAACTTTGTCTGTATTGTAGCTCATCACCGGATCGACCCGACCAAACGTGTAGCTGTTGCCGACGAACAGGACATCCACGGGCGCAGCGTGAGCAGCCAGCGGCAGCAGACCGGTCAGCGCGAAGGCGCACAGTCTTTTCATGGCGGATTTCCTCCCAGATGTGATTGAATCTTGGCCGATTCTTTTCACAGCAACCGTACGCAGTGGCGAGCGTTTCGGTCAATTGACGATGGCTTCTTCTGATTACGTTTCGCTCTTTGGCGACGCGAGACGGTTGACGGCGCGGCCCCAAGGCCCATGTACCGCGTCGCGACAGCCGCAAGGAGAAGCCCATGCCCCGCGTTCGCCGCAACCTTCTGCACCGCGTAATCTTCGCAATTCCCGTCATCGGCTGGATGCTGCGCGACGTGGCGGAGGGTGACGAGCACACGATGGGCTGGTTCGCGCTGACGCTGGCCTGCTCGATCGGCGTCGCCGCGCTGGTGTTCGGGCTGCCCGGACTGGTGACGGCGATGCTGTTCATGACGGTGCTGACGCTGGGCGCGATCCTGCTGATCACCTTCGGCTGAGCCGCGCGGCGATTTGGGTTCGACAAACCCCGCGCGCAGGGATAGAAGCCCGCACTTGAAGCGGCGCGCCGACGGCGCGCCGCGCCGAAATTCTACGACAGGGTTGCGCGTCCCATGGAGCAAGTCGTCCTCACCATCCACCTGATTCTGGCGCTCTGCCTGATCATCGTGGTGCTGTTGCAGCGCTCCGAAGGCGGCGCGCTGGGCATGGGCGGCGGCGGCGGCGGGCTGGTCACCAGCCGGGGCGCCGCGACCGCGCTCACCAAGCTGACCTGGGGCATCGCCATCGCCTTCATCGTCACCAGCCTGACGCTGACCGTGCTGGCCGCGCAGAACCGGGGCGCCAGCGCCGTGCTGGGCGTGGGCGAGACCCCCGCTGCGCCGCCGTCCGGGCTGGACTTCACGCCGCAACTGCCCACGCTGGGCGACGGCCCCGCCGCGCCGCCCGCAGGCGACGGCCCCGCCGCGCCGCCGCCGGTGGAGTGAGCGCGCGACCGGTTGAGCCGGGGCGCGCGATAGGGTAGCTCTCGACTCCCGTGGATACCCTCTGCTCCGGCGCGACGCCGGGGCGTCTTGAAGTCGTTCGCGGGAGCACCCGGCCATGGCGCGCTATATCTTCATCACCGGCGGGGTGGTCTCCTCGCTCGGCAAAGGGCTTGCGGGCGCGGCGCTGGGCGCGTTGTTGCAGGCGCGCGGCTACACGGTGCGGTTGCGCAAGCTCGACCCCTATCTCAACGTCGATCCCGGCACGATGAGCCCGTTCGAGCACGGCGAGGTGTTCGTGACCGATGACGGCGCCGAGACCGACCTCGACCTTGGCCATTACGAGCGCTTCACCGGCGTCGCGGCGCGCAAGACCGACAGCATCAGCGCGGGCCGCATCTACTCAAACGTGCTGGAGAAGGAGCGGCGCGGCGATTATCTCGGCAAGACCATTCAGGTGATCCCGCATGTCACCGACGAGATAAAGGCGTTCCTCGCCATCGGCGAGGATGAGGTCGATTTCATGCTGTGCGAGATCGGCGGCACGGTGGGCGACATCGAGGGGCTGCCGTTCTTCGAGGCGATCCGCCAGTTCGGGCAGGACAGGCCGCGCGGTCAGGTGATCTACATGCACCTCACGCTGCTGCCCTACATCAAGACCTCCGGCGAGCTGAAGACCAAGCCGACGCAGCACTCGGTCAAGGAGCTGCGCTCGATCGGCATCGCGCCCGACATCCTGGTGTGCCGCGCCGAGCAGGAGATACCGGAGCGCGAGCGCGCCAAGCTGGCGCTGTTCTGCAACGTGCGCCCCGAGGCGGTGATCGCGGCGCTGGACCTCAATAGCATCTACGAGGCGCCGCTGGCGCTGCATGCGGCGGGGCTGGACCGCGCGGTGCTGGACGCCTTCGGCATCGCGCCCGCGCCGCGCCCGGCGCTGGAGCGCTGGGAGCGGGTGATGGACGCCATCGAGCGCCCCGACGGCGCGGTGCGCATCGCCGTGGTTGGCAAATACACCCAGCTTGGCGACGCCTACAAATCGCTGGCCGAGGCTCTGACCCACGCGGGCATCGCCAATCGCGTCACGGTGAGGGCGGAGTGGCTGGATTCGGAGGTGTTCGAGCGCGAGGACGCGGCGGCGCACCTTGAGGGCTTTCACGGGATCATCGTGCCCGGCGGCTTTGGCGAGCGCGGCGCCGAGGGCAAGGTCCGCGCCGCCCGCTTCGCGCGCGAGCGCAAGGTGCCCTACCTCGGCATCTGTCTGGGGATGCAGATGGCGGTGATCGAGGCGGCGCGCGATCTGGCCGGTATTCCCGGCGCGGGCAGTCAGGAGTTCGACCACGAGGCGGGCGCCGCGCGGTTCGAGCATGTGATCTACCACCTCAGCGAGTGGGTGGAGGGCGACCGCACCGTGCGCCGCAAGGCGACCGACGCCAAGGGCGGCACGATGCGGCTGGGCGCCTATGACGCGGTGCTGACGCCGGGCAGCCGCGCAGCGGAGATCTATGGCGCTGCGCGCATCAGCGAACGGCACCGCCACCGCTATGAGGTGGACATCGCCTATCGCGACCGGCTGGAGGCGCAGGGCCTGGTGTTCTCGGGCCTCTCACCCGACGGCGGGTTGCCGGAGATCGTCGAGATCCCCGACCACCCGTGGTTCATCGGCGTGCAGTTCCACCCGGAGTTGAAGAGCAAGCCCTTCGCGCCGCATCCGCTGTTCGCCAGCTTCATCGCAGCGGCCGTGGCGCAGAGCCGTCTGGTCTGATCCCGCCGCGCCGCTTCAGTAGCTGCGCAACTCCTGCGTGCGCGACTGCACGATGTCGGGCTGGGCGGCGCGCAGCGTGTCATAGGCGAAATTCTGCCGACTGCGCGGCACCCAGCCGCCGTCGATGAATTTCATGCTCCACTCCGGAAACCGGCGCTTGTCGATCATGGTTTCCTGAAGCACCACGACATCGCAATGCCGGTTGTCGGCCCGGATGATGTCGAACATCGCGCGCACAGTGTCCTTCTCGCCTTCCAGCACCTGATAGAACTGGTTGTCGTCGTAATAAAGCGCGCCGGTGAGGCCCAGCGCGGCGTTGTTGCGCATCGAGGCGCGGGCGATGGCGATGATGTCAACCGAATGACGCTCCACCATCGCGCGGCTGATGTAGATCAGAGTCCACAACATGCTTTCTCCCTTCGGTGGCTGGCGGGAATGCACTTCTCATTATGTATAGCGCGTATTGAGCGTTTGAAGCATGATATCGCACGTCATGGGCGAGAACGTGACATTGCGGCGCAGCCAGTGGCGCGCGCGTGTCGGTTTGACACGGCGGCGGCCAAGGGGATCACGGGTCGAGATAAAGGCGCCGTATCCGCTCGCCGATCAGGCAATCGGCGGGCGGCCCGGCCTGGGCGGGGATCGCCGGAGGCGGCAGGCCCGCGATCTCCTGCACCAGCTTGCGCCGGATCGCATCCGCCATTTCGGCCTCGGCGCGCACCGGCAGCGCGAAGGCGCCCGGGCCGCCGATCACGCAATCGGCGTAATAGCGCGCCAGATCGCCCTCGGCGAAGGCGGTGCGCAGGATGATCGGCAGGCCGTTGATGGTGACGCCGCGCGCCACGGCGGCGTCGCGCGCCTCGGCGACCGGGCGGCCGCGGTTGTTGGCGCCGTCGCCGGAGATGTCGATCACCTTGCGCCACGGCTCATACCCGCTGCTCTCGACCATCGTGCGGGCGTAGTCGATGGCGCCGGAGATCGACGTGCCCCTGATGCGGCTGAGCGGGCTGGCCTCAAGGTCGTCGGCGAAGGCGCGCGCGGCGTCGGCGCTGTCGATCAGCCGCCAGTCGATCACCACCACCTGCGAGGCCGCCCCCGCCCATTCCAGATAGCTGACCGCGATGCGCTGGTGGGCGCCGGCGCGGATCGCCGCCCAGACCTCCGGGCTGCGGATCGCCGCGACATAGCCGCCGCGCTGCAGCGCGTGTTCGCCTTCGTCCATCGAGCCGGACATGTCCACCGCCAGCACCAGCGCCAGATCGACGCCCGTCTGCGCCGAGGCCGGGGCGGTCGCCGTCAGCGCGGCGACAAGGCTGAGGGTCAGGCGTTTCATGGAGCCTGAGCGTCCCACCGAATCAGGTCTCCGGCAAAGCGCAAAATGGCGCGGTGCGCCGGAACCGCTGGCGGGCGCAGCTCAGCCGCGCAGCGCGCGCGTCAGGCGGCGGGCGAGCGTGGCGGGGTCGGCGCCTTCCTGCGCCGAAGCCGGGCCATAGGCGGCGCGGTCGAAGGCCGTGAGCGCCGGTTCCGCCGCCACGCGCCGCGCGGGCGAGGCCGACTGCGCAAGGCCGTGCGCCGCCCGCCGCGCCGCGAACACGTCGCCGCGCGCGGCGGCGCGGCTCAGACGGCGCCGCGCCGCCGCCGCCGCAAGCAGCGCGCGCAGGCGTCCGCCGATCCCGCCGCGCAGCGTCAGCCCCCGCGCCAGCAGCGCAAGGCCGCCGAGAAACCCGAGGCCCAGCGCCAGCGGCGCCGCCAGCGGCGCCAGCCGCTCCAGCAACGGGTCGCGCGCCTCCACGCCCAGCACGGCGCCCGCCACCGCGATGCGCTTCGCGGGCAGCGTGACGGTGCGCGGCTGGCGGGCCTGCGTGTCGAACCAGTCCAGCGTCAGCGCGGGCAGCACCACCGGGTGCGGCGTCTCGGGCAGGATGCTCCAGCGCCAGACCACGCGCGCCACCGGCCCTTGCGGGGTGAGCTCGGTCGCGCGCTCCTCCGGCTGGGGGAAGGCGAACACCTCCTCGGTGGCGATGGCGGGCATCGGCGGCAGCCGATCGGCGCCCAGGCCCTGCGCCGTCAGCGTGATGGTCCGGTGCAGCGGCTGACCCACCACCAGCGCCCCGGCGTCGCCCTCCCAGACCTCCTCGACCGTCAGCGCCTGCGCGGGCAGCCACCATGCGGCGCTTTCGGGCGGCGGCGCGACGGCCACCGCGACCGGCGCGGAGACGATCGGGCGCACCACCCGCTCACGGCCTTCGGGCAGCGTCAGCGCGTGGGTGAAGGCGGGCAGGGTGAGCGCGCCAGCGCGGTCGGCGAAGAACGCGAAGCGCCGCTCGAACACCCGGCGCGACAGCCCGTCGATGCGCTCCTCGCGCCATGTGTCGTGGCCGAGCTGCGTCCAGCTCCAGCCCTCGGCGCGCGGCGCGACCATCTTCTCCAGCAGGATGTCGTCGTCATAGACGCCGCGCAGCGTCACCAGCAGCATCTCGCCCGCATAGAGCGGCGCGGCGTGCGGCGCGGGGATCGCCTCCAGCGCATACTCGCCCGCGTCCTGCGCCCGCGCGGCGGCGCCCGGCAGCAAGGCGGCGATCAGCGCGGCCGCCGCCATGGTTCTTATCATGACCCTCACCATCGGCTGACCGGCGCTTCGGGGGCCAGCCCCAGCCGCGCGCGCCGCGCCTGCTCCGCCAGGATCGCCGCCTTGAGATACAGGCCGGGATCGTCGGGAAAGGTTTCCAGCCAGCGGCGGTTGGCGGCGACGGCTTGCGCAGTGGGGACGCGGCGCACCTGCTCGGCGCGCGACAGCGCGGTCTGCGGCGTCAGCGCCGAGCGCGGCTGCTCGAAGCGTTGTGCCGCGCCGCCGTCCGCCGAGACCGCCTCATCGAAGGGCGACACCATATCGTCTGCGCCCGCGCCGTCGCCCGCCGCCTCGGTTCCCGGCAGGATCTCGCCCGTGACGCCCTCATGAAGCGCGGCGACGACGGCGCGGTTCTCCGCCGCCTCGCGGTCGGCGGGGTCGCGCGCCAGCACGGCGCGGTAGGACGCCAGCGCCAGCGCATAGTCGCCCTCCAGCGCCAGCGCGGCGGCGCGGTTATAGCTGGCGGCGGGGCCCGCGCTGCGAAAGGCGTCCCCGGCGCCCGCGTAGTCGCCGCTTTGAAACAGCGCAACGCCGCGCAAGGCCGGGTCGGTCAGCAGCGGCGCCGCCAGCGTGGGCGCGCCCAGCCGCAGCGCCAGCCGCCCGGGCGCCTGCGCGCCCTCCAGCGCCAGCGCCCCGCCCAGGCAGAGCGCGGCCAGGCTGAGCGCGGCCAGCGCGGCGAGGCCTGGCGGCGCCGCCCTCATCGCGCCCGCCGGAACAGCATCAGCGCCGGGATCGCCGCCAGCCACAACAGCGCGAAGCCGCCGTCGCGCCACATCAGCGCGCCAAGGCCGCTGTCGCGCAGCCGCTGCGGCGCCGGCGCGCCCAGCGCGCGCGCCAGCGTCGCGGCCTGCGCGGCGCCGGCGAAGCGTCCGCCGCCCGCCGCCGCCAGCCTGCGCAGCGCGTCGGCGTCGGCTGGCGCGTCTGCTGGCGCGCCTGCGGGCGCATCGGGCGATCCCGCCACCAGCAGCGCGTGGACCCGCCCGCCCGCGCGCCGGATCTCGGCCGCCGCCGCCAGCGCGTCCGGCCCGATCCCGCCGCCGTCGCCGATCAGCGCCACGTCGCCCGCCACGATCCCCGCCGCCGCCAGCCGCGCGCCCGCCAGCCGCAGCGCGCGGGCGGGGTCGGAGCCGGGGTCGGGCACGCTGCCTTCGTCCAGCGCCGCCAGCGTGCGCCCCAGCGTCGCGTGGTCGGTGGTGAACGGCGCCACCGCATAGGCGTCGCCCGCAAACACGATCGCCGACGCGCCGCGCGACCCCGCCCGCGCCAGCAGCACCTGCGCGGCGTCCAGCAGCGCGCGCAGGCCCGGCCCCTCGGCCACCGAGGGCGAGAGGTCGAGCGCCAGCGTCATGCCGTCGAGATTGCGCCAGGCCTGCGCGTCGCGCGTCTGGCGCGCGGGGCCCGACAGCGCCAGCGCCAGCAGCGCCGCCAGCGCGGCGGCGGGAGCCAGCGCGCGCGCCGCGCCGGGCGCGACCCGCCCGGTCGCGGCCATCGCCGCCAGCAGCGCCGGGTCCACCGCGCGTCGCCAGCCGCCAAGGCCCGCGACCCGGCGTCGCCGCCAGAAGTGCAGCGCGGCGATCAGCGGCAGCGCCGCCAGCCACCACGGGCGCAGCAGCGCCACATCCGCCCACAGCGTCACGGCGCGCGCCTCATTTTGGGCGCCTCATGTCGCGCGCCCCCGGCGCAGCGCGCGCCGCGCTTGCGCCCGAACCGGTCGGCGCCCGGCCAGGGCGTCGCGGGCGGCGCGCAGCGGCGCAGGGCGCACGCGGCGCGATGTCGGCCTGCAAGGCCACGCCGGCCGCATCACGCCGCAAACCGGGGCGACGCCAGCGCGACCAGCGCCGCCAGCAGCGCCAGCGCGGCGGGCCAGACCCACAGCGCGCGCCGCGCCAGCGCCACGCCCTGCTCGGTCGGGCTGGCCTCCAGCGCGTCGAGCGCGGCGTTGACGGCGGCGAAGTCGGCCTGCGAGCGCACCCGGAACGCCGTCCCGCCGCTGGCCTGCGCGATGGCGGCCAGCGTCACGTCGTCCACCGCGTTGCGGTCGGTCGAGCCTTCCGACAGCGCCAGCGGCCCCATGGCGATGGTGTGCACGCGCACGCCCATCGCCGCCGCCAGCGCGGCGGCGTCGGCGGGCGCCACCGATCCGGCGGTGTTGGTTCCGTCCGACAGCAGGATCGCCACCCGAGACGGCGCGTCCGACGCCGCCAGCCGCTTCAGCGCCAGCCCCAGCCCGTCGCTGATCGCGGTCGAGCGGCCGGCAAGGCCGATGGTCATGCCCTCCACGGCCTGCGCCACCGCCTCCACGTCGAAACTGAGCGGCGCGGCGACATAGGCCTGGTCGCCGAACACCACCAGCCCCAGCCGGTCGCCGCCGCGCCCGCGGGCAAAGGCCGCCGCCATGCGCCGCACCACGTCGATGCGCGCGGCGGGGGCGTCGTCGAGCGTGAAATCCTCACGCTCCATGCTGCCGGAAAGATCGATGGCGAGCACCACGTCGCGCCCCGAGGCGGGCAGGGCGCGCGTCTGCGTCAGCGTCTGCGGCCCGGCCAGCGCCGCCACCAGCGCCAGCCACGCCAGCCACGGCGCCGCCAGCCGCGCCGCCGTCGCGCGCGCCGGGCGGGCGCGCGCCGTCGCCGCCGCGCCGATGCGCTCCGGCGTCAGCAGCGCGCCGCTCTCCACCGGCGCCGGGGGCAGCAGCCGCAGCGCCAGCAGCGGCAACGGCGCCAGCAGCAGCGCGAGCGGGTGGGCGAGCTCGATCATCGCGCCGCCTCAGCCCCGCAGCCGCGCCAGCGCCCGGCGCACCGCGCGCTCGGTCTGCGCCGGGTCGGTGTGCGCCGGGTCGGGCTGCGCCGGGTCGGGCTGCGCCGGGTCGGTCTGCGCAAGGTCGGGCGGCGGCGCGGCGCAGTAGAGCGCGGCGCGCAGCGGCGCCGCCTGCGCCGCGCCCAGCGTCGCCGCCCAGTCGCCGCCCGGCGCCGCGTCGCGCAACAGCGCGATCTGCGCCGCAAGCCGCGCCTGCGGCGGCAGGGCGCGCGCCGCCTGAAGCGCGGCCATCGCGGCCTCGCGCCGCGACGGCGCGCGCCGCGCGACCAGGCGCAGGACCAGCGCCGCCAGCGCCAGCCCCAGCGCCAGCGCCGCCAGCGCCTCCGCCGCCAGTCCCGCGACCGTGGCGGCCGGAAGGCGGATCGGGTGCAGCCGCGCCAGCAGATCAGCGGCGTCCATCGGGCGCCTCCATCGCCGCCAGCATCTGTTCGGGCGTCGCGTCCGCGTCGATCAGCGTCACCTGCGCGCCAAGCTGGCGCAACAGCGCCGGGCGCGGGTCGGGCGGCGGCGCGGCGCCCCGGCGGATGCGCGCCCAGAACGCAGGCCCCCCGGCTATGGCCATCGGATAAAGCCCCGGCGGCGGCGCCGTCTCGAAGGCGTCGCGCACCAGCAGCACCCGCAGCCGCGCGCGGCGCGCCAGCGCGGCGATCAGCGCCAGCGCTTCAGCCCTTTGCGCCGCATCCCCCGGCGCCTCGAAACTGGTGGCGAGCGCCACGTCGCCGCCGCGCGGCGCCAGCGCCAGCGCGTCGCGCAGCGCGGGCGCCAGCGGCGCCGCGGCTGCTCCCGCGCCCGCGCGCAAGCCTGCGTCATGCGCGGCGACCAGCGCGCCGATCGCCGCCTCCATGCCGCGCTCCAGCGGGCGCAGCGGCGCGAGCGTGGTCTGGTCGCCATGCGCGGCCAAAAGCCCCACGCGCCCGCCCGCCGCCGCCGCGCGCCAGCCGATCAGCGCCAGCGCCATCGCGGCGGCGACCGAGCAAAACCGCGTGCGCGTGCCCCACAGCATCGGCGGGCGGAAATCGGCGACCAGCAGCGTCGCCAGCGCCCGCTCGTCGTGAAAGCTGCGCACATGCGGCCTGCCGGTGCGCGCGGTCACGTTGCGGTCAATATGGCGGGGATCGTCGCCGTGGACGAAGGGGCGGATGTCCACCGCCTCCAGCCCGCGCCCGCGCCTGCGGCTGACCACCGCGCCGGGCGTCAGCGTCTCGGCGTCGCGGCGCAGGCCGACGCGGGCCTGCGCCAGCCTGCGCAGCGCGCGCAACGGCGCGACCGACACGCAGACGCCGGGGTGCGCCAGCGCAGACGCGCTCACAGGGGCGGTCGCGCTCACAGCGGCCGCACGCGCTCAAGCAGCGCAGCGATCAGGCCGCGCGCCGTGGCGCCCTCGGCCGCCGCGCGCCAGCCGACCACCAAGCGGTGCGACAGCGCGTCCGCCGCCAGATCGGCGACATCGTCGGGCGTGGCGTAGTCGCGCCCCGCCAGCCACGCCCGCGCCTTGGCGCAGGCCGCCAGCGCCAGCGAGCCGCGCGGCGACACCGCGTGCTCCAGCGCCGCCGCCACTTCCGGCGCCGCCGCCGACCCCGTCAGGTCCCCGCCGCGCGTGGCGCAGACCAGCGCGACGATGTGATCGCGCAGCGCGGGGCTGAGGTGCGCGGCCATCGCCTGCCGCCGCGCCGCCAGCAGCATCGCGTGCGACAGCGGCGGTTGCGGCGCGGGCGCGGCGTTGCTCAGCGCGGCGCCGGTCTCGCCCTCGACCAGATCCAGGATCGCGCGCTCGGTCGCCGCGTCCGGCAGGCTCAGCGCGACATGCAGCAGGAAACGGTCGAGCTGCGCCTCGGGCAGCGGAAAGGTGCCCTCGTGCTCGATGGGGTTCTGCGTCGCCACCACCATGAACGGGTCGGGCAGCGGATGGGTCTCGCCGCCGACCGTCACCTGACCCTCCGCCATCGCCTCCAGCAGCGCCGACTGCACTTTTGGCGGCGCGCGGTTGATCTCGTCCACCAGCACCAGCGACGCGAAGACCGGGCCGGGCGCGAAGGCGAAGTCGCCCTTGTCGGGCCGGAAGATCGGCGTGCCGGTGAGGTCGGCGGGCATCAGGTCGGGCGTGCACTGGATGCGCGAGAACGTGCCCGCCAGCCCCTGCGCCAGCCGCCGCACCGCGCGGGTCTTGGCCAGCCCCGGCGCGCCCTCCAGCAGCACATGACCGCCCGCCAGCAGCCCGATCAGCAGCCGCTCGACCAGCCGGGACTGGCCGACCAGCGCGGCGTCGAGCTGCGCGCGCAGCGCGCCGATGGCGGCGAAGGCGTCGGCGGGGCGCACGGCGTCGATGATCGGCAGGGTCACGGGCGGCGTTTCCTTTGCGCGCAATTTTCGCAAAAGCCTAAGCGGGCGAACGCCGCTTGTCGATGCTGTGAACGCGCCGCGCCGCGCAGCAAAAAATGGGGCCCGGCGACAGTGCCGGGCCCCGCCGTCGGACCAAAACGCAACGCCCGGGGCGCGGAGGAGACGCCCTGAATTGGCCCACGCCACAAGCTCTATATCTTATATTAACATCATCATTTTAAGCGAGTCAACGATTCGGATCGCGATTGCATTCTGATCCTGCTTTGTTCATACTCACGCAAAAGTGGGGCAGGTGTATGAAACAGACCCTTGAAGAAGTGGGGCAGGCGCAGCGCGAGCGGCTGTTTCACATCGACTTTCGCGCGTGGTTTCTCGGGCGGCTGGCGCGGGGCGATCTGATCCGGCGCTTTGGCGTCAAGGAGGCGGCGGCGACGCGCGACATCGCGCTCTATCGTCAGCTTGCGCCGGGCAACCTGCTGTTCGAGGGCAGCGCGAAGATTTATCTGTGCGCGCCCGGCTTCAAGCCGTTGTTCGACCACCCGCCCGAGCGCACGCTGACCGCGATCGCCGAGGGCCTGGGCGACGACGCCGCAGGCGCGGTCGGGCCGCATGTGCGCACCGAGCGGCCGTTGCGCCTCAACCACCCCGCCATCGAGATCATCGCCGCCGTCAGCCGCGCGATCGCTGAGCGGCGCGTGCTGCGCATCCGTTATTGCTCGCTGGCCAGCGGCATGACCACGCGCGAGATCGCGCCCTTCGCGCTGGTGGACACCGGCACGCGCTGGCACGCCCGGGCCTTTGACCGCCGCCGGGCCGGGTTTCGCGACTTCGTGCTGACCCGCATCGCCAAAGCCGATCTGATCGACGGCGCCGTGGCCGAGGTTGAGGACCGCGAGGCCGACGACCAGTGGACCCGGATCGTCGAGCTGGAGCTTGTGCCGCATCCCGGCATCCAGCGTCCCGAGGCCGTGGCGCTGGACTACGCCATGGAGGACGGCGTGCTGCGCGCGCGGCTGCGCGCGGCGGTGGTGGGCTATGCGCTGCTGCATCTGAGCGTGGACGCGACGCCCGATCACAGCCTGTCGCCCGACCGCCACCAGCTCTGGCTGCGCAACAGCGCGGCGCTCTATGGCGTGGACAATCTCGCCATCGCGCCGCGCTGAAGGGCGGCGCGCGAGGTCAGCGCGACAGCGCCCAGGGCGGCAGCGCGGCGAAGTCGTCGAAGGCGAACGCCGCGCCCAGCGTCTCGACCGGCGCCGAGCGATAGCCTTGGGTATAGAGCGCGAAGGGCGCGGCGGCGGCGCGCGCCGTGGCGGCGTCGGTCTCGCTGTCGCCCACATAGACGGCCGTGTCGGTGTCGGCGCCCAGCCGCGACAGGCACAGCCGCAGCGACGCCGGATCGGGCTTGAGCGCCACCGCGTCGCCGCCCACCACCACGTCGAACAGCGCGCTGAGATCCAGCTCCGCCAGCGCCTTTTCCGCCGGGATCTGCGGCTTGTTGGTGCACAGGCCCAGCGTCACGCCGCCTGCGCGCAACGCCTCAAGCGCGGCGCGCGCGCCGGGGTAGAGCGTGGTCAGCGTCGGCGGCGCGGCGGCGTAGTGGGCGTCGAACAGGGCGCGGGCGCGCCTGGTGTCGCCCAGGGCGCGCCCGGTGTCGTCGGCGCCGCCGGTCGCGGCCAGGCTGCGCTCGACCAGCCTGGCCACGCCGTTGCCGATGAAGCCGGTCACCTGCGCCAGCGTCACGGTCGGGCGGCCCAGATCGGCCAGCATCGCAGCCACCGCGTGATGCAGCGACGGCGCGCTGTGGATCAGGGTTCCGTCGAGGTCGAACACGACTGCGCGCACCATGCCCATCGCGGATCCTTCCCTGCGAAATCACGCCGCTCTCTGGCGGCGCGCGCGTTCACTGGCGCAGCCGCCGCGCCCGGTCAAGCCGCAAGCCCCTGTGCGCGCCGCCGCAATGCGCTACACTTTCTTATCGACATCATCCCGCAGGCTGACGACAGGAGCGCCGCCCATGCGCCTAGCCGCCTTCCTCGCCGCCGCGCTGTTCGCCGCGCCAGCGCTCGCCTCCACCTGCTTCCAGCTTGCCCAGAGCGGCCCGCGCGTCATGGCCGCCGCGCTGACGCTGGCGCCCGACGAAGTGGGCGTGCGGTTTCTCGGCCACGCCGCGTTTCGCATCGCCTCGCCGCAGGGCGTGAGCGCGGTGACCGATTTCGCCGGGTTCTGGGGGCCGGGCGACCCGCCCGACATCGTGACCATGAACAAGGCCCACGCGACGCACTGGACCCCCGCGCCCGACCCGCGCATCCCGCATGTGCTGCGCGGCTGGAACCCCGACGGCGGCGAGGCGATGCACGACCTGGCGCTGGGCGACATGATCGTGCGCAACGTGCCCACCGACATCCGCAGCTGGGATGGCGTGGTCGAGCCGCTGGCGAATTCGATCTTCGTGTTCGAGGTGGCGGACCTCTGCATCGGCCACCTTGGCCATCTCCACCACAAGCCGACCGAGATTCAGTATGGCATGATCGGGCGGCTGGACGTGGTGATGGCGCCGGTCGATGGCGGCTACACCATGAACCTGCCCGCGATGATCGAGGTGCTCAAGCGGCTGCGCGCGCGCGTCGTGATTCCGATGCACTGGTTCGGCCCGGCCAATCTCGACCGGTTTCTGGCGGGCATGGCCGATGAATTCGCCATAAGGCGCGTCGGCGCGGCGGAGATGGCGCTGTCTGCGGCGACGCTGCCAGACCGCCCGACGGTGATGGTGCTTGACGGGCGCTGAGGATGGGCGCTGAGGACGGGCGCTGAGCCGGGCTTGCGCCATTCGCGCAGTGCGGTATCTTAATGCGCGCAGGCGCCGTCTCTCCGGGGACGGCGTGCAGCGCTTTTTTCAGGCCCAAACAGCGCAAGCCGGGCCGCAACGACGGAGAACGACGATAGCACGACGCCCGCACAACGCGCCGCCGACCCGTGAAACCGGGCCGCGCGTCAACCGGATGATCCGCTGCCCGGAAATCCGCCTGATCGACCACAACGGCGACAATCACGGCGTGGTCCGTCCTGAGGACGCCGTGCGCATGGCCGAGGAGGTTGGTCTCGATCTGGTCGAGATTTCCCCCAACGCCGCGCCGCCGGTCTGCAAGATCATGGATTTCGGCCGCTACAAGTTCGAGCTTCAGAAGAAAGCCGCTGAGGCGCGCAAGAACCAGAAGGTCATCGAGATCAAGGAAGTCAAGTTCCGCCCCAACATCGACACGCATGACTATGACGTGAAGATGCGCAGCGTGACCAAGTTTCTTGAGGATGGCGACAAGGTGAAGGTGACGCTGCGGTTCCGCGGGCGCGAGATGGCGCATATCGACATCGGGCGGTCGCTGCTGGAGCGGATCTCGAAGGATGTCGAGGAGATGGGCAAGGTCGAGGCGATGCCAAAGATGGAAGGTCGCCAGATGATCATGCTCGTGTCGCCCAAGGCGTGACCACTCCCGGCGCGACTGGCGCCGCTCCGGGGCCGCCGCCGGGGCCGCTCATCGACGGCGCGCCGCGCCCGGTGGCGGGCGACCGGCTGGAAAGCCCCTCGTTTGCGCGTAATTTCGCCCCGATCCGCGACGCGCTGGCGCCGCTGATCGGGGCGGCGCAGGGCAGGGCGCTGGAGCTGGGCAGCGGGCCGGGGCGCCACGCCGTGGCGCTGGCGCAGGCTTACCCCACGCTGGAGTTCATTCCGACCGATCCGTTCCCCGCGCATCGCGCCAGCGTCGCCGCGTGGTCGGCGGAGGCGGGCGCCGCCAATCTGCGCGCGCCGCTGGCGCTGGACGCGGGCGCCGACTGGGCGGGGCAGGTGGCCGGTCTGGCGCCGTTCACGCTGGTCTATGCGATCAACGTCGCGCATATCACGCCTTGGGACGTGACGAGAGGCATTGTGGCCGGCGCGGGCCGGACGCTGGCGGCTGGCGGCTGGCTGGCGCTCTACGGCCCGTTCATCGAAGCCGACCGCGCGACCGGCCCCGGCAACATCGCCTTCGACGCCCATCTGCGCGCGCAGAACCCGCGCCACGGCGTGCGCGCGCTGGAGGACGTGGACGCGCTGGCGCGCGCGGCGGGCCTTGGCGGCCTGCGCATCGCGCGCCTGCCGTCGGACAACCTGCTGGTCGCGTGGCGCGCTGGCGGCTGAGCGCGCGTCAGCCCTTCAACCCCAGCCCCTCCAGGCCCCGCCCGGCCAGCATGGCGCCCACCTCGGGCGCACGGCCCCGGAACGCGATGTAGGCCGCCTGCGGATCCTGCCGCCCGCCCGCCGACAGGATATGTGTCTCCAGCCGCCGCGCCGTGTCGGCGTCGAACGGGTCGCCCGCCTCGTCGAACGCGGCGAAGGCGTCGGCGTCCATCACCTCCGACCACAGATAGCTGTAGTAGCCCGAGGCGTAGCCTTCGCCTGCGAACACGTGCTGGAAGTGCGCGCTGCGGTGGCGCATGGAAATCTCCGGCGGCATGTCGAGCGCCGCCAGCGTCGCGGCCTCGAAGGCCGCGGGGTCGTCCACCGCGTCGGCCTCGTGCAGCGCCAGATCGACCAGCGCCGAAGCGACGTATTCCACGGTGGCGAAACCCTGGTTGAAGGTGCGCGCGCCGCGCAACCGGGCGATCATCTCGGGCGGCATCGGCGCGCCGGTCTCAATATGGCGGGCGTGGCGGCTCAGCACCTCCGGCGTGTCGAGCCAGTGCTCGAAAAGCTGCGAGGGCAACTCAACAAAATCGCGCGCGACGTTCGTGCCGCTGATCGAGGGGTAGGTCACGTCCGACAACAGCGCGTGCAGCGCGTGGCCGAATTCGTGAAACAGCGTGCGCGCGTCGTCGATGGTCAACAGGCTGGGCCCGGCGCCGCCGTCGGCGAAGTTCATCACGTTCACCACCACCGGGCGCACCGGGGCGTCGAGGTTCTCCTGCGCGCGGAGACTGCCGCTCCAGGCGCCGGAGCGTTTCGACGGCCGCGCGAAATAGTCGCCGTAGAACACGCCGACATGCGCCGCGCCGCGCTTCACCTCCCACGCGCGCACGTCCGGGTGGTGGCGCGGCGCGTCAGGCAGCGGGTGAAACGACAGGCCGAACAGCCGCCCCGCCACGTCGAACGCCGCCTCGATCATGCGGTCGAGCGCCAGATAGGGTTTTGTCGCCGCTTCGCTGAGGTCATGCTCGGCAAGACGCAGCTTTTCTGCGTAGAAGCGCCAGTCCCAGGCGGCGAGGTCGTGGTTGGCGCCTTCTTCGCGGATCAGGGCGCGCAGGCGCTCGGCCTCCGCCGCCGCCAGCGCGCGGGCAGGCGCCCACACCTGCTCCAGCAGCGCGCGCGCGGCCTGCGGCGTTCCGGCCATTTCGGGCGCCAGCTTGTAGGCGGCGTAGCTGGGATAGCCCAGCAGCGCCGCCCGCTCACGCCGCAGCGCCAGCGTCTCGGCGATGATGGCGCGGTTGTCGGTGTCGCCGCCGGTCTCGCCGCGCGCGATCCAGGCGCGCCACGCCTGCTCACGCAGGTCGCGCCGTGTCGAGAACATCAGGAACGGCTCGACCAGCGAGCGCGACAGCGTGATGGTCCAGCCCTCGCGCCCGCGCGCCTTCGCGGCCTGCGCCGCAGAATCGCGCAGGAAATCGGGCAGCCCGCCCAGATCGTCGGGGCCGAGGTCCATCGACCACGCGCGCTCATCGGCCAGCACATTCTGCGCGAATCGCGCGCCCAGCGACGCCAGCCGCTCCATGATCGCGCCCATGCGCGCGCGCCCTGCCGCGTCGAGCGCCGCGCCCGCGCGCACGAAGCGGCGGTGGGTCAGCGTCAGCACGCGGTCCTGCTCCGCCGTCAGCGCCAGCGTCTCGCGCGCCGCCGCCAGCGCCGCGACGCGCGCGAACAGGCGCGGGTCGGTCAGCGTGCGCGCGGCGTGGCGGGCGAGGCGCGGCGCGATCTCGGTCTGGATCGCCTCGGTCTGCGGGCTGGAATGCGCGGAATTGATGCTGAAGAACACCGCCGCCACCCGGTCGAGCCGCCGCGACGACCGCTCCATCGCCGCGATGGTGTTGGCGAAATCCGGCGCCGCAGGGTTCGTCGCGATGGCGTCGAGCGCGCCTTGCGCCTGCGCCAGCCCTTCCTCGAAGGCGGGCAGGTAGTGCTCGGGCGCGATGTCGGCGAAGGGCGGCAGGGCGAAGGGAGCGGTCCAGTCGGCGAGCAGCGGGTTGGTCATCGGGGGCTTTCGGGGCGAGAGGGGCGGGCGCGCCGCCCTTGCAGGCGGCGCGCGCCGGGTCACTTGACTGTAATGGTGATCGGCGCCGAGACAACCGGCGGCTCGTGCGGCACATGGAAATGGTCGCCCAGCACCATCTGCAGCGTGTGCGTTCCCGGCGCCAGCTCCAGCGTCACCTCGGTCTGCCCGGCGCCGAAGTGGCGGTGGTTGTCGTCGGCGGGGATCGATTCGCGCAAGGCGGCGCCCTCCAGCACGGTGTCGATCAGCAGGTGATGGTGGCCGGTGTTCTCCTTCTCCGTGCCCGCAGGGGCGACGCCCATGCCGCGCAGGCCGAACACCACCGTCACCGGGCTTGTGACGGTGTCGCCGTCCTTGAGGTTGACGATATAGACGCTGGCGCCCTCCGGCGCGGGCGAGCCTTGCGCGAAGGCGGCGGGCGCGAACAGCAGCGCGGCGGCGAAGGCGAGACGCTTCATGGTTTTTTCCTCCCGATTGATCGTGCCGCAACCATAGCGCGCCGCGCGGCGCGGGCGATAGCGCCGTTCTCGACAGCGCCGCCGCCTCGCGTTAGCGTGAGCCGATGGATCAGGAGCGCGAACCCGGCCGGGGCTGGCACGACATGGGCGGCGCCGCCTTCGCGGGCGCCGTCGATCCCGCCAGCCACGACTATGCACTGTGGGAGAAGCGGGTGGACGCGCTGATGGTGCTGTGCACCGCGAAGGGCCTGTTCACCGTGGACGGCTTGCGCCGCGCCATCGAGGATCTCGGGCCCGGCGCCTTCGAGAGCATGAGCTATTACGAGCGCTGGATCGCCTCGGTCGCGCGCAACCTGATCGAGGCGGGCGTCTTCACGGTCGAGGAGCTGAACGCGCGCATGGAGGCGATCGGCGCGCGCGGCGCCACCTACGGCGCGGCGTCGCTGGCGCGCGGCGATGGCTGAGGCGCAGCCGCCCGCCGTCGCGCCGCCCGCCGTCGCGCTCCCCGCCGCGCCGCCGCCTTACCCCGATCCCGCCGCGCCGCCGCCGCGCTTCGCGCCCGGCGCCGTGGTGCGGGTGCGGCGCGGCGCGGCGCCGGGGCATATCCGCACGCCGTGGTATCTGCGCGGGCGGCTGGGCCGCGTCGAGCGGGTCTGCGGCTGGTTCGCCAACCCCGAGGAGCTCGCCTATCGCCGCCCCGGCCTGCCGCGCCGCGCGCTTTATCGCGTGCGCTTCTCGATGGCGGAGCTTTGGGGCGAGGGGTCGCGCGACACCGTGGACGCGGAGATCTTCGAGCACTGGCTGGAGGCCGCCGATGCCCCACGACCATGACCATGACCATGACCATGACGAGCATCGTCACGAGGGGATGAGCGCCTCCGGCCACCCCTATCGCGCCGATCAGGACGCGCCGCTGACCCACTGGCAGCGCATGGAGATCGCGGTGCGCGAACTGCTGGCGGAAAAGGGCGTCGCCACGCCCGCCGAGATCGCCGCGCAGATCGGGCGGATGGACGCCCGCTCTCCGGCGCTGGGCGCGCGGGTGGTGGCGCGGGCCTGGACCGATCCCGCGTTCCGCGCGCTGCTGCTGGCGGACGGCTCCGCCGCCTGCCGCGCGGAGGGGATCGAGGTCGATGCGCTGAAGCTGGTGGCGGTGGAGAACGACGCGCAGGCGCATAACGTGATCGTCTGCACGCTCTGCTCGTGCTATCCGCGCACCCTGCTGGGCCTGCCGCCCGACTGGTACAAAAGCCGCGCCTACCGCACCCGCCTGGTGCGCGAGCCGCGCCGCGTGCTGGCCGAGTTCGGGCTGACCCTGCCCGACGCGGTGACGGTGCGGGTGCATGACAGCACCGCCGACATGCGCTATCTGGTCGTGCCGCGTCGCCCGGAGGGAACCGAAGGGTGGGGCGCGGCGCGGCTGGCGTCGATCGTGACGCGCGATTGCATGATCGGCGTCGCGGTTCCCCACATCTGAGGGCGCATGACAGGCATGACGGCGCGTTTCGCCGCAATCCCGGCGGAGGCGCGCGGCGCCGCGCTTCTGGTGCTGGCCACGGCGCTGTTCGCCTCGATGGACGCCATCGGCAAGGGGCTGATGCAGCGGCACGACCCGTTTCAGGTGGTCTGGGCGCGCTATGCCGCGCAGGCGGTGATCGTGGCGATCATCGTCAGCCCGCGTCTGGGTCGGGTGATCCGCACCGCGCGCCCGGGCCTTCAGGTGATCCGCTCGGCGCTGTTGTTCATGGCCACGCTGTGCGGGTTCTTCGCGTTCTCGGTGATGCCGCTGGCCGACGCCACCGCGATCTTCCAGACCGCGCCGCTGGCGATCACGGCGCTGGCGGCGCTGATTCTGCGGGAGCCGGTGGGGCCGCGCCGCTGGGCGGGGGTGATGGTCGGCTTTCTGGGCGCGCTGATCATCGTGCGCCCCGGCGCCGACGTGTTCCAGCCCGCCGCGCTGCTGCCGATGCTGGGCGCGCTGTTCTTCGCCGGATACTCGATCGCGACGCGGTTCCTGGGGCGCGACGAGAGTTATTGGACCACGTTTCTCTATACGGCGGCGCTGGGCGCGCTGATCGCGAGCGCCTTCGTGCCGCTGGTCTGGGTCACGCCGACATGGGGCGACGCGGCGCTGATGCTGGCGATGGGGGCCATCGGCTCGGCGGGCCAGTTCCTGCTGATCGTGGCGTTCAACACCGCGCCCGCCTCGGCCATCGCGCCGTTCACCTACGCGGGGCTGATCTTTGCGACGCTGTGGGGGTATGTGTTCTTCGGCGACGCGCCCGACGGCTGGACGGCGACCGGCGCGGCGGTGATCGTGGGGTCGGGCGTCTATGTGTGGCGGCGCGAACGGATGAGGAAGCGGGCGTGAGGCTATGGCTTTCCCGGGCGGCGGCGCGGCTGCAGACGGCGGTGTTTCTCGCCCTCATCGCGCCGCTGTTCGCGCTGCCCTATCCGCTGGCGGTGCGCGCCTCGGGGCTGGCGGGG
>Ga0210044_10001350_pt1 | contig 37391 bp, 34 predicted proteins | sample CryGey13umfilter_2_FD_183959 | JGI IMG/M metagenome (GOLD analysis project Ga0210044, IMG submission 183959) | Groundwater microbial communities from aquifer in Utah, USA - Crystal Geyser 4/9/14 3 um filter (SPAdes) (version 2) | ecosystem: Environmental > Aquatic > Deep subsurface >... | reverse complement strand
ACTTAGTTCTTCTTTTGATTCTGCAGCACAAATGAATCCCACTGGAATTCCAATGATTAATGCTGGTTTTACAATGCCTTCTTTTACCATCTTTATTACTTCGATAAGAGCAGTTGGTGCATTACCTATTGCAACTATCCCTCCGTCAATATCTGACTGTGCTGCCCTCATTGATATTTGAGATCTAGTTTTATTTTCTTTTTTTGCAATCTCCATTATTTCTGGATTGGATATATTACAAATTATCTTATTTTGAAAGTCTTTTGGATTTTGCTTATTCAACCCACCAATAACGCCATTTACATCTACCACAATACTACATCCATTCTTTAGGGCTGTCATCCCACTTTGAATTGCATCTTTGTGAAATATTACTTTATTTTCTCTGGCAAAATCAAAGTCTGCAGTTGAATGAATTATTCTTCTGACAATCGGCCATTCTTTATCGTTATACTGATGAGTGCCAACTTCATCATCAATCATCTGCATACTTGCATCTTCTATTGATTGGCCTTTTCTAGTTTGCATTTTCTACCTCCTTTGCTCTCTCTAATATCAAATCAATCATTTTTTCATCAGTTCCCAAATGTTTTGTGATGTATGTATTTTTGATACTGGAATTTTTTAGTGCAGGTAAAAGATCATTATTGATATCAGTTTTGACATGTGCGCCTTCATGTAAGAAATAAAATACAATTATCAGAACCTCTGGCTTATTTTCTTCACAAATCTTGATACCTTCTGCAATATCTGGCTGTTCTATTTCCAACCAACATCTATTTACATTTCTATAACTTTCTTTTAATCCGTCTACAACATAATCCATTGACATTTGTGCATTGGGATCTTTGCTGCCATGCCCAATAATTAACACATCCACATTCTTTTTTGGAATTGTAATGTTGTTTTCTTGCATAGTTGTCGATATTCTATTTTCAACCAAATCAATCATCGTTTTATGCATACTCATTGGTTTTGTGACAACAAATCTTATTTTGGTATCTTTTTGAAATTTCATTACATCTGTAACTGCATTTTTTACTTTTTTACCGGGATACAGAAAATACGGGACTATTGTCAGATGATCAATGTCTTGTCTGAGACATTTTGCAATTCCATCTTCGATATATGGCGGTTCCACTTCAAGAAAACAGTATTCTGTAAAAACATAATCTCCTTTTTCTTTAACTGCATTACAAATTATCTCTAGTTCTTCAGATGCTTCTCTTTCTCTACTACCTCTGTCTATTAGTAAAAATCCGCGTTTCAATCCAATATCCTCGCTATTGCTATGGTCAAATTTGGGGGAAATTTCTGTTTTTCAACAATTAATTTGCCTCCAGAAACTTTGATTGCAGCAGCCTCTGATACACTAGCTGTTCCTTCAAACGCTTTGACTGTATCTGAAGGATTAGGCGTAGATATCTCTGCTAGATCTTCTTTATTCACATATTCCACAGTAATTCCCATCTCTTTTCCAATATCAACTAGTCCCTTGACGTCTTCAGGTTTTTTAATTGAAACTAATTTTGCAACAGATTTTTCGCTGAGTTTGAATTTTTGTAAACAAAAGTCCAAACCTTCCTTTATGCTTTCTTTAGATGTATCCCAATGCAATCCGATTCCTACCACAAGGCTTGGAGGTCTGTACACTACAGAATTCTTGAGAAAATCGCCTTCTAAGGCTCTATCAGAAATTATAAGATACCCCTTAGAGTCTGATTTTTCCATTTCTTCTAAACTCTGATAAATTTTTACATTTTTTGGAAATTCCTTCAACCAATTTTTTTTGCCGGCATCTTGATAAATTCCGATACTCTCTTCATTTACCATGTGTGCACTAATTTTCGTCACGGTGGAGTCGTCTTCTATCTTCCAACCAAATTCTCTTCCTACAAGATCAACTGCTATTGTTTTATTGACGTCCGCGGCAGTAGTAATCACTGGTATTGCATCAAGCTTTTGAGCAATAACCTGAGTTAATTCATTTGCTCCACCCAAATGTCCGGATAACACACTGATCACGAAACTTGTTTTATCGTCAATTACAATTACGGCAGGATCAGTTTTCTTATCTTTCAAATACGGTGCAAGCAGTCTAATTACTGCACCTAAAGAAAATAAACAAATCAATGCATTATTATTTTTAAACAATTCAACAATTTTTTCTGTTGTAGACTCTGAATACCAAATTATTTCTTTATTGTTATCTGAAAATTTAGATGGTGCAAAAACCTCCCAGTTTGGAAAATATTCTTTTAATCTTAACCCTATGTTTATCCCGTTTTTGGTAATTGCAAGAACCGAAACTTTTTCCACAGTTAAAAACTCTCAAATTAAATAAAATACCTTGCTACTGGAATTTTCTAGCCAAGATATTTCCATCAAAATCAAACAATATCACATCTAGTGGGACCTTTTCTTCTGAGTGTTTTCTCATGTGTTGGTATGTTTCATTGCATATTTCATCAAAAAAACCTCTGACATTATTTTCAATGACAATTTCAGACACATGTCTGGCAGTATTTGCCTTCCTAATACTCTCAATAATTTTTTCACTGGCGTTGCATTTTCTAGCTAACTGTGCCAAAAAATTCATGTCTACCTTGGACCCTTTAACATGTGTCTGTTTTACCCCTGCAGCCATTTTTGCTAATTTGCCAATAAATCCTACAACATATGCCTTTTTGATATTTTTTCTTGCACATTGCTGTATTGTGTATCCTGAAAAATCTCCCATTTGTATGAAACAATGCTCTGGCAAGCTCACAATTTTTTTTGCAAAATCCTCACTTCTACCGCCCGTAGTAAGAACAACAATATCGTTTCCCATTGCAATTGATACATCCAGATTTTGTCTAATCGAAGCTGCATACGATGCAGTTGAAAATGGTATTACAATTCCGCTTGTTCCTAAAATTGAGATTCCGTTCAAAATGCCAATTCTCGGATTGTCTGTTTTTGGACCTAATTCTCTTCCTTTTGGCACTGAAATTATTACTTTAACTCCTGTTTTCAAAAGATGTTTGTCCAAAATTTCTTTCAGATTCTCTTTAATCATTTTTTTTGGTACTGGATTAATTGCAGCTTTGTTTAACTCAAGACCTAGTCCTGGTTTAGTTACTATTCCAACTCCTTCTCCGCCATCAATTTCTATTCCATTGAACTTGTCTGTCAATGATAATTCAACTATTATCTCTGCACCGTGAGTGACATCTGGGTCATCTCCACCGTCTTTAATCACAGAACACGTAGATCTGTTTTTTTCAAATTGGCATGACTGGATTGGAATTTTGATAAAACTACCTTTAGGTAATTTAACATCAACACTTTCAATTTTTGTTTGATTAATTATGGATAGCAACCCTGCTTTGGCAGCTGCTGTTGCAGAAGTACCTGTAGTGTATCCTGTCCTTAATTTTTCTTTTTTTATCTCTTCCACGCTAACCATGCCTATTTTGATGTATTAACTCTTCTTTGACTTTAGAATATATTTAAAATAAAAGATACAGAGTTTATGGCAAAAGATATTCAAGTTGTTGTGACTGGGGCTAGTGGGTTTGTAGCAAAAAATGTCAGAAAATATCTCTCTGATAACAACATAAAATTAATTTCAATTTCAAGAAATGATTTTAAAAAATTTAAAAATGAGATAAAAATTATTACAAAAAACTATGATGAAAAAATTATTTCATCAAAATTAAAAAATTCTGACGCATTAATTCATTTGGTTGGAATTGGAAAACAAACAGTTGATAATGATTATAATTTTATAAATACTGAACTTACAAAAAAAATAATTAATTTATGTAAAAAATCAAAAATTAATAAAATAATCTATACCAGTGGATTGGGAGTTTCATCAAATACCTCACTTGGATATTTTATTTCAAAATACAAGGCTGAGAAACTAATTATGGATTCTAATTTAGATTATACAATTTTTCGGCCATCTTATATCATTGGGAAAGATGATTATTTTACAAAATATCTTAAAAAACAAATTAAGACTGGTCAAATTCGGATTCCTGGCTCAGGTAATTATTCAATTCAGCCCATTTCCATAGACGATGTCGTTAAGATTATCTTCAATGCTATAACTCAAAACAATTTTAGTAAAATGATTTTAGATCTTGTCGGTTCTGAATCGTTCACATTTCAAAAATATGTTAAAGAATTTTCACGCGGAACAAATACTAAAATTAAAAAAATCAACCTTGAAACTGTTTATCATCAAGCCATCTCTAATCCTAAAAGTGAGTTTGGAGTAGATGATCTAAACTTGCTAATTGGTGATTTTAAAGGTGATTACAAAAAATTAAAGAATATTTCCAAAATTAAATTTTCTTCTGTATCAAAACTGCTAAAGTCCGGCAGCCTTCTTTAGTATGTCTGCCTTGTCTGTTTTTTCCCAGGAGAATTCAGGCTCATTTCTGCCAAAATGCCCATATGCTGCTGTTTTTCTATAGATAGGCCTCTTCAAATCTAATTGTGAAATAATTCCAAAAGGCTTCATATCGAAATTCTTTCTAACCAATTCTTCAATCTCTTTTTCTGGAATTTTACTGGAACCAAATGTATTGACGTAAAGTGAAACTGGTTCGGCAACTCCGATAGCATAAGCTAATTGAACTTCACATCTTTCGGCAAGATTTGCTGCAACAATATTTTTGGCAATGTATCTGCACATATAACATGCAGATCTATCTACTTTTGAAGGATCTTTTCCGGAAAATGCTCCTCCGCCATGTCTGCCAAATCCACCATAACTATCTACAATTATTTTTCGCCCTGTGAGACCAGTGTCTCCATGTGGACCTCCTATCACAAACTTTCCTGTAGGATTAATGTGAATCTTAATTTGATCATTCCAAAGATCTCCTAAGACCGGTTTGATTACTTTGTCTATGATTTCTTTTGATATCTGTTCTTGTGAAATTTCAGGCGCATGTTGAGTTGAAATAACTATTGTTTCAATTTTTGTTGGTTTGTTATTTTCGTATCTGACGGAAACTTGCGATTTGCCATCAGGTCTCACCCAAGGTAAAACTTTGTTTTTTCTAACTTCTGCAAGTTTTTGTGTTAATTTATGTGCCAGTAATATCGGCATTGGCATTAGCTCTTTTGTCTCATTTGAAGCATAGCCAAACATCAATCCTTGATCTCCGGCCCCCTGTTCTTTTTCTTTAGTTGCAGTTACACCCTGACTAATATCTGGACTTTGAGAGTGAAGTCGTAATGTAACTTGGCAAGACTCCGTATCAAACATCAAATCTTTATTGTCGTATCCTATTTCTCTAATTATCTTTCTTACAAGAGCCTCTTGATCTCTCTTGTCAAAATCTGCATTTGAGGTTACTTCTCCTGCAACTGCCACAAAATCTGTAGTGACCATTGTTTCAATTGCCACTCTGGAGTCAGGGTCTTGTTTGAGAAATTCATCTAAAAAGGCATCTGAAATTTGATCACATATCTTGTCAGGATGACCTTCAGTAACTGATTCTGATGTAAATAGAAAATTATTAGTCATAACCCCTAGAGTTCGTTTTCTAGTTTGATAAACAGTACATTATTGCCTCTCACAATCACTCGACCATAATTTGCAATTACTTTACCGTCGTGGAATTCTTCTGCATCAGTCATGATTAAATTCATGTATGAATCAACATTATCCATTTTTCCTTTGTATTCAACTTCATTTTTCAGCCTTACAGTAACTTTCTTCTTGGTACTTTTTTGAAGAGTTGTTAATGGCCTTTTTGCACTACTAGTTTGTGACACTAATTATTCACTTGTTTTGCTTACGTTGTTTTCTAGAATAAAAGCCTTGCCTCTTTTGTGAATTATGAAATTCCTTAAATTTTTTCATCATTTTTAGATAATTAACTAAATGATCTCTACAGGATTACAAAAATTAGACGATTTTTTATCTGGTGGAATACCTGATGGTGTAATTACTGACATTTATGGGGCAAGTGGAACTGGTAAAACTCAACTGTTATTTCAAATCTGTATTAATGCAATAAAAAATGGAGGTAATGTTCTGTATCAAGATACAACAGGTAGTTTCAGACCTGAACGAATTCTTGAAATTCAAAAACAACAAAATTTAACATTTGATATTCTTGAAAAAATAACAGTTTCAAGAATTACCAATACGTCAGAACAGCTCAAATCGATTGATATCATGAATGCCTCAAACTTTTCTCTAATTGTAATTGATAATATCACGGATTTATTTTCTTACGAATATCCAAAACCAGACACAATCTTTGAAAAAAATTCCATATTTATCAAATACATTCATGATCTCTCACTTGTTGCAATTAATAAAAAAATCCCTGTTGTTATTACTAATATGATTAGAAACATAGAGGGCATAGAAATGGAAAATATGAGAACGGCAATTGATCCACTCACACATATTAAAATTAAACTCGCAAAAACTTCAAAATTTCAGGGAGAAGTAAGATGGCTTCTTCATCAGACTCATTTTTCTTATAAGATTCTTCCTGCAGGGCTATCTGAATATCCTGAAGATATTTAACTATCAATCATAAAGTTTAGCAATGGCAGGAATATTTGATTCAATTCCAATAATTACTGTAGTATTATTTGTACTTGGCCTAGCTGGCGTAATAGTTTATGAAAGATCACGATCAAATACAAAAGAATCAGTTTCCTGATTCTACACTTGACTCTCTGTTTAATTATTTTGGATTTACTACTCTTACTGAAATTCAGAAAAAAGCTTCTCCTATAATTTTACAAAAAAAAGATTGTTTGGTAATTGCACCAACTGGTTCCGGTAAAACAGAATGTTCAGTAATTCCAATCTTTTCGCTAGTAAAAAAATCAAAAAAACTCGGAAAAATTAAAGTTCTTTACATTACTCCCTTGCGAGCACTTAATCGAGATGTATTTCGAAGGATCATAAAATACGCTCAAAGTTGTGATCTTTCAATTGAAATTCGACACGGCGATACAACTCAGACCGCAAGACGAAAAATTACTGAAAATCCTCCTGATATCCTGATAACAACTCCTGAAACTCTGGTTATTCTTCTTACGCAATTAAGGATGCTAGATGCATTGTCTGAACTTGAATGGATTGTTATTGATGAGGTGCATGAATTACTTGCTAGTGAACGAGGCTCTCAGCTATCATTGAGCATAGAACGTTTACAACTTAATTCAAAATATTGTCTTACAAAAATTGGATTATCTGCAACAGTTGGTAATTTTGAAGAGGCTGGTAAATTTGTAGTGGGAACTAAACGAAAATGTCAGATTATCCGAGATACATCTGTTCGAAAATATGATGTTGAAGTGAAATTTGTCAATGGAACCATTTCAGATGTTGCAGATAAAATAATCGAGCATGTTTTAGAATTAAATTTAGATTCTCCCATACTTCTTTTTACAAACACTAGAGGAGAAGCTGAATTTTTAGCTTCTATATTAAAAGAAAAATCATCTATCAACATAGAATTACATCACGGATCATTATCAAAAGAGGTAAGAGAAGATACTGAGATCTCATTAAGAGAAGGAAAGCGTGGAATTGTGGTTTGTACCTCTTCACTTGAATTGGGATTGGATATAGGTTCAATTGAGTTAGTCATTCATTATGGTTCTCCCAGGCAAGTGTCAAAATTGGTTCAAAGAATAGGTCGTAGTAGACATAATAGAGATGCTTCTGCCAAGGGACTGATAATTACAAATAGTTCTGATGATGAATTTGAAGCAAGAGCAATACTGGATCGTATCAAGGAAGGTTCTATAGAAGAGCAAAAAATTCATGATGGCTCCCTTGATGTACTTGCACACCATCTTGTTGGAATGACTATGCAACTAGGAGAGATTCCTGTAAATCAAGCATTAGAGACAATAAACAATGCGTACCCGTTTAGAAATTTACAATTAGAAGATCTAATACATGTTTTAGATTTGCTTGATTCCAACTATCTGATATTTTTTGATAGAACAAAAATGACTTTTTGGAAAAAAGGTCGCTCTTTCAAATATTATTTTGAAAATCTTTCCACAATACCTGACATTCTTAAATTCAAAGTATTTGACAGTGTTGGAAAAAAAATTATTGGTACCTTGGATCAAAGATTTGTAGGTGATTTTGGAGATTCTGGAAATATTTTTGTTTTAAAGGGTTTACAATGGAGAATACTTAATGTGGATGAAAAGTCGTTTTCAGTAAATGTTGAACCCTTTAGAGGAGGAGGCATAACTGTTCCCTATTGGGAAGGAGAAAACATTCCTATTGATTATAACACTGCAAAAAAAGTCGGCGCATTTCGTAGTAAGGTGAAAAATGGATCATTGAAATTAATCAATAAAACCATTGAGGAATTAGATTTCAATGAAATTCCGGACGAAAACAACATCGTCATAGAATCTAGTCGTTCACAAGGTTCCATAGTGATACATTCTTGTTTTGGCACAAAAGTCAATTCGACACTATCTGTTTTGCTTTCCTCAATGATATCTGCTATGTTGGGTTACATGGTTGATTCACGCTCTGATGGTTATAGGATAGTCTTATCTTCCAAGTCACGAATTTCTGAAAAACTTTTCCTTGAAGTTATAAGAGACGATTATGATCTTTATTCAATTATTACTGCTTCTTTAGCAGGAACTCATAATGTAAATTGGAAGACATGGTGTGTTGCAAAAAAATTTGGAGTTGTAGGAAGAGGAGCAATTTATGAAAAGAAATCAGCCCGATTTTTATACGAGAGGTATGCAAAAACATCTCTTGTACAAGAAGCTCTACGTGAATTGTTTCATGATAAATATGATCTTAAAACCACTGATAAGATTTTAAAAAAAATTAGGGATAATGAAATTATAGTTAAATGGTTGGAAATAGATAAATTTTCAAAATTAGCTGAACCGATTTTAGATCATACTGCAAAATATTATTCAGCTCCTGCTAACCTTGACAAGGGGATTATTGATCTTGTAAAAGCAAGATTGGCAAAGACAAAACACCGTCTTATCTGTGCACGATGCGGGAAATGGGAACGAGTAATGGAAACAAGTGAGGTGAAAAATACACTGATCTGTCCTTATTGTAAAGCAAGACAGATCACTGCTACTTTTTATTCTGACTATGATCTTCCAAAAATAATACGCAAAAAATATGAGGGAAAAAAACTCTCCTTAGATGAAAAACATCGGTTTGATCGAGCCTGGAAAGTATCTTCATTAATAGAGAATTTTGGAAAAATTGCAGTAACTGTAATGTCTGGATATGGAGTAGGTGCTGATACTGCTGCGCGAATATTACGAAATATGATAGATGAAGAGCATATCTTTAAGCAAATTTATGAAGCAGAAAGACAGTATGTTGTAACTCGTGGATTCTGGGATTCTTAATTTTTCTTTGTAATTTTAGAAAATGCAGAAAGAGTTAATTCAATTCTTCCTTCCAAACCTGCCTTTGCATTTACTCCTGTTATTGAAATTATTTCCCCAAGTTCACATTTTTCTATTAATCTAGCTTGATTTCTCCATCCTTTAACCCAAATTTGACCAGTATCATCTTCGACAAACATCTCTGACAATAAAATTGATTCTCCTGATTTGGTTTGAATTTCTCGTCTTTCTGGAATTTTTAACACAATGGCTTCAATGCAGAAATTTCCATCTGCTTTAACTTCATTAATTTTTGTTCTTATTTGTGATAACGATGGAAGCGATACATCGTTTTCCAATTTTCTTACAAATGAATTACTATCCAGTGTAACGGAATTTCCGTATACCTTTGTTGGCATGCACTCAATAACATCTCCCTCTTTGCAAATACTTGTAGAATTTGAATTATCTATGATATTGTAGATATTTTTTTTATTGTCAACACCCAAAATCATATTCTTTCCATTTTCTGTAGATACAATTGAAAGAACTCTTACTATTACTGGTTCTGCTTCCTTACTCCCCTCAATTTCAATTATGGTTGAATCATTACCGTGAATTTCTAATCCCTGATTTCCATTTTTCATGTTGATGCCAAGTAATCTTACTTTGGCACTTTGGGAAATCATATTGGGAATATCTGATTCGTCTTTTCCCCACAAGACTACTCTCATAGCACTTCCATCTTTTCCTTTTAGCCTCATCCTCAGTGCTTTTCCAGGCTGGCCTCGTGAATTTGTAAATTCCATGCTGCTTACAATGCCGTCTATTATTCCTGAAATGACAAGATCTTTTTGCCCTTCTTGTAATTCACTGATATCTTTTGTAATTTTGTCTATAGTTGGAATGTCACTTTTGTTATCTGTTATTTCTATATTAGAACCTGAACCAATATTGATAGTTGGAGAACCGCTGAGATCTGATTTTACATATGCTTTAATAATTTTGATCAAATCTCCAGGTTTGATATTTTCAATTCCAGGCAGATTTGCTTTGTCATCCCATAATTTTACACTGGCTGTAGAATTTGTGTCATATACCGTCATGGTTCTAAGATAAAAAGGTGAGCCGTCTTTACGAGAAAATTGTTTAGCAGGAGATACATTAAGAACTCTGGTTTCTAGGGAAATTTCTTTTGCACCTGCATAAAGATCCTTTAAACCCATTTCAACTTTTAATGGTCCCGATAATGAAATTCCAAAATCAGATGCAATCAAAAACAGCGCTCCTTGATCTGTTAGATAACCCGCACCTATTTTCTCTTTTTTATGTTTAATTTGCTCTTCAATATCCGATCTAGTTAATTCTGGTTTTTGTTCTAGTAATTTATCTACAAGACTATCAAATTCAGACAATTCATTGTTTGTAAATCAGTTGTCTTAATAAAAATTTCATTATTGTAAAGTATCATGTATATCTGATACTGATCGCAAAATCGCAGATTTTTTTATTTATTTTAATAATTCATATCTAGATTGTGATGTATTACTTCATTAACTAAATTAGTGGGAAGATCGCATTATTTTCATGTCCTGTATTATTGTTGAACATTTGTCAAAATCATATGGAATACTAAAAGCAGTCGATGATGTTGTTTTATCGGTAAAATCCGGTCAAGTTTTTGGATTTCTAGGTCCTAATGGGGCAGGAAAATCAACAACTATCAAACTTCTAACAACATTAATTCCGCCATCAAGTGGCTCTCTTACAATTTTAGGAATAAATGCAATTGAGCACCCTCTACAAATTCGTCATAAGATTGGGGTAGTTTTACAACAGCCTAGCTACGAGCCAACATTGACTGTTGAAAAATCTCTTGATAAGTATGGTATGATGTGGAATGTTCCCAAAAATGAACGTAAAAAAAGAAAGGAAGAACTCCTAAAAGATTTTGATCTGATTGACATTCGTAAGAAAAGAAACGAGGATCTGTCTATTGGTCAGAGAAGAAGGGTCCAGGTAGCTCGTGAATTTATGCACGATATGGAACTCTTATTCCTTGATGAACCGACTGTGGGATTAGATCCTGGCGCTAGAAGAAAATTATTAGATTATTTAAAAAATAAAGCTAAAACAGGTTTGACAATATTTTATACCACACATATTCTAAGCGAGGCTGAATATCTTTGTGATGAGATAGCTATTATTGATCAAGGAAAAATTCTTACAGTAGATACACCTGAAGCATTAAAAAATAGATTTGGAAAAGAAAAAACAATAAAAATTCATTTACTTGAAAAACAAAATAACATAACAACTTTTCTTGCAGGAATTGCTGACTGCAAAATTGATTTTGACAATGGAACCAATATTGTAATACGTTCAGAACAGTCTGAATTAGTCTTGTTGCAAGTTTTGCGGATTCTAAATGATAATAAAATTGAGATAGAAGATCTTTCAGCGGTTCCTACAAATCTGGAGGAGATCTTTTTAAAAATGGTGAGTGATAATGCATCCAATAATTAGGCTTGTTAATAGAAACTTGACAATATCAATTAATCCTGGATTTTTGATCTGGCAAGTAATTTTTCCCTTGATTTACATTTTTGTTGCTGGCTATGCTTACACATCATTAATTGACCAAGTGCATTTTGGTGACAAGACTATCAGCTATCCTACATTTTTGGCAACTGGCATGATTGGATTTAACATTATGAATAGTACTCTTATTTCAGGAATAATAATTTGGAATGACAGGCGACATGGAATGTTTGAGCAAATAATGTCCGGTCCATTTACACGTTCTGATTATATTTTGAGTAATATCTGCACTATTGGAATTGTAGGATTGGTGTCTGCATCTTTGATTGCACTTGTTGGGTATCCTGTATTTTTTGAATCAATTGAATTTACTGTGGTTACCATCCCGATGATTATCTTTGCTGCTATTGTTGGCTCTGTTTTGTTTGGCTCTATAGCCTCAATAATTTCCACTCGATTACGTTCTAGTGAAGGATTTAACGTAATGATTAATACTGTTTTTCTATTCTTTGCGTTTGTTAGTACTGCATTTTACCCGTCTTCAGGTTCTCCAGAACCTCTTAGAACCATTTTTTATCTAAATCCGCTTACTTATCTGGTAGATGTTATTCGCGGTGGCATTTTTGGTAATATTACAGAATTTGTGATTATTGAAATGGGTGTTTTGATAGTAATTGCATCAGTGCTTTTTATAATTGCAACAAAATTACTTACAAAACTGGATTTTTAATCGTTAGGATTTTTAACATCGCTAAGACTTTTGTACATGTCATTTATTTTTTTAATTATGTCTAAATTATCATATTTTATTAAATTTAGATTTGGTATGACGCAATTGTGAATTAATCTTCCCCCTGTTGAAACAAAAAGATGATTTTCTGTATCTATTGAATATACATCCTGATCTTTTTCCTCGTGGACAGTTTTAGTTGTTTTGATCATGTAAAGATTTTCATTTATCATATGCCAAAGATTTTTGTTATGTTGTCTAGATGTCTGAGATTCTGTAAAGCCAGATATAGAAGCAAGTCTGTTGTATTGAACTTCTTTCTTTGATATTAGTGAATACAGCATTTTACCGCTAATAATACGTCCTTCTATAACACTTGGTGAATTAATTCTACTAGTCAATGTCATTACATAACCCATGGACAATAACAATAGATCCAATCCTGCTGCAAGTATCTTAGATACAGTTCCCGCTTGTACCAACCCTATTGAGGGCATAAATGAACCGTCTCCCCTAAGATATCCACTTACAAATTGTTCTTTCATCTCTCTTGATACAAAAAAGATAAACTCTGGAAGACATTTGGAATGAGATTCTCTACCGCATCCTAATGTATCAGAAACAAACAATGAAAATGGAGTTGATTTTACTCCAACATGTGTTACATTTTTTTGTGTGGTTATGTAATAGTTTAATTCTAGATGTTCTAAAATTTTACACACGTCAGAGATGTACTTTACTTCATTTTTGTTAAACGAAAATCTTGTGGAATAACCTTTACCATAGTTACTTACAGAACCTTCAGACACATAATATCCAAGCAATCTGCAAAATTCGGAAGTAATTGAGATTGATTTTGGCATAATATATCTAAATCTCCAGTTAGTTGATTCAAAATTAAAAAACTGTTTAGTATCCATGTCTGGAAGATTTGCAACAAATGGGATGTTATCATCTATTTTGATATTTTTTGCAAGTCTTTCAGATAGAGAATCAGATACAATCATGATATGTTCATCTGTAGTTGTAATGGAACGATTTGTTCTTGTAGTAAGTGATACCATGTTTCCTGAGAATGGTCTTCTCCACTTTGTTATGACCTTATCAAAGATTGGTTTTTTCTTGATTAGATCATATGAAAGCACATTATTTTGATAATCCTTTTCAACATACTCGCTAATTGTAATCGGTCGCATGCCAATTTGGGTTTTGATGAAGAGTATTTCATTACCATCAAGACAATGCCCTCCTATTATTCCTGGATACATCTTTGGCCTGTTTCCTAAATTTTCATGAATTTCATCTGCAAACTTCCACATCTCATCGAAATCTATTTCTTCTTTATCACAAATCATCTTTGTAATCTGGGCATAATTGATTAGCCATCCGTAATATGTTGTGTCTACTAAAATTTTTGCCAGTTCGGCAGTTTTAGTTGTGGACATCCATTGTATTTTTTGAAATCTTTTCTCCAATTCTGATTTAATTTTAGGACTAATTTCAACTTTATCTGAAGAGATGAATTTTGTATATTTTTTTATATCGTCTAAAAATCTTCTATGTACTCCGCGTACAGGTGAAAATAAAACAGGCAGATCAAATTTGTCTTGGATGTGTTTTGTGGTACCTGGTTGTACAGTAGAATGAATAATCACAACTTGCAAGTCCTTGATTTTATTGATCCAATTTATTGTTATTTCACTAAATTCATTTAATTCTCCTGGGAGACAAACATGCAGATATTCTGGATTTTTAATGAGACCGTCTTCAGAATAGTTTTTGCATTTAGATTTATCGCTGTCTATTCCTACACAATTAAACCCGCGCTGAACAAGTAACTCGAAAAGAGTGGAGCCTACCTCTCCCATTCCTAAAATGATATCTGTCATTTGTTACCCTCTGAAAATTCACAGTATTATATTCGTGTTACAGTTGATGTTTTAGTATGGTAGCCCTGCCCAGACTCGAACTGGGGTTAAGGGCTTCAAAGGCCCCTGTGCTTGACCGCTACACTACAGGACTATCAAAAAGGAGCAACTTGATTCCCCTAATGAACTTTTTATTTGCTTGAATTCCTACCTAAAACCATTTCAGTAATTACTCTTTAATAATTTGAATTAGTTTTTGAATAGGATCTTCCATACTGCTTGAAATTTTTCCTGCTCTTTTTTTGGAATTGTCATCTGATGATTCAAGGAATTTTTTAATAATTTTGGTAATTTTTTTAGGATTTGTTTCTCTTTTTACAAGATTGTTTTTTACTAAATATTTCTCAACTATGTTAGGTACCGCATTATATGAAATAGTTGGAACTCCAAGTAAAGCTGACTCTGCTGTCATAGTGCCACCCGAACCTAGAAAAACATCTGTATTGTCTAACAAATGTTTTCCATCAAATGACATCTTCATAATGTTTGCTTTTTTACCAAATAATTTTTTTAGATTTATAATTTGTTCAGCATATCTTCCAAGAATGACAATATTCTCACCGTCAAATTCTTTTACAATTTCATTTATTATTGGTATTATTTTTCTCGACTTCGCCGTATATGCTGCTTGCTCTTCTTCTACTCTGATCAAAATATTTTTTTTATTGTTTTTAAATGGTAAAGGATTTGTTTGATTTCTATCTCTCTTAATCGTTACTGACGCATCAATTGCCTTGTACGGGATTATGTCTTTTGGGTCTATGCCATATTTTGAAAATTCCTTCTTGGGAATTATCCAAGGTACCAATAATTTTTGAATTAAAGGCAATGTCAACTTCATTACTGCATTAGCATGCGGCGAATCACAAAATGCAATATGTCTTATTCCCAATCCGAAGGAAACTCTTGCTGCTTCAGGAGAACAGAAACTAATTGCCAACTCGGGAGAAAATTTGTCAATTAACAAAGACAGCTTCCTTATTCGGTTAATGCTGGCTTCAAGTTTGTCGTATTTTTTGCCTCCTCCGTGCTTTCCGACATAAATTAGGTCAATTTTTCGAATTTTTGCTAGTTTTGAGACCTCATCATACGATCGAGATGTACACAAGACATTATGATTTTTTCTCAGTCTCTCAATCATTGGCTCAGAAAACAATAATTGCTTGGGAGTCAGAACATCAATCCAAATTTTCAAGTATCTTTCATTATTATGGTAAGTTCAATAAGTTTTTCTTAGTCTAATACTAGCCTTATGTGTAATGGGGGGAGCAAAAGTTGTTGTCTATGGACTTAGTACCGAAGGTTATGCTATTGCATGTCAGATGGCAATCAAGGGAGCCGATGTATACATTATTGATGAATCAACACCATCCGCAATTTCACTAAAAGCAGAAATAGCCAAAACTTATCCAAACGTATCTTCGCTAAAAGAAGATGAGCCGTTATTAGCTATGGAGCCAATCGATGTAGCTATTTCAAAAGCTCAATATCTTTTTTTTACTCCGAGAATTAGGAAGACAGGACAAGACATCAAAACTGAAATTCATTCAAAATTCAAAGATGCTACTGCATCTCTAAAAAAAAACAGTTCTGTAATTTACACTCTCCCTACTGGCTTTGGCGGTAATAATGAAAATATTTCACTGCTTGAACATGTGACTGGACTTGAGGTTGGAAAACAAATCTCATACTTTTATTATCCGTTAGAAGATCTTAACCAACAACCAAAGTTTATTGGTTCTTTCAATGGAAAAGAGGACTCTGTATTGGCAGATCTTTTAACAACAGGAAAAAAAGAAAAAAAGTTTGTAGCTATTTCTTCCTCTGAGCATTTTCATGCAATTAATGTATTATCTAGGTTTTCTAGCCTTAGTAGTATTTTGGAAGTTTGTCGATACGTGCAAGATGATATCACAAAAAATGATCTATCTTCAGATGATTTTCAAGAAATCTTCTTGGATAATATGATTGGTGGGCTGTTTGATCTTAAGTCACTGGGTTCCTCATTTGAAAGTGCAAATACGCTCATGTATCTTATTAATGGAAGCGTAAAGGGCATTGATGGTTATATTAAGAAGTTAATTGATGAAATTCGTTCTACGCTGAAGAAAAATGATCTAAAAGCTAGTAGAACAAAAATTGCGTTATCTTGGACACTTGATCAACATGAAATGCGGGGAGATAAAATTGAAATGTTACAGAATCTAACTTCAAGATTACGCGATTACATTGGTGATGTTGAAGCTTATGAACATCCAAATTCTGATTTGTTTCATAGTGACAAAACCACCATTATTGTAGCATGCTCAAAAATAGATTTTGAAAATATAGAAAAAAATAAACAAGACACAAATATTATTGTAATTAAAGCTAATCCCTTGTGTGAAATTATTCAATAAGAGTATAAATTAGATGATAGATCATTATGGTTGAATTGTCCGATGAAAATAATCTGGATGAAATTCCAGTCAATATAATTTCTAAGAATGAAATCAATAATCTATCTGATGATTCAGCACAATCAGATACTGATGATATAACTGTGGATGAATTGCAAAATCTTTTGGAAATCGAAAAACAAAAAGTGAAAGATTATGAAGACAAGATTAAACATGTATTGGCAGATTATCAAAATCTAAATAAAAAAACACAATCTGATATTGAAAAAGGCGTAAATACAAAAATTGATGAATTTATGTTAGATTTTCTGAAAGTCTATGATGATTTTACAAGAGCAAAGCAAGTATTTGCAGAAAGTAAGATCAATACAGAAGGATTAGATTCCATTTTGAAAAATATGGATTCTTTGTTAGCAAAATACAATGTAACTCCAATTGATGCATTAGGTGAGATATTTGATCCACATCTCCATGAGGCAATTTCAATTATTGCTGATTCTGAGCTAGATAGCAATACAATTACCAAAGAACTTAGGAAAGGATATATTTCTCATAAGAGAGTTATTAGACCAACGCTGGTAGAAATATCAAAAAAATGATGGTGAAATTAAATGACTAAAATAATAGGAATAGATTTAGGAACAAGCAACTCGGCCGCTGCTGTGGTATTGGGTGGAAAACCTACTATCATTCCCGCAGCCGAAGGCGCCACGGTAGGGGGTAAGGCATTTCCTTCAGTTGTAGCATTTACTAAGACTGGTGAACTCTTGGTAGGTGAACCAGCAAGGAGACAGGCTGTGACAAATCCTGATAGTACTATCGCTGCAGCAAAAAGAAAGATGGGTTCTGATTACATTTTCAAAATTCAAGATAAGAATTACAAGCCTCAACAAATTTCTGCATTCATCCTTCAAAAAATAAAGAAAGATGCTGAAGCTTTCATAGGTGAACCAGTTGAGAAAGCTGTAATTACTGTTCCAGCATATTTTGATGATAATCAGCGTCAGGCAACTAAGGATGCTGGAACTATTGCGGGTCTTGATGTTGTAAGAATAATAAATGAACCTACAGCTGCATCTCTGGCATTTGGATTAGATAAAACCAAACAGGATATGAAAATTCTTGTCTTTGATTTTGGTGGTGGAACGTTGGATGTTACAATAATGGAAATGGGTGGTGGTGTATTTGAAGTAATGAGTACATCTGGTGATACTCAGTTGGGTGGAACCGATATGGATAAAGTTGTAATTAATTACATTCTTGATGAATTTAAGAAAAAAGAGGGAGTTGATCTATCTAAAGATAGTACTGCAATGGCCAGAGTTAGAGAAGCTGCAGAGAAAGCAAAAATTGAACTTTCAACCATTATGGAGACTGACATTAATCTTCCTTTCATCTCTCACGATCCTTCATCGGGCGCAAAGAATCTTGAACTAAGACTAACAAGGGCAAAACTTGATGAATTGATTCGTCCTATTATTGAACGATGCAAGCCTTCTATTGAAAAAGCAATTGAAGATGCCAAGCTGTCAAAATCATCTATCGACAAAATTGTAATGGTTGGAGGACCTACAAGAATTCCACTAGTGAAAAAATTTGTTGGTGAAGTACTTGGAAAAGAACCTGAATCTGGTATAGATCCAATGGAAGCAGTGGCTATGGGTGCTGCAATTCAGGCAGGAATCATTGCTGGTGATGTAACTAGTGATATTGTATTGCTTGATGTAACGCCATTAACATTAGGAATAGAAACTTTGGGTGGGGTAAGAGAGCCGCTAATTGAAAGAAATACAACAATTCCAACATCAAAAAGTAAAGTATTCACTACTGCAGCAGATAATCAAACAGCTGTAACAATCCATGTGGTCCAGGGGGAAAGACCAATGGCAACCGATAATGTTTCCTTGGGAAGTTTTAATCTTACAGATTTGCCGCCTGCTCCTAGGGGCATTCCTCAAATTGAAGTAAAATTTGACATTGATGCAAACGGAATAATTAATGTAACTGCAAAAGATCTTGGTACTAAAAAAGAAGCAAAAATTACCATCTCATCTAATTCAAAATTATCAAAAGAAGAAATTGAAAAATTAAAAGAGGATGCAGAAAAATTCTCTGATGAAGATAAAAAGAAGAAAGAGAAAATAGATCTGAGAAATGAAGCTGAAAGTTTTATCTACACTGTTGAAAAACTTGTAAACCATGATCTTAAGGACAAAATCTCACAAGAACAAGGGATTAAAGTCACTGATGCTGTAAAAGAAGTAAAAGAATCTCTTGATAAGGAAATTGATGTTCTCAAACCAAAACTTGATACCTTAAAAACACTAGTAAATGAAATTACAACTGAACTTTACAAAAATTCTGCCTCTCAGCCAGGTTCAGATCAAAATGCTGGAGCTGATGGTCAACAAGATACTACCCAGCAAAATTCTGAATCATCTTCTGATGAAAATAAAAACTAACAAATTCCACCGTTTATACAATTACAATTAAAGGATGATTTATGTCTGCAAAACGTGATTATTACGAGGTTTTGGGAGTCTCAAAGACGTCTGCATCTGATGAAATTAAAGCACAGTATAGAAAACTAGCCTTAAAATTTCATCCTGATCGTAACAAATCTGCCGAAGCCGGGGAGCACTTTAAAGAAATTTCTGAGGCATATGCCGTTCTTTCAGATCCTGAAAAGAGAAAAGTTTACGATCAACATGGTCATGCTGGTGTAGATGGAAGGTACAGCAATGAAGATATTTTTCAAGGTGCGCGTGGTGACTTTAGTGACTTGTTTGGAAGAAGCGGCGGATTTGATTCTATCTTTGAATCCCTCTTTGGCAGAACAGGAGGAACTAGCTATAGGCAACAAAGAGGTTCTGATATTCTTTATCAAACTACAATAACTCTTGAAGATGTTCTTCATGGAAAAAAAATGGAGATTAATTTACAAAAAGAAATGCTGTGTGAAATATGCAATGGCTCTGGATGCAAGCCTGGCACAAACAAGAATACCTGTTCAACATGTAATGGTCAAGGCCAGGTACGCAAAAGCAGAAGTATGGGGTTTGCATCGTTTGTCACAGTAGAACCTTGTTCAACATGCAAGGGACAAGGTTCAATCATCCAAACACCGTGTGGTGAATGTAGAGGAAACGGCAAGAAAAAGGGCAGTAAAAAAATATCCTTTGATATTCCTCCAGGTGTAGACAGTGGCGATTATACTGTTCCAGAAGAAGGAAATGAAATGCCAGACGGAATAAACGGAGACCTAATTGTTAGAATTAGAGTCCAACCTCACCAGAAATTCAAGAGAGATGACATGGATATCTTTTATGATCAGGATGTGTCTATGGTTGATGCTGCCTTAGGACGTGAAATTATGGTTCCAACTTTGGATGGAACTGAAAAAATTAAAGTGGAGCCTGGCAGTCAACCAAATACCATCATAAAATTAAAAGGCAAGGGTGTACCACACATGAATTCAAAAAGTAGAGGGGATCAATACATACGAATTGTTGTTAATATTCCAAAAAAACTTAGCAAGCATCAAAAAAATCTTTTAGATGAATTCCAAAAATCTGATGAATAGGTAATAAAATTGAAAATAGCTTTGGATGTTGACGGCGTACTGGCTGATGTAATTGAGTCATGGCTAATTTACAGCAATACAATCAGATCTAGTATCTCTAAAGATGAAATAACAAATTGGGATTTCTGGAAAAAATTCAACATTAACAGATATGATTTTTATGAGGAATTGTCTGACTGTTGGAAAAACTGGAACACCATATCTCCAACAGAAGATAATCTGTCAACAGTTACAGAAAACCTTTCAAATTTCGGTCAAGTTGATATTGTTACAGCCAGAGAAATATCGACTGATTCTTTTGTAAAAAATTGGCTTAAACTACATGATGTAACTTACCACAATTATGTTTCGGTAGTTGATGGTCCAATGAAGGCAGATTTGAATTATGATGTTTTTATTGATGATTCTCCATTAAATGCAATAAAGTTTTTAGAACGTAAAAAGAATGTTTTTCTATACTCACAGCCATGGAATCAAAATATCTCTAATCCCAATATTCAAAGAATTTCTACATTATCTGAAGCTGTTGAAAAATTGAAATTATGATTTAGCATCTTTGACAAATTTTCTTATTGTAACTTGATGACCGCTCCGTATGTGATCTATGTGGTGTGTGTTTGTTATTTCTTTAATTTTATCGTCGTTATAGAATTCTATGTTATAGCGTCCTAGAATCTTTTTACAATTACTGCAATAAATCTCTCTGAATTCCATTTTCTATGTGATTAGTTAATCTGATGTATTTTAACTAAAACAGTATAATAAAGAAACTTATTCAGGATTTCAAAAATTCAGATTGCGGGAGTCGCCCAGCCTGGTCAAAGGCGTAAGGTTCAGATCCTTATCTTCTAGGAGTTCGTGGGTTCAAATCCCACTTCCCGCATAAATTCACTATTCCAAAAATTTCTTTATCTTCTCTAAAAGAAGGCTGTTTACCATTTCGCCTGAGACTTTTCCTCTGAGTTCCTTCATGGCAATTCCCATCAATGGACTGACTGCACGCTCTTTTTGGTTTTGGATGATTTCTTTATTGCTTTTAACGATATTTTCTATAATTTTTTCCAATTCTTCTTTATCAACAGTATCGATAGATGTGTTTTTTATAGCATCTTCGATTATTTTTGATTTTCCAGACATGATATCTTCAAATATGATCTCAATTGATTCCTTGGCAATTTTTCCTTTGTCTAAAAATTCAAATGTTTTGGTAATCTCTTCGTTTTTCAATAATCTGGAATTCAAACCATTTCTTTCTAGGCTAGTAATAGTGGAACAAAGAATTGATGCTACGAATGTAGGTGTAATTGAAGATTTTTCACAAATTTTTTCAAAAATTTCTAAATATGAAGAATCAAAAATTTGTTCTGCTAACTGTAAATTCAAATCATATTTTTTTTGTAGTTGATTTAGTGACTCATCCCATGATTTTGGAATGTTCTTTTTTGCCTCTTCTAATTCAGATTTTGAAATAATTATTGGAGGAATGTCAGTTTCAGGATACATTCTTGATGCGCCTGGCCTGGGTCTGAGAAATACAGTTTCACCAGTTTGAGTTGCAAGTCTGGTTTCAGCAGGAACTCCATTCTTTGCTTGGCTGATTCTTTTTATTATGGAATCAATTGCAAAATCAATTTTCACTAGTGGTGCAGCAATGATTAAGAATGCATCTGTCTCGCTTATGTCCAGTATTTTTTTAACAATGGATACATCATTTTCTTCTATGCCGTAATTTGGCAACTCGTCTGAATGAAAAACTCCGCCAATTCCATAAAATTTTACAAGCTGACCAATCTCCTTTCCTAATCGTATTCCCTCATATGGTGAATAACCAAACATGCCTGCAAAATTTCTGATTCGAATTGCTTTGATTATTGAATTATCTTTTAACGATTTTTGAATAATTTTTGATTGGCAATTTTTAAAATTATCTGTTATGTCAAAAACATCATTTTTTGAAATTTCATCAAAATTCATGTTTTGTAATTTTTTAGCTATCTTGACAAGGCCGTGTTGTCTTTTAGCCTCAAATTCTACTACTTTTTCTAACTGATCTAATTGCTGTACCCCTTTAACTTCGACTATTCCTCCACCGTCCTTTACCGAGACATTGACATCTTGTCGTATTGAACCAATTCCGCGAGTGACTTTTTTTGTACTTCGTAATAATCTGCCAAGAGATAATGCGATTTTTTTTATTTTTTTTGAATCTCCCTCAACAGGTTCTAGTGCAATTTCAACTAAAGGAACACCAAGACGATCCAGACTGTATTCTCTCATGTCTCCCTTATCACCAAGTAGTTTTGCAGCATCTTCTTCCAAACAAATTGATTGAACGCCAATTTTTTCACCGTCAACTTCAATATGACCTCCTTGGGAAACTAACATGGTTCTTTGAAAACCAGTAGTGTTTGAACCGTCAATAACCGTCTTTCTCATGGGATAAATTTCACTAAAAATATTGGATTCAAGTGCTGATGAAATTACTAGTGCAAGATTTTTTGCATTATCATCCAAATTATGAGGTGGTTCCTCATCTTGTTCTACCAAACAACTGCTTTCTGGATTCGCATAATACATTATTGTTTTAGATTTTGAACTCTCAAAAAGAGCTGCCGGATCATATTCGCCCAGTTCACTTTTTACCGCTCTTAGCTTTCTTTGAAATTTTTTAGTGTATTCATCTGATTCAAGTGGCATACAACTGCAAAATAATTTTTTGTTAGTGGCTAATTGTTGATGTATCTCAAGACCTACCTTTAATCCAATATCTTCAATAAAAAATTCAGACATCTGCATTCCTCATTAATCTGATATCTCAGAAGCAATGTTTTGCAACATTATATGTTTCATGTCTTCAAGAGTATTTGAATTTCCTAGAGCCCACATGGCTTTCACTAGTGCTACTTCTGGTATCATGTTTTCCAAAGAAATTATTCCTAAATTAAGTAAATCTCGACCGCTTTCATACACTGTCATTCTTACCCTGCCATCAATACATTGAGAAGTCATGCCTAGAAAAATGCCTTTTTCATTTGCTTTTTTTACATTCTCATACATTGTTTTTCCAATATGTCCCAGACCAGTACCCTCAAAAATTATTCCGCTATAATTCATTTCAATAATTTTTTCCAAGAGACTTGGATCATATCCTGGATGATATTTCACTAGTGCTACTTTTGTATTGATCTTAATTCTTGGCTGAAATTCTTTTACTTTGAAAAAATCATACTTTGTATTTCTTTGAACTTGATCATTTACAACAATAAACGCTGGATCATCTCCAATGGTTTGAAATGCACCTCTTTTGCTAGTGTGGTTTTTTCTAACTCTTGTTCCTAAATGACATGCTACTGTTTCATCGTTTTCATCCTGATGCATTACTATGTATACGCCGTTTGTCTTACAACCAATCAAAAATTTTATCGCACCAATTAAATTCAATGCCGCATCTGATGAAGCACGATCAGAAGATCTTTGTGAACCTACAAGTGCAATTGGAATAGGAAATCCTGCAAGCGCAAATGAAAGAAATGATGATGTATAATGCATTGTATCTGTTCCATGTGCGATAATTATTCCTGAATAATCTGAAGCTGAATGATCTTTTAATTTCTCAGCAATTTTTATCCAATGTTCTGGCATGATGTTTTCTGAATATTCTGAAAATAATACTTCTGCGTCTATATTTGCAATTTTAGAAAGTTCTGGAACTGATGAATTAAGTTCTTCAGCACTTAGAACCGGAGTGACTGCACCTGTTCTATAATCTACCTTACTTGCTATTGTGCCTCCAGTAGATAATAATAGAATTTTTGGCAAACTTGGATTTTTTTCCACACTTTCTACTTTTTCAATATTTTTTTCAGGACTAGATATTATCTCGATTTTTTTGATCTTTTCTATTTCCAATCCAATGTTATATCCACTTTTTAATTTGAGAACTAAATGTCTGTCATCGCTGTGCTCATACCTTGGCATAATTATTCCCAAATATGTCAAATCTGCTAAAATTTTGACTGAATCTCCAACACTGATCTTGTTAATTTTTAAAAACTCTAATGATTTACCAGTATATCCTCTAAATTCTGACATTTACGAGAGTTGGTTTGCCTATTTAGTGAACTACCACCCAACAAGTTGGGTGGCATTTTCTTGTTTCAATGAATGCATTGCACTCTCCACAAGCGTTACTTTCCCCAGCTCCTGAGGTAGGGTATAGTCGACTCTGGTCAACAGGTTTAATCCTTTTTTGAGGATGTTAATTGATGCATTATAGTCTCTGTCCAAGACCAAGTTACATTTATTGCATCTATGAATTCTAACTGCCAAGATCTTTAGAACTTGATTTCCACATCTTGAACAGTCCACAGTTGTATTTCTTGGTTCAACCTTGACTAGCATCTTGCATTTGTATTCTAGTTTTTGCACAAATTCACCCCAACTTGCATCTGCTATTGATTGCGCCAACATGTGATTTTTTACCATGTTTGTTAGTTGTAGTTTTTCGACAAACACAACGTCATTGTTTTTCGCATATTGCGCGGACAATTTATGTTGAAAATCTTTTCTTCGATTTGTTATCTTTTCGTGTATCTTTTGCATTTTGAGAATTGACTTTAGTCTATTATTTGATCCCTTCTTTCTCCGTGATACCTTTCTCTGAATTCTCTTTAATGGTTTAAGCATTTTTTGCAGGTTCTTAGGATTTGATATTTTAGAGCCGTTGCTGTCATACACAAAGTTTTTGATTCCAACATCAACTCCCACTCCCTTTGAAAATGAATTTGTTTGGATATTCATTAATGGTTCTTGGATATCTATTGTAACACATGCAAACCATTTTCCACTTTTTGACTTTGTAACTATTACTTGTTTTATGTTGCTGTTCTGAGGGATTTCTCTATGTTGCCTGATTTCAATATGACCAATTTTTGAGAGATATAGTAGATCAGCAGTTCCTTTTCTTTCCAGCTTGAATCCTGATTGGTTGTATGTGAAAGTTCGAAAATCATCATATCTGCAAAATTGTAAAGTACCTGTTTTGTATCCTTTTTTAGATTTTTCAATTAGTGATTTTTGAGCACCGTCAATTTGTGTAGATATTGACTGGAGCATTTTAGAGTGATACTGATATAGCCACGATTCTTGATTTTTTAGTTCAGTTAGATAGTAATTGCAATCATTTCTTGACACAAATCCATTTTTTGCGGAATCCACAAATTTGTTATATACCCATCTACATACTGCAAGGTTGTTTTGCAGTTTTCTATCTTGGGAATCATTAGGATACAATCTAAACTTGTAGTTTCTCGTTAATGTCATTACCTGAATATATTATGCTATGATCCTTGTTAAAACATTTGTCATGGCAAAGACTACAATCTCGACTGTATACAATATCAATTATCATATTGTTTGGTATCCAAAATATCGAAAAAGAATTCTTAGATCAAAAGATTCAATTTATTGCAAAATCAAAACACTAGGAGATTTTGGATATGTGTGTACTGCCAGAACACATCCATCTTTTTGTATCATGTGATCCATTAGCATCACCTACAAAAATAGTCAAGACATTCAAGGAGGTTACTGCAAATCACGAATTCAAAAATTTCCTGAGCTGAATGGTGTCATGTAGAAAAGCAAGATATGATCCTTCATATTATATTCGTACTGTCTGTCATGTTTCAACTCAAACTGTTGAGATACATTTGTGAGCAGGAAAAATCGGCGATTCATCCACCGTACAAGTACATTGTCTTCTCGCCTAGAAATTATAAAAACTACCTGTAATAGGAGGCAACTAGTTTTTCGCCTATCTTGAGGTTCTTCTGCTCTCTTACTTTCTTTACTGCTGCTTCAAAGTGTTTCATAGTAACTTTGGCATCCACAGAGCTCTTCTCTATATCTTTGACATCTGGGTGTGTATCTAAAAATTCATGAATGACTAGTGAAACTGCAGTATTTGCTATTGCAGCAGTATCTGCACCGCTTAAACCGTCTGTCATTTCTGCAATTTTATCAATATCTACACGTTGTGGATCATTTGGATTATCATTAATTGGTATTTTTTCAGCATTAATTTTCAAAATCATCTTTCTGCTTTCTTTATTTGGTAATGGTATCTGAATAATTTTGTCAAATCTGCCTGGTCTTAGTAATGCTGGATCGATCATGTCTGGTCTGTTAGTAGCTGCTAAAACAACTACCCCATGCATGTTTTCCATACCGTCTAACTCTGTAAGTAACTGACTGACTACTCTTTCAGTAACGGCTGTTTCGCCTCCTGCGCCTCTAATTGGTGCAATTGAATCGATTTCATCAAAGAATATAACACATGGTGAAGCTTGTCTAGCTCGTCTAAAAATTTCTCTTATTCCGCGTTCAGACTCTCCAACCCACTTTGATAGTAATTCAGGACCTCTAACGGAAACAAAGTTCGCTTCACTCTGAGTTGCAACAGCTTTAGCTAGCAGTGTTTTACCGGTACCACTTGGTCCGTGAAGTAAAATACCTCTTGGCATTTTATGTCCTAACTTGTCATATAGGCCTGGATATTTCATTGGCCATTCAACTGCTTCTTGAAGCTCACGCTTTACGTCTTCCAAACCGCCAACTTCTTCCCATTTGACATCTGGATTTTCAATGAAGACTTCCCTCATTCCAGATGGAGTGACCTCAATCAATGCTTTTTGGAAATCCTCATTATTTACAATCAATTTATCCAAAGTTTCTGGAGGAAGTTTTTCTTCTTCCATGTTAAGCTCGGGAAGCAGTCTTCTCAAGCATTTCATTGCAGCCTCTTTGCAAAGATATTCTAAATCTGCTCCAACATATCCATGACTGACGCTGGATATTTTCTCAACATTAACATCATCTGATAGTGGCATGTTTCTGCTATGAATAGCAAGAATGTCTTTTCTTCCTTTTTTATCTGGAACTTTGATCTCAATTTCTCTGTCAAATCTGCCTGGTCTTCTAAGTGCAGGATCTATTGCATTTGGTCTGTTTGTAGCTGCAATTACGATAACTTTTCCTCGCGCTTCCAATCCATCCATTAATGATAACATTTGTGATACAACTCTTCTTTCCACTTCCCCGGTCACTTCTTCTCTTTTTGGTGCAATTGAATCGATTTCATCTACAAAGATTATAGATGGTGCTTTTTCTCTTGCCTCTTTGAAAATCTCTCTTAGTCTAGCTTCACTTTCTCCATAAAACTTGCTCATAATTTCTGGACCGGAAATACTGATGAAATGAGCTTGACTTTCATTTGCAACTGCTTTTGCAAGTAATGTCTTTCCTGTTCCAGGTGGACCATATAGTAATACGCCTTTTGGAGCTTCAATTCCTAATTTCTCAAAAATTTCTGGATGTCTTAATGGCAATTCAATCATTTCCCTTACTTTCTTTATCTCATCAGTTAAACCACCAATGTCCTCATAGGTTACTTGAGGTACTCCTCGTAATGTTTCGCCTTTTTCTGCAATATGGAAAACAGTTTTTTGAGTGACTAACACCGCATCTGCTGCAGGTGTTACTCCGATTACTTGAAATGTTAAACGACCGCCAAAGTATGGAACCATTACATTATCTCCTTTAATCAAAGGAACGCTTTCTAGAGCATCTGCAAGGTAGCGCTCATCAATTGGAGGAATTGCTTCAAGTGGTGCAACAACAACTTTTTCAGCTGCAACTGCTTTGATTTTTCTTACAGTAATTGTATCGCCTATGGCAATACCTGAGTTATTACGACCCAGTCCGTCAATTCTGATAATTCCTTTTCCTTCATCTGATGGGTAAAGTGGAAGACATTTTGCGACAGTTCTTCTTTTACCCTTAATCTCAATTACATCGCCAGTAGATGCGTTTAGCGTATCCATGGAATCATAATCGATTCTTGCAACGCCACGTCCTACATCTCGTGTATATGCTTCTAGGACTTTTAGAGAAAGTGCATTCTGGCTCATATTACAAACTCTGTTGTCTAATTTTTATATCTTTGTGGTAATTTCAACAAAATACATGGGTAAAATCACAAGCTTAAAATCCTTAATGAAAGGGAATCGATCTACTTGGGTAAGAGACCATTAGTAAGAAGACGTGGCCGTGGAGGATTTCAATTTAGATCTATATCTACTGGTAAAGTAGGAAGTAAAGCAAAATATCCGCGTTTTTCACTATCTGAGCAACATGAGGGTCTGGTAATAGATCTGGTTCATGAGCGTGGTAGAGAAGCACCGCTAGCTAAAATACGATTTGAAGATGGTTCGGTCTCATTTATGCCTGCAGTTCTTGGTACTAAAGTAGGCGAAACTTTCCAATTTGGATTAAAATCAAAAATCTCAAAAGGCAACGTAATAAGTGTTCAAAATATTCCTGATGGAACTATTGTGTGTAACGTCGAAAAACATTTTGGTGATGGTGGCGCTATAGTAAAATCAGCGGGAACAAATGCTACTATTTTCTCTCACGGTGAAGAGGGTGTTACAATAAAACTTCCATCTGGAAAATTCACTACACTCAATCCAAAGAACAGGGCAATGATTGGAACTCTTGCAGGTGGCGGGGCTGGTGAACGATTCTTTATGAGTGCAGGTAACAAATGGCGTAGCTTTAGAGCTAAAGGAAAGAAATTCCCTATTGTCAGAGGTGTAGCGCAAGCAGCTTATGTTCACCCACACGGTGGTGGAAGACATCAACACGTTGGACAAAGTTCTACTGTTTCTCGAAATGCGCCACCTGGAGCTAAAGTAGGTAGCATTGCTGCAAGAAAAACTGGTAGAGCTAGAATTAAAGAAAGAAAGTAACAATCTAATTTTTCCCACCTAAAATTGATTAATACCTGATTGAAAATAATTTTTGTATGTCAAAGCAAAGAATCAGAATTTTTGTAACAGGAAAAGTGCAGGGTGTATTTTTTCGGCAAGCGCTAAAAGTAATGGCTAAAAAAAACAATGTTTTTGGTTGGGTAAAAAATCTCAAAGATGGTAGAGTTGAAGCTGTACTTGAAGGGGATGAAGAAAAAGTAAACAGGCTAATTGAATGGTCTCATGGAGGACCGGCAAACGCACGAGTTGAAGATGTTGAGATTCGAAACGAGAAGTTTACTGGAGAATTTTCAAAATTTGATGTATTATACTAGATTGTTTCAAAAGCGTTTTTTATGATCTCTTTGAGTTTCGTTATTTCTTGCCCTGCTTTGATTTGTAAAATTTGAGGAACTTCTTTTCTGCTTTTTTGAATTTTAATTATAATGCCTTCTCTTTCTGGCTCTACATCTGCAAACCATCTAAATGTCATAGACTTTCCAAAAACAACTCTATGCATTCTGATGTCTTCAACCACGTTTTCTCCTAATGAAAGACAAAATTCCCTTATGGAGTCAAATAGTGGTTGTACTGAAACTGGAATCTGCTTTTTAAAATCATTATAGTCTCTTTTCTTTCCAAAAGAGATCATTCCGTCCATGATGGTTAAAATTTAATTTTAATTATAAAGGTAGTAGATCTGTTGGCTCCAGTCTAGACGGATAGCCCCATTTCAAGGCATACAAGATCCGCCACGTAGACGAGGAAGCGTGGATGCTCCACCTTAGGATTGCTCCCTCCCGGACCTCATCCCTTTCGATAGTTCGGACTTAGACGTTATCCCTTCGGATAATTCTGGTCCTGCAACCACCCGCCTCGGCGTGATTTCATTTCCGCACACCAAGCGGGATTTACCTATCTAGAGATTTACCCAACAGTTACTGATCTCTGCATATAGCCGGTTTCAGAATAGGGCACGGCTGGCACCCCAATCCTACCTACTACCATTTTTTCTAAGACGGTATGTTATATTTGCATAGCGAGTACCATCATCTTGCATGAATCGGCGTATTTTTTTAAAATAAGCTTTTTGGTTCCTTTTGAACCTAAAATCTTACAAATAGTGTAAAGCAGAGTATCAGATTCAAAAAATCTCTACGTCATTTTTACATGTATGCATACTTTTTTTTTGTAAATCTCTACTTTTACTATTCACAACTCTACTTTTTTTCCAAGTCCTTGATATTATTATTTACCTGATGTAGAAACTTTGATCTTGCAACTTGATGCTGTCTTTTGTAATTTTTTATCATCTGTGACCAGCTCAAGGTTGTGTTTTTTTGCAAGAGTAAGATATGCCGAATCATAAAATGATTGTCCTACATCAACTGACAACTCTTTCACATATTCTTCAGCGTCTTTTATGTTCAGAATCTTCATGTCAGACATAATCTTTAGGCAAGCATCTAAAAGCGTGCAGGCTTCGGTTTTGGTAATCTTCTTTTGCAAGTAGGAGAGTTTCCATATGCTATTACCAATCTCATATGTGGTAAGATCAAGTATTGCCTGCCCTGACAAAACAGAAATTGATTTTGAGCCTTTGTTTAACAGCAAATTTAGTAGTGCGCTAGTATCATAGAGTCTTTTTATTTTATCTTTCATCTCTTGATGACCTAACAACGTTTACAACGTCTTCCTTTTTTATTTTGGAGCCAATCTTACTGCTAATCTCATCAAGCTGGGAGGATAGCATTTGGTTTTCAATGGCTCTAATTTTCTCCTCAAGTACCTCTCTTACGAGTCTTCCAATCTGTATGTTGTACTTGTCTGCCTTCTTTTTTAGCTCCTCTGGAATCTTGGCTGAAACTACCGTGCTCATAGTATTATATTATTAGTATTACCTTAAAAGTATTACCAAAATAGTAAACCATAGGTGACATGAGATATTATTCTAACGCCAAACCAACTCGGATATACAAAATCACCGCATTTTCTTCTAAAATGAACAGTTCCAACCAATTTGCAGTTCGCATTAGGTTTGATTTTCTTTTAGTTTTAAAACCATATTGCACACAGAGCAGATCTTTCCAGTACAGTCATTCCCACATTTTATACAAATCGTCTTTTGTTTATTATTGCCATCCTTTACACTTTGAGATACTTTGATTATTGATTGATACAGATTATTTTTAATTCCGCTATGTTTTCCTTCTAATGAATTCAAGAATTCTCTAATCTCAGTTCTTATTCCCTCGTTCATGTGTGGACAAGGTTCTGTTTGAAATGGTATGTCATTTGTAAATGCATAAAATACAATTTCAGATTCATAAATCTCGCAAAATGGCTTTATTTTTCTCAATGTGTTACTGGAATTATCCGGATCCATCCAACCAATCTTGGTAGTATCTCCAGATAACATGTTTATTACAAATGTCTGCAATGTGTCATCTAAATTATGTCCTGTTGCAATCACATCTGCGCCAATATCTTTTGCTGCATGGTCAATTGCACGCCTTCTTAGAGTTCCACAAATTGAACATGAAGATGTTTTTTCACTTTCTCTCAAATCCAGTGCTTCTTCTAATGTTAAATCAAACAATTCTTTGTAAGAAAAAACCTTGTGTTCCACATTTAATTTAGCACAATATTCTTGAACAATTTCTAATGCCTCGTTTCTATAACCTGGAATTCCCTCATCAATTGTTATTGCCTTGATTCTAAAGTTATGTGTTTTAGTCATTTGATTAATGATGTCAAGTAAAGCAAGTGAATCTTTGCCCCCAGATACTGCAACAGCTACTAGTTCGTTATTTTGAATCATATTATGTTTTGAAATAGTTTTTGCAGTCTTTCTTACAATAGAACTTGAAAAACATTTGGAGCATAATTTTTCTCCAGAGTATTTACGAGTGTATGCTGCTTGATTTTCACATCTGTCGCATTTCAATAAATTATGTGATCTTTTTTCATTAATGATTCTTTAGGAATCTTGATCAGTCTATTATAAACATCTAGGCACGTATTACATAATATGTCTACTAGACAAATCCACCATTTGGGAAAAAATCAAGTACCATTATATTTTCAGAAGCAGGAAAGGCAGAACGTGAAACTTTGTCATATGAGCAAGATGACTTTTGGGCAACAACATCAAACAAGCAATTGAACTTTTTACAACATGTAAAAACCATCCTCAAAGTAAACGGTAGATGTGCTATTGTAGTTCCAGACAATGTACTCTTTGAATTGCCCAAGATTGTTAAGATCATACAATGTTTTTATTTCATGAATCGATTTTGATTTAGCTCTGTTTCAGTCATTAAATATCTCTAATTTTTTAAATTAAAGGGATTGAATAGAATAATTTAGAAAATTCTGGAAAAATTATTTTTCTCATATTATATTTGAGATAAGTTTAGTAACTGAAAAACTAAAGTAGTTAAATCTGTGGAAAAAGTAGATTATAACAAAGCAATTATTAATTTTGAAAAAGAAGCAAGTACGAGAACTACTTTTAGTTATGATCCAGTATCTAACAAGGTATATGACGTAAGCAAAATTGAGGAATCAAAAGAACTCTACAATGCATATGGAAATGGCAAAGATCCATTATACATTATTAGTACAACTAATAACATCACTGATAAATTCAATAATGACACCAAGAACGCATATTTGGATTTACAAAATAAAGAAAAGACGCCATTTTTAGGTCAATGGACAAGTCCAGTATCTGGCAAAAAGTTCAAGGATGTAAGTTATCCAGATGGATATATTGATGAAATTGAAGCAATCAGGCTCAAAACGCTTTTTAATCAAGAAAGCGTATTAAGGGTGTATTCAAATGGAGAATGGGAATTAATATGACACAGCAAGTATTCAAAAATACATTTGCACCTAATTCAAGAAATAAAGAGTTTACACTATCACAGATCATATCTGGAATAAAGTCTGGTGTAATCAATTTTGAAACTCTTCCTAACAATATAAAAGAAATAGTAAGTATAGAACTAGAAAAAAGAGACCTCTAATAGTTTAGAAACTGTCTATCTCAAAATTAGCCTGTTTTTCTATTTTTGTGTCTAAGTATGTTTAACAAACTAAGCTGAATATTTTAGGTGTTTTTTAGATAGTAAACCAGCCTGATTTCATGTATGATAATGCGATATTCAAGCCAAACAATGCAAATGTGAATGCGTAAATTCCCCACATTGTTGTGTTTACTGCCTTGTCTGAGATTCTTTTATCTATGATTGTATGGATGAATTTTCCACCATCTAAAATTGGTAATGGCAGCATGTTGATGATTCCAATGAAAAATGAAATCATCCATAACCACAACAGGAACATTGAAACACCCGGATCATTCCATTCAATAAAATTCAAAACCGGCTTGTATGCAAATGAGTTATCCCTCATAATCCCAATCAATCCCCTTTTTGGATCTTCAGGTGATGGAATTACTTCAACAGGAAATTGCAATGTTTGTCCGTCTCTAAGTATGGAAACATTTGCAATTTCACCGGGAATCAGCTCTGTCTTTTGAAAATCCAACGGGCTCAGTATTTGGATTCCGTTAATTGAAGTAATGAGGTCATTTGCAAGAAGTCCTGCTTTTTCTGCTCCCGAGTTTTCAATTATTGAAAGTATCAGTACACCATCTGGTAAATCATAAAATGTACTTAGTAGTGGTTCAGGTAAAACCATTGCAAAAAAGGGATTTGTTAAAAGTATCAATCCTAATGCCAATGCAAAGATTACATTTGAAGTTGCTCCGGCACCAATTACTCTTAGTTTTGAAATCTTTTTTGCCTTGTTGAATTCTTCCTCGTCTGGTTCTACAAATCCTGCAAACATTGCAATAAATATTGCAAATCCTCCTGTTTTTATCTTAATTTTTTCTAGTGTTGCAACAATACCGTGAGCGCCTTCGTGAATAACTAGAACAATTGGTATGGACAGTAAAAAGTATAATATCGCTGGTCCAGATGTCAAGGTAACGCCTGGGATTAATACTGTTAACTGTGAAAATTCAATTGGTGCTACAAAGTAGTTAAAAATATTTGCTAGTAAAAACCAAAATGCAAATCCCATCATAAGAAAACCTGCAACTACACTAACATTAGCAAAAATTTTGATTCCTCGTCTGGTTCGTCCCAACACTCTTGTTAACGCTGATTGTACTTGCTGATTTTTGTAAACTAGACTGTAAATTTTTAGCTCAAAGCCGTGTTTTTCTAATTTTAATCCCTTGGCAACCCCCAAAATTACTACCCACGCTATTAACACGTAGATTATCGAATTTTGAGTAATGAAATCAAGGTCCAAACTAATTGTTAATTTTTTAAACTACGGTCATTTAAAGTTATTATGACACCAGTAATGATTCTCTCAACTTATCCTAACAAAATTTCAATTACAAAAATTGCAAATCAATTAATTGAAAATAAGATCATAGCATGTGTCAACATTACTAAAATTTCATCAATATACACTTGGAACAACAAGATAGAAAATACTACTGAGTATCTTGCAATTTTCAAAACCACACAAAAAAATAAAAAAGTTCTCAAAGAAAAAATCAAAGAGACTCATCCTTACCAGGTTCCTGAAATTGCTGAAATTGCTATTGCATCAACAAACCCATCTTATCTCAAGTGGTTAGTAGAATCAACAGCTTAGGCTTCTATGGCATAACGTAACAAAGAAACTATTCCTCCCAATCCGGTAACTCTGAGGCCTATGTCTGTGGATGAGTCTACACTGTAAGTTTTCACACCTTTACTTTCTGCATCGTTGAGAAGTTCTATTACTTTTTTTTCATCATTTGTCTGGATTGCTTTATCTGAGAAAACAAGTAATTCGACAGCACCAAATTGGTTTGCTTTGAGAGTTTCCTCAAACCCCATGGTAAATTTCCTGCTTTTTTTGTTTGCCCTTAGCATTATCTCATCAATTATTGAAGATACTTTTGCTAGTTTGCTCTCTGACATTATTTCTTTCATAGCTTGGGATTTCGTAAATGTATAGATTCCATCTTCCCCACCTGAATCAATGCCTTCTGCAACCTGAATTTTATATTTTTGAGCATTTTGGGATTTTAAAATAAAATTAGAAAATCTTTTCTTTGTTTCTCCCGGACCAAAAATAACAATAATATCTGTTTCTTTGACTATGGAAAATAACGCTTGCTGAATTTGCTCAAAGAATTTTTCTATATTGAAATTTGTTTTGTATCTCTTTCCTCCAGAGCCTGAATAGATGTTTGGAATAAACTCCAAATGCGTCCCTTTTAGTCTTGCAATACCGCAATCTCCAGTATCTATTGCAACTAGAACAAAACCTATCTGCTTGTTGTTTGACTCGATTAAATTTTTTTCAATTGGCAGCCACTTTTTCTTTGTGACTGTAATGCCGTCATTTACTTTAAGAATAAACGAATGGTGTGATCCGTGAGGTACTGACTCGTTACTTGATTCTAGTATGGTGCCTCCGATTCTTAATCTATCCAAAACATCATCAAGTAATATTTTTTCCACATTTAGTGCAATCCTTACTTTGATCCTCTCTCCTTTGTCGGGTCTTGCATAATCTTTTTCTAGTTTGATTACTCTTGTTGTATCGCCAACTATTCTGTCTCCTTCCTTGATTACACGACGCAAATTCAAAAGATCATCGGAATCTTCTGGCATTACAGAAATTGAATTATCGTCAATTGTTTTTGTAATCATGATCCTATTCTAACTAACAGAAACAAAAGAGTTTAGCTTGTGACTTCGCTGGTTTTTGCCTCTTCGGTTTTTTTCTTTAGGTAATTTTCAACCCAATCCAAAGTAAGGACACCAGACTCGGCTAGGTTTGTCAAAGAATTTGCAGAGGCTTCGCCTACTACCTTTCCATTGTTTTTTCTTATTTGACGCCATTTCAGTGCTGTATTTCCGCTCTTTGAATTATAGATAATTCCAAGAATGTCTCTTGCGTTGACAAATGTAATGTCTCTTACTTTTTTCAAGGTAACCTTGTCTGCCGCCTCTACATAAATTGAACCCAAACTATCTTCTCTTTCTGCAAATACCTCTGAATCCTCCAAATAACTTCGCGGAGCATAAGAGCGGCATGTGCTGCCAATTACAAATCTTCTAAAACTTTCCAATGATGCCGGAGTGTCAATTGTAACCATTTTGAATAAATCCCCAGTTCGCCATTTATAATATTATGGAAAGAAACCTGTCCTGGTCTTGCTTGACATGTGAATCTCTTGATGTTTTTCTACACAATATTTGATTCTATTTTTTAGGCATATCTTTTTCATTAAAAAGAAATTAGATACTTGCCACAGACAAATTATCTCGTAGCGATACAATATCATTCTAAAACATTATTAGAAGCAAACACTAATTCAAAACATGCAGTCTTCCGCAAAAACAAAGAAACTGAATGACCTCACCCCCGAGGAGATAGCAGATATCAAAGAATACTCGTCTAGTAAAGAAAAGCCAAAACATTTCAAAAATGTTAAAGAACTCATAAAAGATTTAGAAAACGATTAGATTGTGGGAATTTGACAGAAAAAACAAATTCAAAAAGCAAGGGATTCTCATAATTTGTATTATTGAACTTTGATTATTCCAGAAGAGATATGTCTCAAAATAGAACTGTCTCTAACAATCTCGGATTTTACTAGAATTAAAAGAAAATGGAATTACGTATTAGAAAAACAGAAAGAGTTAGAAAACAAAACTACCGGAATTGAAAAATACCCTTAAAAAATAATAATTCTATTCTTACTTTCTTGCTGTAACTTTATACTGGATTTTTTCGAAAAATTAGTTACATAGGAATACACTGGCGGATTGAGTTGTGTTAGTTATGCTATGGGGAATTAGTCAATATTAAAATCTAAAAGATTTAAAATGATTCAAGATACATCAATACTCCTTGATTAAAGAAATCACAAAAGAACTGCCTGAAGGAATTAGGTTTATTGAATTTGGAGACATCGAGAAACATGTCAAAAGTTTTGTT
>Ga0210044_10001348_pt1 | contig 37436 bp, 26 predicted proteins | sample CryGey13umfilter_2_FD_183959 | JGI IMG/M metagenome (GOLD analysis project Ga0210044, IMG submission 183959) | Groundwater microbial communities from aquifer in Utah, USA - Crystal Geyser 4/9/14 3 um filter (SPAdes) (version 2) | ecosystem: Environmental > Aquatic > Deep subsurface >... | reverse complement strand
GCCCGAGACGGCAAAGGCAAGTACATGAGTATTAGTCAAACCAGAATTGACCTCCGTCCAGCTTGTGCCGTTGTTGGTGGAAAGAAAGACACCGCCAAGAGTTCCGGCAAAGAGATTCGTGCCGGAGACGGCAAGGGCACGTACAGAAGTATTAGTCAAACCAGAATTGACCTCCGTCCAGCTTGTGCCGTTGTTAGTGGAAAGAAAGACGCCGCCGTAATAAGTTCCGGCAAAGAGATTCGATCCCGAGACGGCAAGGGCATACACATAGGTACTGGTCAAACCGGAATTGACCTCCGTCCAGCTTGTGCCGTTGTTGGTGGATAGAAAGACGCCGCTGTTCCAAGTTCCGGCAAAGAGATTCAAGCCCGAGACGGCAAGGGCATATACTCTAGTACTGGTCAAACCAGAATTGACCGCAGTCCAGCTTGTGCCGTTGTCCGTGGAAAGAAAGACGCCACCACCGGTCCCGGCAAAGAGATTCGTGCCCGAGACGGCAAGGGCATGTACAGAATTATTGGTCAAACCAGAATTGACTGCTGTCCAGCTTGTGCCGTTGTTGGTCGATAGAAAGACGCCGCCGCCACGAGTTCCGGCAAGGAGATTCAAGCTCGAGACGGCAAGGGCACTTACATCAGTATTAGTCAAACCAGAATTGACCTCCGTCCAGCTTGTGCCGTTGTTAGTGGAAAGAAAGACGCCGCCGCCATAAGTTCCGGCAAAGAGATTCGAGCCCGAGACGGCAAAGCATTGAATTTCGCCGCCGTACGGTCCATTGGTTTGTACCCACTGTGCAATTGTAATATTGCCAAGAATTACAAAGGCGATAAGTAAAGCTGCTCTTTTCACAAATTTTCCTCCTTAGAAAAATATTATTATTAGATTTTAACCAAAATGGTTAAGTATTAATTATGCTGCCAAAATTTCTTATAGTATGCAAGGCGGTTTGCATACTATATTTTTATTAAAATTTATTTTTAAAAAGACGCCTCATTTTTATTATTTGACTAATACCATCTGCTTGGATTCATTAAAAAGTGTTTTCCCTTCCTTCATTGCGCTAATTCTGTATATACAAACTCCACTGGCAATCCGTTGGCTAACGAACGGGACAAGTTGTTAAAACACAACACCGTATTTAATTTTATTTTAATGATTTCCTTCTACTTTTTACATACGCAAAAAGCAAGGGTTGTTTTTGTTTTTTCGGGATAACTACGCCCCGAAAGCACTTAACAAAATTTAACGAACATCTAAATTTTAAGTTGACTTTAAACGGAATAACTTGTTATGCGTTTATAATTCTATTTCGTCCCAAATACTTCTCCATTTTTCTGGTTTCTTAATTTTACTTGATTCTAAATCAGAATTATAACTCGTTGCATAACAAAATGGTTTGGGTGATAATTTTAATATTATTTTACTTAATTGACCTAGTTTGTTTGTATCAAGTTTATCCGTTAAATAGTACAGAAAATTATTAAGAGTATTTTTGTTTAATGAATTTGTGTTGACGTCATTTATTAGCTTATTAAAATCCTCATCTGATATTTCTGAAAGATTAAGGTAATTATATATTTTTGATAGCTTATCAAATTCAATCTCTTCAATGAATCTTGAATGTTTTGCCGGATTTGAGGACTGTTGAAGACCCTCCTTTGGAATCGATGAAGTTCCAACAAAACAGGCTTTTCGAGCCCTTGTTATAGCGACATAAAATAAACGTCTTTCATTTTGTATAACCTCTGAGGGTTTCGGCTCCTTTACTTGGCTAGTTTTGTCATAAATATTAATTTCATTACCCTTTAGGCAAGGCATATTTCCTTCGATACATTCTGGGATAAAGACATAGTCATATTCCAAACCTTTTGTTCTGAAAATTGATGTTAATAATATTTGCTCTTCAGGTCTTTTACCTCTTGTAGTATCAAGCTTTGACAAATGCTCTATAAAATGGGACAAAGGTTTGTTTGTACTTGTAGCATATTCAATAAATTTATCAACAACCTTTATACGATCATTTGAGGACTCACCATCGCCATAGTAATCAATAAAATATTTTTTTAATTCAATTTTCTCCACTAACCACTTTAGAATATTACCAGCTAAATTATTTTTATCAATAATTTTTTCTTCCAATTTTTCTAGTAAATAATGAAATTCTAATAATCTGTCTTTTTGAAGAGAAATGAATATCGAGACCTCGTCCTCGTAAAGCTTTGAGATTAGTTCTCTATATGTCGCGCCACTTGATATAGCTTTATTGACATATCGCTCAATTTCACTTCTGGTGATTTTCCTCGATGGATAATTAATAATTGAGAAAAGAGTGTTTTTGTTATCCTCATTAACAGCTACATCTAGTGATTTACTTAGTGTTATATAATTTATTAAGGATTTAATTTCTTTTCTCTCGAAAAATGGACTTTGACCTACCACTCGATAAGGCACTTTTCTAGCTAGTAATTCCTTCTCCATACCGAACAATTGGTGATACAGACGAACTAATACAACAACATCATTTGGTAGGGAATGTCCGCTTTTAACCAATACAATAATCTGCTCTACCATTTGTTTTTCAACATCAGTGCTTTGTTCTGATGATTCACTGAGAATAGAAATAATTGATTGATTTATCGACTTTGAAAGAAGATTCTTTTCTGTTCGTTTGGTATTGTGGCTTATACAATTCTGAGCGGATTGTGCGATTAAAGGACCAAAACGAAAAGAATGTGAAAGTTTATATTCTGTTACGGATTTATTATTAAAAACTATATCGAAATCATTAATTATATATTCTGGTCTTGCCCCCCTCCACTCGTATATCGTTTGGTCATCGTCTCCAACGACCATAATGTCTGTAGATTTATTTGTTATTAGTTCAATTAACTTTTGCTGCCCATAATTAACATCTTGGTACTCGTCCACGATTAAAAACGAAATATTATCTTTGAAATATGCAGAATTAGAACCGGTTATTGATTCAATCGTTAATGGAACAAAATCATCAAATGTAATGGCTTTTTTGTAGTTTCGCTTATCTTCAAAATATTTATATACAATTGCATAATTTTCATTACCTTTATAACCAGCCCTACTAGGTGGAATAAGAGATCCTTTCCATAAACTTATTGCGTTTTTGCATTCATCTCTATCAACACTGTTTGGAGGAATTAGTTTCTTTTTTTCAAGTTCTGAAATAACTAGTTCAAGATAGAACCACACCAATTCTTCTTTGTCTCCATTCCAATTGTCATATTTAGGAAGATGACCTTTAGACATTGCAGATGATATTATTCGATAACAAAAAGAATGGAACGTATTTACAGATGGTGAGTTCTCTAATGATAAGCCAAGTTGCAAAAGTTTTTTAACAAATTGATCTTTAGCAAGTTTATTAAACATTAAAACTTGAATTGAATCTTTTGGAACTGATCTATTCTTAATCAAGTGGATTATTCTATTAGCCATTGTGGTTGTTTTCCCAGAACCAGCAACCGCTAAAACTTTGGCGTGTTTACCAAATGGGTGATGAATAACTTCCTTTTGCTCTTCAGTAATATTATTATCAATAAAAGTATTTTTTGCCATAGAATTATGAATTTCGCCTTTAAAGTTTTTCGTATTTAGAATTTGCAAAGCAAGCTCCTTATTATAAGGTTTCTTGCCTTCAATTGAAATTTTCTTAAAAATAGGTAACGCATATTTGGGTAAATCAAAACCAAGAAGCGCTTTTAAGGCGTATTGAGTTTGTTGAGGGTATGATTCATCCAGAATATTTATTAGATAAGGAATAGCAGATTTACATTCCTCGTGATAAATAATTTTAAGCTTATTGATAGCCGAGGCAGCCAATCTCCTTTCGTTGGAACTACCATTTTCCAAATATTCAATAATAAATGGTATTGCCTCAATTTTATTGGTCTCTCCAAGTTCATATGGAGATAATTCTGTTATACTTTTTATCATTTTTTTGAACGCATAACGACGTGTTATCCCGATAATATCGGGACAAGTTGTTAAAACACAACACCGCAATTAATTTTATTTTTGGAATACATCCCGCTTCTAGCGGGAAAAAATTTCCTTCTACTTTTTACATCCGCAAAAAGCAAAGCTTACCAATAAAAAACTCCAAATCAAAAACCTTCACAAAAATTTTTAATCCGTTAACAAACGGATCTTATCTCTTCAAATAACTTACCAGCAGTAAACAATCAGAAAGAATGCACGATGAACAATGTACAATGTATAATGTATAATGTATAATGATTAAAACTCCACCGTACATTCCTTTTACTTCCATCACGGATTCGTCGGTTCGGGTTTTTCGTGCCTTACACCAACGTCAATTATACGGCGTGCTGTAAGGTATTTGCCGCAAAATTCCGACTGTGTTGTCTGCAAACGTTCTACAAGCAGATCGAGCCGGTTTATTATTTTACGTCCTCTTTCCTCAAGCCCTTCAAGCGCCTGTGTAGAGTAAATGCTGCCGGCTACAATATCATCCTTCTCCGCCATCGCGCTGTTATATGCTGTAATAAGGGTAGCAAGGTTGTCTATCTCCGCCTGGTCAACACCATAATCCGCTAAATCGGTTTTGTTTGCCTCAGCCAGATTTTTTACCGCGCCAACTTTATCGGGCAGCTCGGTGTCCCGCATTCTCTTAAAGTCGCTTTCGGTATACATCGCTTCCGCAAGCAAATCTTTCTTCTCAGTCTCTTCGGCGTAAACCCTGATAGCTGCGCATACATTTGCGCCTGCCTCGCAAAGCGCGTATTTGGCGTTTCGCTTTTTTTCGGTTTTACCCGTGGTGGTCGAAGGTCTTGTTGTTTCTAATTCGCTTACTTCGGTAAGCAAATTACTCAGTTCTAACGCCGCTCTTTTGAAAGCTGCAACAGCATCAACAATAACAGTATTCAGTTTGAGCAGACCGTCTACGCTTCTGAGCATCGAAAAATAATTTTCGAGTTTTCCGCGCATATCATTCTCCTTTCGGGAAATTTATTTGTTGATTTTGCCCTTTCCCCCGGGCAAGTTGGGGTATTCAGAATTTGGGTGTATAAAACCTCGTAATTTGCGTATTTTTGTATCTTTTTATCGTTTCTGTTGTTACACAGCAAGTAATTGCGCCGTTGCAAGATGGCTTTGAACGCCCGCAAGATGATTTCGCTCACACGTAAGATGGCTTTGAATGACTGCAAGATGGCTTTGAACGACCGCAAGATGGCTTTGATTGAATGCACGTAACCTTTGCATGACTGCATGGAGGTTTTGAATGAATGTATGGAATCTTTGTATGGGTGTATGAAGGCTTTGAATGAATGTATGGAGCCTTTGTATGGGTGCATGTCGGCAAAGCGCGGGTGCGAAATTTCTTTTCTTAAAAGTAATTTGTTGTTGTTTTTCTGTTTGTCCGGGTTATTTAATTGTTCAATATCATCTGCCCTGCTAATAAAAACAATTGCTAAAAGATAGATTTTAAAATTGAGTATTAAATTGCGGGAACCTTCGAGAGGAGTATTTTCCGCGCTGCGCGGAACTGAAAGAAGTACAACACTGAAGCCGTTAGGAAAAAGAAAATAGTTACTGTTTATAATACACCCTCTGTATTATTAAAAAAATGATTATTTAATTCTTAAAACCACACCGAATAAATATATCAAAAGTCACCAGTTCCAAGCCTTTAGCATTAATTGCAAATGCAAGTTAAACCGCTCATAATTATTAATCAAGCTGGCGGTAAAAATATTTTTGTTACGGGGCGGGTGACGGGGGTTCAAGAGAAACAGTCCCGCAAGCGGGAACTGCGCCCTTGTCCTACTCTACAATTCGATAATTATTTTACGCAAAAGCCCCGCCGGAATATGCGTGGCTTTTTTGTTTAAATCAATCGAGAATACATTGATTGTATAATCCTAATTTGATAATTTTACCCGCGTTTTTAATACTAACAATTGAAAAGTGAATATGAGATATTTTATTACCGTTCTTTTTATTACATCGATTCTAACTCTTATTGGCTGCGGAAATTCAGCAGAAGATTATATGAACGAAGCTTCCGAAAATTTAAAAAACAATAAAACATCCGAGGCTGTTGCTGCTTATCAGAAATTAATAGATGAATACCCGGAGAGCGAGCAGGCGCCAGAAGCTTTATACCAGCTTGCTACAATATATCAAGGGGTGCTGCTGCCTGACCTGACAAGGGAAGAATCTATGAACAAATCCATTGAATCGTTCAAGAAGATTTTTGAAAAATATCCTCAAAATAAATATGCACCAGTATCATTATTTATGAGCGGTTTCGTTCAGGCAAATGAATTGCAGAATTATGACGAAGCAACAAAAGCGTATAATTTATTTCTTCAGAAATACCCCGATCACGAACTTGCAAAATCGGCAAAGGAAGAATTAGATAATATGGGTCTCTCACCGGAGGACATTTTAAAGAAAGCGGAGACGCTTGATTAATGGCAGAAGCTCAACAGCACTACCGTAAATATCTTGATCCGGCTGTCATCTCCAAACTTAACTCTTATGAACTAAGAGCGAGGTTAGTAGTTGAAGGATTTATGGTCGGGCTGCACAAAAGTCCATATCACGGTTTTAGCGTTGAGTTTACGGAGCATCGTCCTTATATGCAGGGGGACAATTTAAAGGATGTTGATTGGAAAGTGTACGGCAAAACCGAGAAGTATTATATCAAGCAGTATGAAGAAGAAACAAATCTAAAAAGTTATATACTTCTAGACAAAAGTAAATCGATGGGTTACGCATCAAAAGGGAACATAAGCAAACTTGAGTACGGTGCTACATTAACAGCGGCGCTAAGTTATTTGATGGTAAAGCAGCAGGACGCCGTTGGTCTTTCAATTTATTCAGAAAAAATTGAACAGCATCTTCCACCCAGAACGTCCAAGACTTATATGCACGAGATTTTAAAAGCCTTAACATCCGTAACACCTTCGAACAAAACAAACACCGCTTCATGTCTTCATCAAATTGCAGAAAAAATTAAAAGAAGAGGATTAGTTATCATTATTTCCGATTTGTTCGATGATGTTAATTCTATTCTTACAGCGTTAAAACATTTTCGGTATCAGAAGAATGAAGTAATTGTATTTCAAATTCTCGACCCGCTCGAACGTTCTTTCGCTTTTGGTAAAGATGCCGTTTTTAAAGATCTTGAAACTGAAGAGGAGATGACGACACAGCCATATCAGATTCAAAAAGCCTACAGAGAAGCGATGGATGAATTTATCCGCCGCATTAAATCGGAATGTTTAAACTCGAACATTGAGTACAATTTGATCGATACTTCGGCGCCTTTCGATAAAGCTTTCTTTAGCTATATTAAAAAACGGCAGAAACTTCATTGACAAATTCAAACATGAATAATTAGTAAGTCACCGTACGCAGATTGGCGGCTGCAGGACGAAGTGATCTCAATTTTGAATCAGAAACAAAAGATTGTCCGTTAACTAATCCGTTGACTAACGGACAATGACTTTTTAAACTTTTAGGACAGCCCCGAAAAAATTTGAATCCATTAGCCAACGGATCATATTACTTAAGGTGGGTTAGGAATTGATATTTTTCGCTTTTGCAATTTTGAAAAGGCGTTTAATATTGGTAAGCCGTGTTGAAACCGAAAGCGAGCTAAGAATCCCGATGTGATTATTAAAAAATAATTGCTGATAAGGTTGAGAAATTAAAATTAATATTTTAAGGATTAAGTTTTGGATTTAACAATTAAAGATATTTCTAATTTATTGTTGATGAAAGAAAAGGATATCCTGAATCTGATAAAGAAAAAAGAAGTCCCTTTTCAAACAATAAACGATAAACTATTATTTAATAAACAAAGAATGGTTGAGTGGGCGCTTAGCCGCAACCTTCCTATTAATATATCCGGCGATAAAAAAATGAGCGAGTACCATGTTGATACTTTAAATACAATTCTCGATCAGAATTCTTTTTTTTATGATTGCCGGCTCTCCGAAAATTCCTACATCGAACAAATGGTAAATTTAATTGAGCTTGAAAAAAATGTTGACAAAGGAATAATTGTTCAACTGCTTAAGAACCGCGAAGAATTAATGAGCACTGCAATAGGAAATGGAATAAGTTTACCCCACCCGCGTATCCCGCTTATGGTAGGGCGTTATAAGCCAATTATAAATTTTTTCTTTACCGAAAAACCACTTGAATTAAAATCGCTTGACGGGAAACCGGTGCACACATTTATACTTTTAATATCGCAGACAATAAAACAGCATTTAAGTTTGCTTGCTCATTTGAGTTTTTTACTTTCAAAAGAAACATTCCGCTTTGCATTAGAGAGCAGGCTTAATTACTCCGAAATTATTGATATAATTACTCACATCGAAATTTCCAGAGGCGAATAATTTTTTATTCTTAACCTTGCCAAGATTTATTAAGAGACGTATCTTACAGCAGAACGTTTATCAGGAAAAATATTTTATAAACATAGATATGATCATAGCCGAATAACAAATGGATTTACTTTTCTACGCGCTAGTAGTGCAAATAGCATCAATCATAGTTATTGCCTCTGTACGGAATAACCATAAAGCCTCAGCCGCAGCGCATCTATTGCTTACCGCAGGATTAGTTTTAGGACTAAGTTCGTCATTTCCTGCATTGGTTTTTTCAAACTCATCCTCCTTAAATTTTAGCTCTCTACTAAATCCGGCTAATATTTTCAGATTTGATTCTTTGGGATTATTTTTCTTAAACATTATCCAATTAGTAGCAATACCAACCACAATTTATAGCCATTCATATCTTAGGCATTATATTGATGAAGGAAAATCTGTTACAAGTAATTTTATCTTTTTCGTTTTGATGATAGTTTCTACTCAAGTAGTTGTAATTGCCAACCATGCGATATTGTTTTTAATCTGCTGGGAAGTAATGAGCACTACGGCTTATCTCGGAATTCTTTTCGAAAAAGAAAAAAGGGATGTTCAAACGGGAAGTTTTTATTATTTAGCCGTCTCACACGTTGCGGTTTTTCTACTTTATATATTTTTCTTCCTCCTTCATCAGCAAACAAATAGCTGGCTGATGAGCGATTTTCATAATTTGCAAAACACAGGCAGTCTTTTCATTCTTCTTTACACATTAGGGTTAACTGCTTTTGGAATAAAATCCGGATTTATGCCGTTTCATTTTTGGCTTCCGCGCGCGCACCCTATTGCGCCAACCATATTCAGCGCATTTCTTTCCGGCATTATAATTAAAATGGGCATCTACGGAATTTTTAGAACATATCAATTTTTTAATTATGCGCCCGAATGGCTCGGCTGGTTAGTGTTGGGTATAAGTCTTATTAGTGCAATATTTGGCGTGTGGTATGCACTGGCTCAGCATGATATTAAGCGTTTGCTTGCATACCATTCGGTTGAAAACATCGGTATTATCGGAATAGGAATCGGGGTTGGATTTATCGGTTCTGCGTATAATTCGCTGCCAATTCAAATATTAGGTTTTGGCGGAGCGCTATTACATACGCTTAATCATGCAATCTTCAAAACTTTGTTGTTCATCGGCAGCGGGGTTATTTATCAAAATCTGGGTACTCGAAATATTGAGAGTATGGGTGGACTCGTTCATCGAAGCAGATATTTTTTTATTTTATTTCTTATCGGCTCAATTGCCATTAGCGGTCTTCCTCCTTTCAACGGATTTATTTCGGAGTTCATTATTTTTAATGGATTCTTCACTACTGCAAAGGAATTAAAAAACTACTATCCACTCTTAATGATTATATCAGCGGTTGGTCTTGCATTCGTTGGAGGATTGGCTGTTGCTTGCTTCACAAAAATTAACTCGATCATGTTCCTTGGTACTGAACGAAAAGAAATTAAAAAATTTCACATTTCGAATTATGAATATCTATCGCTAAGCATTCTCGCCTTCTTTTGTGTATTGATAGGCGTTTATCCGCAGCCGTTTATTGGAATTGTAAATAAAGTTTTAAATAATGGATTTGTCACGGCAAATCATTCTTCGGAATTGTTAAATATAAATTGGCTTTTTATCAGTATAATTTTTATTGCTTTATTGGCAGCAATAATATTAATCTTCTTTTTGAAACGGCTTATACAAAAAAAATATGGGAAAAGAATTTCAGCACCGTGGGGATGCGGTTATGAAGGATTGAATTACAGGATGCAATATACCGCATCTTCTTACGCCGACGAATTAAATGAAATACCAAAATCAATTTTGGTTTATCATAAAAAAGTCCAATCGCCGAAAGGTATCTTCCCAGCTAAAGGAAGTTTTGAAAGTCATTCTGTAGATTTGATTGACAGTAAAATTCTTTTGCCTGCATTTAGAAGCATGAGCAAACTAATTTGCAGGATAAAATTTTTAAGTTATACCGATATTCGATATTATATAGCATTCATATTAATAACAATTACTATTTATAGTGTGATAGCGTTTTTATGGAACTAACTACATTCGTTAGAGGAATTATTTCACTGTTAGTTGTTCTCGGCTTTGCCCCGCTATTTGCAGGTTTGGTTAATAAACTGAAGGCAATATTTACAGGAAGATTAGGAGCGCCGGTTTTGCAGCCCTACTCCGATTTGAAAAGACTTTTTCGAAAAGAGACTATCAATGCAAACAGTTCGTCATTTATCAGCGTTATCTCTCCAACAATAAATTTAGTTGCCGTTGTTATTGCAGCGGCTATGCTGCCGATTGGTTTCGAGCGTCCCTTAATAAGTTTTGAAGGCGATATAATTTTATTCGCATATATTTTAGGTTTAGCAAGATTCTTTCAGATACTTGCCGCAATGGATATAGGCAGCTCGTTCGAAGGAATGGGAGCCTCTCGCGAAGCTGCATTTGCTGTGTTCGCCGAACCGATCTTCTTTTTTACTTTAGGAAGCATTGCCTTCATAAGCGGACTGACTTCAATTTATGAAATTTATCATTCAATCAGATTAGATAACGTTACATACATTGTTTTTATAATTGTCTGTTCAATCTCGGTTTTTATACTTGCGGTTACAGAGTGCTCCCGTATGCCGGTTGACGACCCGAAGACTCATTTAGAACTAACAATGATTCACGAAGTAATGATACTCGATAACTCCGGAGTTGATTTGTTTCTCTACCAGTATTCTAGTTATATCAAATTATTTATTTATGCTATACTCGAGACGTCATTCTTTTATCCGTTTGGGACCCGTAGTTATACGGTTGCAATTGTAATATTTGTAGTTGTTATTACTACGTTATCAATTTCGTTGGCAATTGTTGAAACTATTACATCCCGTTTTAAGATGAAGAGTATTCCACATTATCTCTTGTTTGCAACTGCAATCGGGATTTTAAATTTACTTATTTATACATTCACTGTATGAAAAATCGGCGTCACTCCGAACTGCTTAAACGTTCTAACAATAGAGCTATAAGTTTAAGATTAGTCCGGGGCGATTTAATTAGTTAGCAAAAATATTCTGCGCAAAATAGCAAGAATATTAACTGCTAAATATATATGTAAGCATGGATGAATGTAAGTGAATGGATGAATGGTTTTCATTCAGTCATGCAGCCATTCAATCATTCAATTGATGATTGGTAATTTTTCGGTTTTGGCATCGTTAGGTTATAAATTAATAAAAAATATTATGCAAAATGTTTTAAGTATCCTTTTTTGTTTATCTCTGTTCTATCTCTCGGTAACGTCGAGGGTAAAAGCTTATGTTACGGTTCTGCAATTTCAGGGCGTGCTGCTCACTGTGCTGCTGGTGTTCCCCTTTATAGGACACTTCTCTATTTATGCTTTAATTTTACCCGCCACATTGTTTTTTGTAAAAGTAATTTTAATTCCTAAATACATCAAAAAAATAATTTTAGATTTAGATATAAAGCGCACGATCGAACCGACAATACAGCAGATAACATTTTTACTTATAATAATTTTTTCTATGACTATTATTTTTATTATCTCTAACGTACTCTCGAAAAGTACAGACATTGAAACGATTCCTTTTGCCAGTGGTTTTACCGCTATAGCAGTGGGAATATTTGTAATTATTTACAGAAAGAAATTAATTGTACACGTTGCAGGATTTTTAGTTCTGGAAAATGGCATCTTTTTATTTGGAACAGCGGTAGCTTCTGAACTGCCGATGATGATTGAAATCGGCGTACTGCTCGACGTATTTGTTGTTGTTTTCTTGATGGGAATAGCTATAAACAAAATCAGTTCAACACTGTCCGGTTTTGATGTAACCGCTCTGGGGAGGCTTAAAGACTAATGTTAGAATTTTCAGTTTTAATTTTATTTCCGCTTTTCTGCACCGGAGTATGCTATTTACTTAAAAGTATTCGTACGCAATATATCATTTCAATGTTTGTCAGCAGTTTTCATCTCATTTTTTCTCTGATGATTTTTATTGGATGGTACGAACCAAATTTACCTTTTTTCTTCAGCACAGATTCTCTCAGCAAACTGTTCCTGCTCGTCATCTCTAATGTTTATTTCTGGGTTGTATTAGTCTCATTCTCATATTTGAGGAGACCCGCACTTGCAAAATCGGAAGAAGGGAAAAGATATTATTTTCTGCTTCTAAATTTTTATTTGTTTGCTAACACAGCAGCTATACTTAGCAATCATTTTGGCATGTATTGGGTGGCAGCAGAGGCAACCACTTTAAGCGTCGCTCCTTTAATATACTTTTACCGCAATGAAGAAGCACTCGAAGCGATGTGGAAATATCTTTTTCTTGTTTCCGTAGGAATTGCATTCGCATTCATCGGAATTTTATTTTTAATACTTGCCTCTAAAGGAACAATCCTTGAAGGGCATCAATTATTCTTTTCGGAATTCGTTAAAAAAGCGGCTGTACTAAATCCTGTTTGGCTTAAAGCAAGTTTTATTTTCATCTTTGTTGGACTAAGCACAAAAATTGGAATAGCGCCTATGCACTCCGGCGATGTTGATGCAACAAGCAATGCGCCAAGTCCAATAGCAGCGCTAATGTCCGGCTCATTGCGAATAACAGCATTACTCGGTGTGTTGAGGATATTTCAAATAGTAAGCCCGACATCAACGCATGAATTTGCTAAAACAATTTTAGTAATTGGGGGTTTGATTTCGCTTTTTGTTGCCTTCATTTATATGTTCAAAGTTAATAACTACAAGCGTCTTCTTGCTTATTCCAGCGTTGAACATCTTGGGATCATCGCCCTGGGAATCGGAATTGGGGGCATAGCATTTATCGGGGCTATGTATCATGTAATTTATAATTCGCTCAATAAAATGGTTTTATTTTTTACTGCCGGAAATATTCATCGCAAATTTAAAACCAGAGAGGTCTCCGGGGTAACTTCTGTATTAAACATTTTACCTTTAACAGGCTGGATGTTTTTACTTTCGTTTTTTGCTATCTCGGCAATTCCACCGTTCGGAATATTTTTTAGCGAATTAATGATTTTTCAAGGGATGCTTTTTTCAGACAAACCCTGGATATTGTTTATAACTATGTTTCTTCTTCTTTTCATTTTTATAAATATGGGTAAAACTATTTTTCAAATGTTGTATTCTAAAAACGAGAATGAAGAAATTCTTTTAGAAAAAGAAAAATTTGAGATCATTCATTTTGCAACAATTGTAATACTGATCCTTTTAATTGCCATTGCGGTTATTTCGCCTGAAATATTGCGTGATAATATTTTAAATATTTCAAAAGATTTTGGTATTAAGTTATGATGTCGTTAAAAGTTCAAAATAATCAATTGTTCCATATAGATGAAATATCATTTCATAACAAGAATACATTTCACGAAAATGTTTTTGAAGCCCTATCAAAAGACTTCCGGATGATTGGTCTTTTTCCGATTGATGCAAAAATCCCGCACAGAATAATTGCTCTGCTTGCTGATTTGCACACATCCTTCATCCATATTGTCGGCGGTGAATTTCCAAAAGAGCAGTTAGAGTTTGAAAGTTTTGCTAATGACTATCCCCATACAAATTATTTCGAATGTGAGCTTGCAGAGAATAATGGATTTGCAATACTGGATCATCCATGGCTGCGCCCTGTAAGAAAACAAAACGTAATTAATGGAGATGAGAAGTATAATTTTTATAAACTCGAAGGAGATGAAGTTCACGAAGTTGCCGTTGGACCGATTCATGCTGGAATTATAGAACCCGGGCATTTTCGTTTTCAATGTCATGGCGAGTTAGTTTATCATCTTGAAATAAATTTAGGCTATCAGCATCGCGGTGTTGAAAAAGAAATGTTGAACGCAAAACCGGCTCAAAGAATTATTTTATCCGAATCAATTGCCGGTGATACAGTAATTGGACACACTTACGCTCATTGTAGCGCAATAGAAAGTCTTGCAAACATCTCTACTAGCTTGCGCGCTCAGGTTATTCGTTCAATTGCCGAAGAGATTGAACGTGTTGCCATGCACCTTTCGGGGCTTGGCGGCGTTGCTAATGACATTGGACTTGCAATTGTCTCAGCGTCTTATGGCAGGCTGCGAACATTAATGATAAATAGCCTGGCAGCTTTGTGCGGTTCAAGATCCGGACGTGGTTTGTTTGTTTATGGGGGAGTTAGATACGATTTTAATGAGGAAACGATTAAAAAAATTATAGCAAATCTAGAGGTAGTAAAAAAAGACGTAACAGAAATAAATAATTTCTTATTCTCCTCAACCGGCGCATTAACACGATTTGACGGAACCGGAAAGGTCAAAAAGGATGTGGCAAAGCAGGTAGGAATGGTTGGAATAGCGGCACGTGCTTGCGGAATTGAAATAGATGCAAGAATAAACACTCCTTACGGAGCGTATCGTTATTTTCCGGTTTCGTTAATAACGCTGCCAACAGGTGATGTTTTTGCTCGCGCTCGTCTTCGCGCTTTAGAAATAGATGAATCGCTCCATTTTATTTTTGAGCAAATTAAAAATCTTCCCGAAGGAAAATTGTGTGAACACACTCTTTCCGGAAAAGTAGAATCTGTAATCACTGAACCAAATTCCGGAGTGATTTCAATTGTTGAAGGTTGGCGGGGGGAAGTTATTCACGCTTCTTTTACTGACGCAAATGGAAAAATTGTTCAGTACAAAATTAAAGATCCTTCTTTCAATAATTGGTACGGACTCAGTCTTGCTCTCCGCGAAATTGCAATTTCTGATTTCCCATTATGTAATAAAAGTTTTGATTTGTCCTATGCCGGTCACGATTTATAAAAGATTGATTTAAATAATAAAGTATTATGATTGAAGCAATAAAACTCAGAATCCTGCAAGGTGATCCGATAATTCACGATGTTAGAAATGTATCACTACCACAACTTTTCCGCGGATTGCCGGTGATTGCTGAAAAGGAGTGCCCGGCGGGCTGCAGTAGTTGTATAAATGCGTGTCCCACTAATGCAATCAAATTAAATCCGGTAAGCATTGATTTGGGTTTATGTGTATTCTGTCCTTTGTGCGAAGAGGTATGTCCGGAAAAAATCATTCACTTCTCGAACGATTATCATCTCGCATCAGACAGCAGGGAAAAATTAAACGTCACTCAAAAAACAAAAACAATTACTCCTGAAAAAGCTTCGGCAAAAATCATAAGTTATTTTGGGAAGTCATTGAAGCTAAGACAAATATCTACCGGAGGGTGCAGCGGCTGCGAACTTGAACTTAATGCTTTGAGTAATGTGAATTTTGACCTCGGAAGATACGGGATTGATTTTGTTGCATCGCCGCGCCATGCCGATGGAATTGTAATTACAGGTCCGATGACACAGAACATGTCCCGCGCAACTGAGATTTGCTACGAAGCAATACCGAATCCTAAAATAATTATTCTATTTGGGGCTTGTTCAATTTCGGGAGGAATATTTCAAAGTTCATCTCAAACAGAAAGGAAATTTCTTAAAGAAAATAAAATAGATCTTTTCATTCCCGGCTGCCCGCCTCATCCGCTAACTTTTATTAATGGTTTGCTCGACTGGTTAGATCGGAAGTAAAATGAATATTCATGTCGACCGTTTTAAAAGCAAAAGGTAAAACCAATATAATATTGAGTGTCTTCATTACTCACGTTAGACGGGGCATGGCAATAATAGCAACAACCTTCGGGCTTGTGTTAATCCGTTAGTTAGCGGACAATAAAAATCCCGCTTACGCGGGACTCTAATTGTTTGTTTTCGGTTTATATTCCAACAGCATCTATAGGTCGGGGCTATTCAAATGAATATTTTGCGCAAGATGAATTATTGAATGATTGATTTAAACTAATGATGCCAGGTCAAACGTTATTCAATATCTCTACTATCTGTTGGCACTCCAATTTTATCAACAACCTTGTTATTCTCCAATATAACTGCACTTAGTTTATTCCCGGTGTAAACAGATGTGTCAATATAAACGGCATTATTATTTTCGATGTACTTTATATTTGATTGACGGGTATGACCTACTACCTGCAGCTTACCGAGATTCAGCAATTCATCGCGCGTCCAGACGATCGAATGAGTGCTTGCAACATCAGACGCAACTATTTCTTCGAGTTTATCTATATCGTCAAGCGGATTGATGCCAATTTGTTTTTTGTAATAAGTTGAAATTCCTGCATGGGATATAAAGCAGTCAGTTAGGTTTATAAAAAGAGGAGCCCGATAAATGAAATTAACATGTTTATTTATTTCCTCGAAGTGCACCTCATAAGACGACATAGTTTTTTCGTAGCCGTTATATAACCACGAACTTGCCATTTCGGAATCGGGTTTTTTTACAAAGTAGTAAAACATTAAGTCGTGATTGCCAGCGGTAAACTGAATATTTTCCTTCTTCACAAATTCGACAACCTCGTAACTAAAATTACCGCGGTCGATTAAATCCCCTACGCAATAAACCGAAATATCGGGATACTTACTTTTTATTCTCTTATAAACTTCTTGAAAAGTATAATAACAACCGTGTATGTCTCCTATTACCGCTATCATCAATTAAATATAATTATTTTCCTTAGCGTATTTTTCTAATTCATCGCGGAATTTCGGATGAGCAATGTTAATTAGCGATTTAACTCTTTGGCGCACAGTTTTTCCGAATAACTGGGCAACACCATATTCGGTAACAACGTAGTGCACATCACCGCGCGAAGTTACAACACCGGCGCCGGGTTTTAACTGAGCTGTGATGCGGGAAATTTTAAAATCTTTTGTAGTTGAAGGTAAAGCAATAATCGGTTTACCTCCTTCCGAACGTGCAGCGCCCCGTATAAAATCTACCTGTCCGCCGAAGCCGCTGAATAATTTTGACCCGATAGAATCAGAACAAACCTGCCCGGTTAAGTCAACTTCAATCGCCGAATTAATAGCAACCATTTTGTAGTTCTTTGCAATTATAAAAGGGTCGTTAACATATTCCTGCCTGTGGAACTCGCACAAAGGATTATTGTCTATAAAATCATAAACCCTCTTAGTGCCAAGGACGAACCCTGTGATAATTTTGCCTGGATGAAGTGTTTTCATTTCATTTGTAATAATTCCTTTTTCAACAAGTTCAACCGCACCGTCAGAAAACATTTCAGAGTGAATGCCGAGACCTTTTCTGTCTTCAAGATAACGAAGAACGAAATCCGGTATTGCCCCGATTCCCATTTGCAAAGTTGAACCGTCCTCAATCATATTTGCAATATTCCAGGCAATCTTTTTATTTATTTCAATTATTTCTGGAGATGAATCTCTGTCACCTTGCAGCAGTTCAGGAATCGGCTCATCAACTTCTACAATATATTTGAATTTATTGACATGAATAAAACTGTCGCCAAGAGAACGGGGCATCTTTGGATTAACTTGTGCTATAACTACTTTTGCTTTCTCCGCGCCGGTTTTGGTTAGACCTACTTCAACTCCCAAACTACAAAAGCCGTGCTCGTCGGGGGGCGAAACATTAATTAATGCAACATCGAGATTTATGTAACCCTTCGAAAAGAGAAGGGGAGTTTCATAAAGAAAGATTGGAGTGAAGTCAGCTCTTCCTTCACCAACTGCTCTGCGTGCATTTGAGCCAATAAAAAATGCGTTGTGCCGGAATGACGTTTCCATCCCGGGTTGTAAGTATGAAAGATTACCAACCGAGAGCGCATGAATTATCACAACATCTCTCAGTTCATCTTTCCTTTTTACGAGCGCTTCCATTAGCACAGTAGGAAAAGCGCAATTGGAATGGCACAAAATGTTGTCGCCCGACTTAACTATTTTAACCGCATCATCCGCAGAAACAACTTTTTGGTTGTAAATTGTTAAAAGATGAGTCGGGATTTGAGATCTTTTTATTTCTTCAGTTGCTGTCATATCATCACTTTTAGTTCCGGCGCATGTGCGCCTTCGTTAATAATTAGTCTTTAATTGGTTGAGAAGATTCTTAATCTTCTGTATTCTAAATCGAAAGTATTAGCAAGAGCTTCATTTGAACAATAACCTGAGTAAGCGCATACGCCGCTTGCAAGACCTTCGTCATTTCTGAGAGCATTTTCCGTTCCGTTATCAGCAATGTTCTGAATATAATTTAGCGCAGCATTATTCAATCCGTAACTTGCAGTGCGTGAAACTAATGCAGGCATATTGGGCACACAATAATGTATAACATCATGTGATGTGTAAACAGGGTCAGAAATTGACGTGATACGGCTTGTCTCAATACAACCGCCCTGATCTATTGATGCATCGACTATAACAGCCCCTTTCTTCATTGTTTTAACCATTTCTTCGGTAACAATGCTTGGTGCTTTAATTCCTTTAATTAAAACAGCGCCAATTAAAACATCAGCGAATTTTACACCGCGCGAAATTGTATATGGATTTGCTACAACAGTAGTAACTTTCTGACGGAAAGTATTGGTTATTGCTCTTAAACGGGTCAGGTCTTTATCAAGAACAATAACTTGAGCGCCTCTTCCGAGAGCTGCTTTTGCAGCAGTCGTTCCAACTACGCCCGCGCCAAGAATAACAACGGCAGCAGGCGCAACGCCGGTTATTCCGCCAAGTAGTATTCCTCTGCCGCCGTGCAAATTAGATTCGAGATACCGCTCAGCCACCTGAATTGAAAGTTGACCGGCAATTTCACTCATAGATTGAAGCACCGGTAAACCTTGTTCATCTTCAATAAGTTCGTAACCAATCGCTGTGATTTTCTTTTTCAGAAGCGCTTCAATTATGTTTTTCTTTCCAACCGCTAAATGGAGGAATGAAAAAAGAGTTTGGTTTTCTTGAAGAAGTTCTGCTTCCGCATCGGAAAACGGCGCAACTTTAACTACCATTTCGGAGCGCAGAAAAACTTCTTCTGCACTATAGACGATGTTTGCACCAGTTTTTCTATAGTCTTCATCGCTGAAGTGGCTGCCAATACCCGCGCAGCTTTGTATGTAAACTGTATGACCGGAGCGAATTAGAGCGTCAACTCCGGCAGGAGCCAAACCCACTCTTTTTTCTTCATGTGTTGTTTCCGTTGGTATTCCAATTCTCATGTTGCATTTTGCCTTTATTTTCTACTTAAAAGGTATTGATTAAAAATATGATTTTCAACCGGAAAAATCTTATTGCTTTGAAATTAATACACCGGAGTTAGCGGTTTTCTACCTGATAAAACAGCTATAATATTTTTTGCAGCAAGTAAACTCATCCTGCCTCTTGCTTCTTTTGTTGCGCTGCCGATGTGAGGCAACAAAACTACGTTTTCAAGTTTCAACAATTCGGAATTAATTACAGGTTCGCCCTCATAAACATCAAACCCGGCAGCAAGCAAATTTTTAGTTTGTAACATTTTAATAAGATGTTTTTCATCAACTAGTTCGCCGCGTGCAGTATTAATTAGCACCGCCGATTTTTTAAGCAGTGATAATTTTTCTTTATTTAGAGTATGATAAGTATCTTCATTAAATGGAAGATGGAGCGAAATAATATCTGATTCTTTCAACAACTTAGTAAGTGAAACTTTTTTTGCGCTCGTTGATTTTTCAAGTCTTGCATTTCGCTTACTATCAAAATATAAAATTTTTGTTCCGAACGATTTAGCGCGAATAGCAACAGCTTCTCCAATTCTACCGGCTCCGAGAATGCCGATTACTTTTTCTTTGAGTTCTATTCCGAGAAGAAGTTTTGGCTTCCAGCCAACGAATTTTCTGCCCCGTATATATTTATCCGCTTCAACAATACGGCGTGTGCATGCTAAGATGAGAGCCATTGCAAGGTCTGCGGTAGAGTCAGTTAAAACATCAGGCGTATTTGTTACTACAATTCCTTTTTTAAAAGCGTATTTGAAATCTATATTGTTAAATCCGACCGCATAGTTAGCAATAATTTTGCATCTATTCAATTTGTTAATCACTTCTTTATCAATCTTGTCTGTTAACAAAGAAATAATTCCGTCAGCATTTTTTGCTTTGCTTATAAACTCCTCGCGTGGAATCGGTTTGTCTTCATTATAAACCGTGACCGTGAATCCCTTCTCTCTTAATAAAGTAATCCCTTCATGAGGGATGGAACGGGTTATAAAAATTTTCATATTAACCGAATAATAATCTGACAATAAAAACTGCCCCGAGAATACCGGATACATCGGCGATTAATCCAGCGGGAAGAGCATGCCGTGTATTTTTAATATTCACTGCACCAAAGTAAACGGCGAGAACGTAAAATGTGGTTTCAGTGCTTCCAAAAAATGTTGATACTAAAATTCCTATGAACGAATCGGGTCCGTGAACTGAAAGTATTTCCGCCATAATACCAAGAGAACCGCTGCCCGATAAAGGGCGCATAAGAGCCATCGGCAGAGCCTCTGCTGGCATACCAACAAAATCGGTGAGAGGTCTTAAAATATATATTAACCATTCCATTGCACCGCCAGCACGAAAAATTCCGATTGCCACAAGCATAGCAACCAGGTAAGGAATAATTCTAACTGCAATTTGAAATCCTTCTTTTGCTCCTTCTACAAATTGCTCATAAACTTTAATTTTTTTTATTGCTCCGTATCCAATAAATACAATTATTAAAAATGGTATAGCAATTATCGAAAAGAATTGAATTACGGATTTGAATAAATCGGGAGTTACAAAATTAAAAACCGAGCCGAGAAGCGAGCCAAGCCCGGTTAATATAATTAGAGCAGCGATTAAAATTAAACTTATAAAAACAAGAAAGCCTTTTAAGTTACTCCTTAACCAGGCGCCGAATTCACCTTTTTTGATTGGAAACTTTTCTAAAATTTTTGCTGATGTTAATCCCATTACTGTTGCACAAAAAGCGCCGAATAAAGAAGTCCCAATTATGATTGCCGGATCGGAACTGCCTGCTGATGCGCGTATGGCTATTGCTGTTGCGGGTATCAAAGTCATACCTGCCGTGTTGATTGCAAGAAATGTTACCATCGCATTTGTTGCGGTGCCTTTGTTGGGGTTGAGTTTATCAAGTTCTTCCATTGCCTTTAATCCAAATGGAGTAGCAGCGTTGCCAAGCCCGAGCATGTTTGCAGAAATGTTCATTATCATCGAACCCATTGCCGGATGATCGGCTGGAACGTCGGGGAAAAGTTTTGTAGTTACAGGTTTTAGCCAGCGTGCAATAATGCTGATAAGCCCGGCTTCCTCGGCAACCTTCATTACACCGAGCCAAAGAGCCATTATGCCAATTAAACCGATAGCAATATTGACGGCTGTAGAAGCGTAGCTAAGCGCCGAATTAGTTACGTCTTTTAATTTTGTAAAAGAAACTTCTTCAAGAATAATAAAACCCTGCGCAAGCGAATCGCCGCTGAAATGTGAAAACCTGATTTTACCGGTTATATCATCATCATCTCCTGTTACGCCAGCAATTTCTTTAAATATTTTTGGACTTTTGTCATTAATATTAAAGAATAAAGATTTCTTGCCTTCTTTTGTATTTACAGAAATGCGCGCAGGGAAAACTACATCGTTATCAACTTTTTCTGAGTAGAATTTATTAAAATCTGAATTTTTAATAATGACAGTAGTTGCATAAGAAGTGTCTTTATTTTTTTCGTAGGGTGAACTGAATAGAATCTTCACAGGGATAGGTTCGTTATTGCGGTATTTGTTTTTGCTTTGATTTATTACATCGGTTGTAACCGCGGCGCCTATTCCGAGAATAAGCAAAGCCAGCCATACATAATTAAGCATTAATCAGCTCTCTATGTTTAATGAATAATTTTAATTTTTTTCTTGTAAGGGAAATTATGGTTGCCGTATTTATTTGCGGCGATAATTTTCAGTTCGTATTCACCTTCTTTTACGGAAGGCAGATCGACAGTCAGTTCATTATTTCGGTTATTGAATTGAACGCCCACAACGTCTAAACTATCGAACAAAACACGGATTTTTGATTGATCTATTCCTGCCGAATCAATTAACGAATATTTTAATTTAACATCTCCGGCTGCATAAAAAGATTTTTCATTCACAGGTTTTACTTCCGGAATTCCAGCAGCAAAATAACGTGCGATGCCTCTAAATATTCCCCACGCTTGAATTTTATTAAACTTCTCATCTGAAATTCGGGCTTCTTCGTGTGCATTTGTAAAGAAGCCGCACTCAACAAGTATAGACGGAATTTCTGTAACACGCAGAACAGAAAATCCGTTGCCGGGATAGATCCAGTAATCAGAATATGTTCCGTCAAAAGAACCGAGACCTCCGGAGTTACGCATTGCATAAGCCATATCACGTTGAACAAAACGTGCTAAATCTCTTTCGTTCGGTTCATATTCATAATCGGTTTCTTTAGCGTGGTAATATGTTGATGTGTAATTAGTCCAGTAATCTTTATCGCCTCCCGGCGCGTTATGATGGATGCTTATAAAAACATCTGCGCCGCTTTTGTTAGCCATATAGGAGCGTTCTTTTAAGTCCACAGTTGCATCTTTATCTCGTGACATAAAAACAACAGCGCCTGCTTCGAGTAGGAAATTTCTTAACGCCAGCGCTACTCTTAAATTTGCATCCGCTTCCGTTGTAAGTTTATTAATACCCACGCTTCTTCTGTCTCCTCCGCCGTGTCCGGGATCAACGAATATCTTTTTCCCATTTAAGTAAGGAGAATATTTTTTTAGAAACCCGGCTTTAAGTTCTGAGTTTTTTAAATCAACCGGGAATTCATAATACACGCTGCTCGAACATCCTGCAAAAAAAAGGGCGGCAAAAAGTAATAGTAAAAACAGCCGCAATATCAACCTCCTTTTTCTTCTAATGCCTGAATTTCTTCAGAATCGATTATAATCAAATTATCCATTGATAGAGTATTCTCTTCATCGGAGGAGTTGGAAGTATATTTATCGAGATACTTTTTCTTTACTTCGTCAAAAGTTTTTGGGTCATCAACTTTTTTAACGGAACCTTTTACACTTACAGAGAAGAACTCGTATTTATGTTCAGTGTCTTTTTTGTTTCTTTTATGTTTATCCGTTCTTAGAGTAGTAAATCTTGCGGGTGCACCAAAAACCACCTTCTCTAAAATTTCTTCGCTAAAAATAAACAGGTAGATATTTTTATCATGGTATAAAAAAGTTGAAGGCAAATGAATTATTTTTTCTTCTTCTTCAGAACTAAAAGCGAGCAAGCCTGCGTCGATATAATTAAGTTCCTTTTCGATTAAATCTAATTCTCTGATTTGTTTTACATATTTAAGCATAAGATTTTAATTTATTACTCTTTAATACAATCTTTATTGTTCAGCGAGAATAAACATTTGCTGCAATGGTTTATGTTTTTTATGTATTCACCGGAACGGACAGCCTTAGTCATCAATCTAATTTCCTCACCTATTCCCGATATTTGTTCCGGCAATAAAATGATTTCTACATTTTCATCCGGGTGTTTAATAAATACTAATTTTAAAATAATTTTATCAAAATTTTGTAATAACCTGTATGCAATATATGAATAAAATTTCAATTGAATTAAATAATTTGCAGCCCTTTCAGGAATATCTGAGGGCGCGATGTCATCTGTTTTATAGTCTACAATTATGATTTTGTTGTCGTCAATAATAAGTTTATCAATTATCCCGTAGAGGAAATAATCGTTTTCTTTTATATATACCTCGTATTCGTTAAAGTAATTTTTATATTCACTTAATTTTTTATGAGCCTCCGAGAGAAAAAATCCTTTTAAATTGTTAATTATTTCTTCTTTCATCTTTGCCGCTGCAATCACGTCATAGGTTAAAACGTCAATCTCGCGATGAATCGCCGAATCGACAAAATTTTCCAAATTTACTGAGGGAATATTTTTTTGTAAAACATTGTGGATGATCCTCCCTTTTACATCAGCAAAATTTGGTTGATGTTCATCATCTTCATTCTGCGAAACATCTTCGGCAGGATTAAAATCAAACTTACCTTTAAGCGGAGTGTTTTTGCTTTTCCAGTTTTTATAATCGCTTATGATTTTTGTAAAACCGTAATCATATGTTAGCTGATATTTTACCGGACATTGCGCGAACACAGCAACTTTGGTTGCAGAGATTATCTCATTCGAAGGCAAATCATCAATAGGGTTAATGTAATAATTGTGAATTTCTTTTATTTCATCTTCTTCCCGCTCATCTTTTGGTTCGCATATAATTTCTTTTAAAATAGGGATATCAATTGATAAAGCTTTGGTGATGTTTTTAAATCCATTTTCATTTATCAAATAATTTAAGTTTCCCGAAAGATGAAGTTTTTCCTCGTTAAAATCTATTTCCAATCCATCTCTTAGAAGTCCAATAAAAGAATCTTCATTAGGCAGTTTATCCGTAACTTCGGAAGAAATTATCAAATGATCTTTTGCGCGGGTTACTGCAACGTAAAACAATCTTTTTAGCTCAGCTAAGTTTTTTCTTTTATTAATATAATCTACAACGGAAATTATCGGAGCCGATTGATAATCGCCGAAATAATTGTCATCAAGCGGGAGTTTTGTGAGCAGCCCAAAATTTTTATCAATTCTAATTTGCTTTGCTTTTACCGAATTGCTTTGTGCCGTATCAGCACATTTGTAAAGAAACACGTAGGGATATTCTAAACCCTTCGACTGATGGACTGTCATTATATTCACCGAGTTAGAATCATCGGCAAGAGCAGCTTGCGCTTCATCTTCAAAAGATTCGATAGATTCTTTTAACCAGTTAACGTAATCGTATAATGTTTTAAAACCCTTCGCATTAAACTGAATTGTAAGTTTTATAAGTTTATTAATGTTTGCGGTTTCCTGCACGCCGTTTTTACGTGATGCGAGCACAGAAATGTATCCGGTCTCATCCAAAATTTTTCTAAGGAGCAAAGGAATGTCAGAATTTCTTGAAAGCAAAACATTATTTTGAAGCAGCGCCAAAATGTTTTTAAATTTAAATTCGCTTTGCGCCTTTGTTTTTAGTTTATCGAAATAATTATTTCCCTCAATTAGTGAAAGCTTATAAATTTCGGTATCGGATATAGTGAAAAAAGGGGAGCGGAGAATACCAACCAATGCTGTATCATTTCCGTTGTCCAACAAAAAAGAAAAGTAGTTGTAAATATCGTAAATAGATTGCCGCTGGTAGAATCCTTTCCCGCCAATGATTGTGAACGGGATTTTATATCTTATAAAAACCTTTTCAAGTTCTGCAAACGGTTTACGCTTTCGGCATAAAATTGCAATATCGTTCCAGTTTGCGGCATCAGCATTTCTAATTTGAATAATTTTTTTTGCAGTAAGTTCGGCTTCCGGAAATTCAATTTCCGCTTCATCATTTTCCGTTTTTTCTTTTTTAACCGCAAGCAATTCTACACTGCCCGGCATTTCGTCACTACGAGCGCAAACTAAATCCGAGTGGGCAACTTCATTAAAACGGGGATGAGGATTTTGAAAAAGATTTCCGAATAAAGTATTTGTGAACAAGCAAATTGCCGGCGACATTCTGAAACTATCGGGCAAAGATAAAAGCTGCTCACTTCCGGAACTATTTTTAATATCATTTTTAGTTCGACGGAACACTTCAAGTTCGGCATCTCTAAACATGTAAATACTTTGTTTCTCGTCGCCCACAACAAACAAATTATTTTTTCTCAATCCGTCAAGTATCGGAAGAAAAATATTATACTGGAGTTCGTTTGTATCCTGGTACTCGTCAATCATTATATATTTGTATTGACTGCTTAAGTAATTGCGAACATCACTGTGCAAAATAATATTTTGAGTCAGCAGTAGAATGTCTTCAAAATCCAAATAGCCGTTTTCGGTTTTCTTTATATTATATAAAGCAGCTGTTTCAGAAAAAATATTTAACACATCTTTGCCAAATTTTGCAAGCGCATTATTTATTTTTTTAAATTCATATTCAAACTCAAACTGCTTTAATAAGGAGTTGGTTTTTTCAACAGACCTTTTTTCTTTTGCGAACCTATTGAACTCATCTTTAAAATAACCCCTTATTTTAACCGTCCCTTTATCTGTGCAAATCGAACCCATTATTTGTTTGAAGCGAAAGAGTTTTTCGATCACATTTAAATCCGGTGTAAGCTCAGCGAGAGAAGAAGCGATTTTAAGTCCGGTTTCATTGTCTGCCTTAATAGCCAAAACGCTATCATTTATTCTTCTAATACTGTTGATTAATTCTTCTTCAAATCCTTTAACGATTTCTTGAAGCTGATAATTAAACGACGAATTAAAAAACTCCGCTATCCCGGGTACGTCTTTTCTGTAAATATTATCGGCGCAGGTTAAAACATTTTTTCTGTTTTTGATTAAATAAAATAATTGTTTAGAAAACGCAGTTTTGGAACCGAATAATCGAATTAAATTTTTTAGTTCCTCATCGCCGTGATTGTTTAACTTATGATTTATAATGTCCTCAATGCTAAGCTCCACAAGTTCATTTGAAGCCGTTTCATCAATAGGTGTAAAGTTTGCGTCAATTCCTGCTTCAACGGGAAACTGCCGCAGTATATCAATACAGAAAGAATGAATGGTTGAGATGTTTGCAGAGACTAACTGCCGCCGTAAAATTTCCAATTTGCGTTTTAATTTTGGTTCGACAGTCTCCGCCATTTTTGCTTCAATTTCGTTTGCAATTTTTTTATAAAGTTCACTTGCCGCTTTATCTGTAAAAGTGATTGCTGCAATATTGCGCAGCGAAACTTCTTTCTTCAGAGCAATTTCAAGATACCTTTTCGAAAGCACAAATGTTTTACCGGAGCCGGCATTTGCCGTAAGGCTGATATGCTTATCAATATTTAATGCAGCTTGCTGATGCGGGGTTAACATTTATTCGTCTCTATTGTTTGATTGAGGAATAACGATTTTAAAGATTGTTCCTTCCGGAGTTGAACTGATTAAATCAATTGAACTATTTATTCCCTCGATAAATCTTTTTACTAATTTCAAACCTATTCCCATTCCTTTTTCTTTTGTTGTAAAATTAGTTTGAAATATTTTTTCTTTGTCTTCTTCTTCTATTCCTTGTCCATTATCCGAAATAATTATCTCAAATCTATTTTCTGTTTTATAAATTTCAATCGTTACTTTATCAGCATTGGCTTGAATTGCGTTTCTAATCATGTTGATGAACATTCTTCTCAACTGCGCATTGTCGGCTTCTACAACCGCTTCGGTAATTTCACAGTTTAGTTTGATGTTTACTTTTTCATCCGTAAAAAGATTTATCGTATCCTGGGCAACCGGAATAAGATCTACTTTTTCAAGTTTTATGTTTGGCATTTTTGCAAACCGCGAAAACTCCGATGCAATTGCACTTAGGCTATCTACCTGGTTTAAAATAGTTGACGTAAGTTTTTCAAATATTTCCTCAAAGTTTTTAGATTTATCCCGGTAAGTTGCAATCATCTGCTGCACGGCAAGCTTCATCGGAGTAAGAGGATTTTTAATTTCGTGCGCTACTTGCTTTGCCATTTCTTTCCAGGCGCTTTCACGTTCCATCGCCGCAAGTTCCGCCTGGTTTCGCTGCAGTTCGCGCGTCATTGAATTAAAACTTGAAATCAGATCCCGCAGTTCACCTATTTCTTTATTTACAAGTTCAACGTTTAAGTCGCCATGTCCCACAGCTTCAGTAGCTTTGGTTAATTTTCTTATTGGCGCAGATATTTTATTCGCAAGCAAGGTGCTTATAATAATTATAATAATAACTGCGAACGAATAAATTCCGAAGAGGAAAACATCTACATCAATAAGGGAAAAAGTAATTTTAACCTTGTTAAAAGCTTCATTAACGCCAATAATAAATTCTTCTCCGTTAATATTTATTTTCTTATAGAATGCGCTGTATGAATAATTCTCCACTTTTTCTTCAGTCAGAAATTCGCGGTAGCTTAAATAGTTTAATTGGTAATAAGCTTTAGGATCTAATTTATCGGGAAACAAACCGATTGCATAATACTGTTGATCGGAATTAAAAATTAAATTTGAAGAAGAATAAACGCCGTACGAAATTCCTAATTCTCTGCCGGCATTCGAAAAAGCAGTAGTTAGATCTCTATCATCATGTTTTGCTAATTGTGTCTTTATATGGTTTTCAATATAATTAATTCTTTCATCTAATTCGTTAAAAACAGCGAACCGGCTTCTTTCATCAACCACTTGACGATTGTAAATTGCAAGTATTACAACGGGAATAATTGAAATAACTAAAAATGAAATTAAAAGCTGTGCACGGAATGAATACTTGAAATATTTCAACCTCGACAGAAACAAAATCAAGAACAATATTACAATAAACAGTGAGTGAATTATGAAAATTTTAAAGAAGTTAAAAAGATTCCATGTAAAATGTTTTTCGCGCAAAAGCACCGCTGTTGTTTTCGTATGCTCATTAGTATTATAGCGCATAACGAAGGCGACATACATTTCATTATTTAAATTTAAGTTTAACCATGTTTCCTGATCGGGTGAAAAGTTGGCATTAAGAATTGGTTTTACCTGATCAAGCGAAGGGTAAATATCGCCGTAAACTGAAACGAGTTGTGTGTCTTCGAATTCAAATATTTTTATTTCACGAGGATCGATTACTGAATTCAGATAATTTTTGTGCGATTCGAGAAAAACCGGCATATTGCCCGAGCCGTAACTTTCAAGATCGAAACTGATAGAAGCTGCTATAAAACCCTTTAGAATATTTCTTTCCATTATTGGAATTATGCTTCCGAAAATTTTTTTATTTCTTTCGTTTTCGAATTCGGTGTCATAGGTTACTGCACTATCCTTTCGGAAATTTGCAGGAACTTGAGGAATATATTCGGCATTCATTCCTATTTCAAATTTACCGAGTTGTTTTTTATTTTTGTCTAAAAGCACAACTGTAGAATTCATTGCTTCGTGCTGCAGCGGACTTTGACTCCAAATTTTAAAAGCAATTGCATCGTAATTTGTTAATCTTTCTGAAAAGGAATTAGTAACTTCATCATTTTTCGATGCACTCTTAATAGTTTCCGTAACAAGAAATTTTAAAAGGTTATCATTAGGGCGGTTAATTTCAAAAGCAGTTGTTTTTAATGACTCACGTTCGAGTTCAAGATTAAAAAAGTTGAGGAGGGTAATTGAAATTAATGAAGCAATAACCGCCGCATAAACATAATTATAAACCGAATTACGGTCTTCAAAATAAACCCAGTAAGCAAAAACAAAAATTGCGGCAATAAAAAGAACGCTCATCAAAGGAGTTAGTAGCGGTTCTTTTTGTATAATGATGTAAATTATTCCTGCCGATTCTGCTAAAATTAATGCGAGCCAAAAGCTTAAAATCTTGTAACGCCGGTTTATCCATGAAAGACTGTATAAAATTGACAGCAAATAACTTCCGAGCAAAAGAACGATCGCAGTTCCAAGCATCAGAAGAGTCAAATTCATAACTAACGATATTTCATTCGGAAGTAAATTCGGTTCCCGGAAATAGCGCAGAGTTGAGTCGAAAATTATACTTTTAACTGATGCTGCAAATCCTCTAAAAGTTAAAAGAAAAAACAGTGCCGCTGCAGATGAAAATATAATTTTTAGCAGTTTATTTGTTCCGGATTTTTGTTTTAAACCGATATAATTTAATAGATGTGTGTAAACTTTTAATGAAAAAATTAAAACAAACAAAACGGTAATGAACAATTCGGCTGGAGATTTTACTATTCCCATACCGAATGCGGATGCAAAATAAGCAGGGTCTGTGAGTGGTCCTTCGATAAAATTGGATGGAAATTCCACTACAAAAATCAGCCATCTAAATAAGGCGAGGTAAGCGCCAAATAATAGTAGTTTTAATGATCTAAATTTTAATTGGTTATTTTCTCTTCGAAAGCCGAGTCCAAGGAAAAAAACGGCTAAAACAACAAGCGCCGACTGCACTTTAGTAACCTGCTGGTGGAAGTTGTTTATTGAAATTTCAAGCGCAGGTTTTATTAGAGTAACAAGACCAATTTTATTTCCCGCATTATTTAAAAGTTCAAAGGAATATTTTCTTCCATCTTTTGTTATTGAAGTAAAGGGGTTGTAATCAATGTAAAACTTTGTGAAGAAACGGTTGGATATTTCGTCGCTAAAATTAGTTTCGACATAGTACTCGTTTTGAAGAGAATAATGTTTTTCAATTTCGCGGCTAACTATAAAATAAAACTGATCGCTTTCAATTAAAAGGGTATCAATTACTGTAAGGTGTGTTATTATTTCTTTGCTATAAAAAAAAGTTTCACTAACCGGACGCTGCAGCGGAAATATTGCATTTTGAGGAACTGCAATTTTTCCGTTCCATGCAATTATTTTTCCGTTTGGCGCAACTACCTGTAAGGAATAATCTTTGTAAGTCTCCTTGTTGATTAACTCTATTAAGTCGCCGTAGGTTTTGCTTTTTGTGCTAAGATTTATGTGAAGTTGTTTTTTAAGCGCGCTTGAAACAGTAATAAGTTCAGACTGTCTTTCGTTGAATAGTTGAGTAACTGTAGATTGGATTTGAGAAATTTTTTCAGTCAGTTCGTCCTTCCAACTACTGCGTTTAAAATCCGACAAATAGGGGGTAATTATTCCTGTAAGCAGAATAATAAAAAAAATAAAAAAGACGATAGCAAAATATTTCCTATCGCCTTCAAATCTCTTTGAATGTTTTTTTACCATCAATTAATAGTAATTTGAGTTATTTTCCAGCCACCGCCGGCAGTTTTAAGTGAAATATAAACTTGAGCGATTTCTCTTTTCCCCTTCGATTCGAAAACATAAATTCCTGTTGCGTATGGATTTCTACCGCTTGCCTGCGTGTTGTTAAATTTGAAGGACACAACTTTTTTTATTTTAAAAAAATCTTCGAAAACATAAAAAGCCTGATTGGTACTGTAGTAACCGTTAATTCCATTTGAAAGGCTGAAGTACGTTTGAGGACCGAAATACCGTGATAAAGCCGAAACATCACCGTTTGAAATCGCTTCTTCAACATCTGAAAAAATGCTTTTTAATATTGGCGCGGTGTTCCTGCTCGAATCGAGTTTGTTAAAAAAGTTAGTATCCTGCGGATAAGCCATTAAATTAATAAGGCTAAAGATTAAAATGATTAACCATATATTTTTTCTAATTATCATCAGTATCTTTAGCCTAAATTTAATCAATAAATTAATGTAAAACCAAAAGAACATTTTTAAGTTATTCTAAATTATTCACTTCTTTTTGTCTTTCTTTCTTCAACAATATTTTTGAAAGATTTACGAACATCGGAGCCGGCTTTTGGTTTTAACATCGTGCTGCCGGGAACTAACTGGAATGCCCAGTCGAAAACGATTCTCTCGCGGGTGATATTTTTAACTCTAATTTTTGCAAAATGATTGTCCCACGTCCAGATAACATAAGTATGACCAATTATCGCTCTAACATCTTTTGTGGAGGACCAACCGGTTTCCGGAGCAAATGGAATGTCATATATATCTGTTGTTGCGCCCATGTCCTGTATGTCACTATCGTCCCAAACATTTAAGTAATATTGCCCTTGATAATTCTCAAAGAAAAAGTCGGAACTTAAATCATCATAAGGCACTGAAGAAAAACTTGTGAACGAATAACCCGAATTATTTGGATAATTTAGATAATCATAGATAGTCTGATTAAAACCTTCGGGGCGTGGAATTGCATACGCCACATCGTAACTCAACTCGCTTTCGTTTCCGTTGTAATCGTAGGCTGCTACTCCGTAAAATGTTTCTACTCCGTTTGCGGCTTCGTAATCTATAAAATAATTATCGCTCGTCGAACCGATTAAAGTATACCTTCCATCGTAAGTATCGCTGTAGTAAACATTATAACCGGCAACGTCATTTTCACGGTTATGTAGCCATGCAATATCTGCACGGTTATCACCGTTATAAACAACCAAGCCTTCAGGCGGAGCGGGCGGAGTGTTATCTATTTCGTAATAATTATTTGGATCGTTAATCTGGCAAGCCGAGAGAAATAATGCTGCGGCTGCAATTGATAGATATAAAGTTGTCTTTTTCATGGCATCACCTTCTATTAAAGTTCATATAGTGGTTTGCAAATCAAATGCCATAAATAAAGTGAGTCTAATGGTTATAAACAAAGCTTTTTAGTGTGTTGTGTACTAAATGGTGAACAGTTGATATGTATAAAAAAAAAGAGTAGTTCTTGGTAGAAACGGTAATTTGAATATGCCGGGAAGATCATGCAGATATTCAATGCTCATTCTTCATCCTTTAGCAAACGGATTGTACATTTTTCCGCAAATGAGTCAACTAAATTTCCAACATCTCATTTTTGTAAAACATTTTTTTGTTATTTACTACTGCAACGGATTTCCCCGTTAAAAGACGTTTGTCAAAAGGAGAATTTATTGATTTACTTCTGAACTTGCTGATATCAACAGTCCATATTTCATCAGGGTCAAGAATAGTTAAGTTAGCTTTTTCACCTTTTTGAAAAAGCGGTACCATTAGATTTAAAATCTTTCTTGGATTGACAGCAAACTTCTCAACAATTATTTGGAACGGGAGAATTTTTTTATGATAAAGTTCTGTCATAGCAATCCCGATCTGAGTTTCGAGACCGATTATTCCGTTAGGCGCATACTCGAACTCGGCTTCTTTCTCTTCAATCGAATGAGGTGCATGATCGCTTGCAATACAGTCGATTGTTCCGTCTTTTAATCCTTCGAGAATAGCATCCACATCTGCTCTGGTTCGAAGCGGGGGATTCATTTTATAATTTGTATCGTAAGTTTTCAATGAGTCATCCGTTAACGTGAAATGATGAGGAGTTACTTCTGCCGTTACGTTAAGCCCTTTATGTTTCGCCTGCCGCACTAATTCAACGGCATTTTTTGTGCTGATGTGAGCTATATGAACTTTCCCGCCGGTATATTCTGCAAGCATAATATCGCGCATAACAATTAAATCTTCTGCAACAGATGGAATTGGAGTGAGTCCGAGCAGCGTAGAATTTATGCTTTCATTCATTGCGCCCCCGGCAAGTGTTTCTTCCTCGCAATGTTCGATGATAGGGAGATTGTACATCTTAGAATATTCGAGCGCACGTTTAACAATTGAGGCGGTTTTTATTGGTGCGCCGTCATCCGAAAATCCCACTGCACCGGCTTCATGCAGTTCTGCCATTGGCGAGATAACTTCTCCTTTACGGTTAACTGTTGCTGCGGCAATTGGATAAACATCTACAAGATGTCCTTTTGCTTTTTTCTTTATCAACTCAATTACTTCAGCCGAATCAATTGCCGGTTCAGTGTTGGGCATGCAGGCAATTCCAGTAAAACCGCCTGCGGCAGAAGCATCGCAGCCAGTTACAACTGTTTCTTCATCTTCTCTTCCAGGCTCGCGTAAATGAACGTGCATATCAAAAAATCCTGGGGCAGCAACTTTGCCGGTAAAGTCGAGCTCTTTTGCATTGTCGGTTTCTTGTTTGGTTAAACTTCCAATCTTTTCTATTACTCCGTCAACAATCAAAATATCTTTCATCTCATCATCAAAGTTTTGAAGCGGATGCACAAGCTTTAAATTTCGTAATACTATTTTCATATTTTAAATTCCTTTTCTTAGTTCATTGTGCCGAGTAAATAAAGCACAGCCATACGGACTGCAACACCGTTAGTTACTTGCTGTAAAATTATTTGTCTATTACCGTCTGCCACTCCGGATGAAATTTCAACTCCCCGGTTAATTGGACCGGGATGAAGTATCAAAATATCTTTACCATTTTTTTCAAGACGTTCTTCGGTAATTCCAAAGTAGTTCGAATACTCACGCAGCGAAGGAAAATATTCGCGGGCTTTTCTTTCGAGTTGGATGCGGAGAACGTTAAGTACATCGTTTGCCTGAATAGCCTCATCAATGTTGTAATAAACTTTTACTCCAAGTTCTTCAATCTGGCGCGGGATCATTGTAGAAGGTCCGCAAACCGAGACTTCTGCGCCCATTGTTTTTAATCCGAAAATATTTGACAACGCAACCCGGCTGTGCGCAACATCGCCAACGATGCAAACCTTTAATCCCGCTAAACGCCCGAGTTTTTCGTGAATTGAATAGATATCAAGTAATGCCTGCGTTGGGTGTTCGTGTATTCCGTCGCCCGCGTTGATAATATTAGCATCGCAAAGTTTTGTTAGATAGAGAGGCGTTCCGGCTGCTGCATGGCGCACAACAACCATATCAACTTTCATTGCTTCGATGTTGCGGATAGTATCTTTAAATGTTTCACCTTTGCTAACACTGCTTGTAGATATAGAAAAATTAACAGTATCGGCAGAAAGTCTTTTTTGCGCAAGTTCAAATGATATTCTTGTGCGCGTGGAGTTTTCATAAAATAAATTTACGATGGTTTTGCCCTGTAGTGTCGGGACCTTTTTTACCGGACGTTCGAGCACCTCGCGGAATGTAGTTGCAGTATCGAGGATCAATTGTATATCTTCTTTAGGAACGCCCTGAAGACCCAATAAGTGTCTGCTTGATAAAGGCATATTATATCTCTTTCACTTTTATTGTTCTTTCGTGTCTATTAAATAAACAGCATCTTCTCCGTCATATTCCCGCATTTTTACTTTTACTTCTTCGTTAATTGATGTTGGAATATTTTTGCCGACGTAATCTGCACGTATTGGAAGTTCTCTGTGACCTCTGTCTATTAGTACGCAAAGTTGAATGGTTCCCGGTCTTCCCATATCCATCAGAGCATCAAGAGCAGATCGGACTGTGCGCCCGGTGTAAAGAACATCATCAATTAGTATGATGTCCTTTTCTGTTATGTCGAATGTTATATTAGAAACCGACACTTGCGGCTGTTTAAGCCGTGTTCTAAAATCATCACGATAAAGAGTAACATCAAGTATTCCGAGAGGAAGTTCGATACCCTCAATCTCTTTTATTTTTTCGAATAATCGGTTGGCAACAAATTCACCACGGGTACGCATACCCATAAGAATTAGGTTTTTGGAGCCTTTATTTCTTTCTAAAATTTCATGCGCCATTCTTGTAATTATGCGCTGAAGTCCGGTTTCGTCTATTAATTTTGCTTTTATGTCCATAAACAAAAAATCCCCCGCGGAAAAAATTCCTTGGAGGTTCCTTTCTATTAATTTGATATTTCCAAAATTAGTTCCTTTTCCATCTCTCTGTCTGGTCTTAAAGGTTAATAATAAATATTTGCTTGCGTACTAATTTATACCGTTGAAAATTAAAAGTAAAGTTAGAGGAGAATATTTTTTACCGAAAAGACTTTTAACGAGTGAAGGCATCCGTTTTAAAATATATTTCATCAACAAATCACAAAGTTTTTTTATTCAGCGTGTTGCCACAATTATCTTTTATTCCTAATTTGTTTTGTCTTTTTACACCAATATTTATTCACTAATTATAGGAGCCTCTTACTTGAAAAAGTTAGTTCCAATTTTCGTTTTCCTGCTTCTGCTCTCTTCCTTAATGCAGGCACAGCCAGAGGTAAGCACGCGCTTACTAAACGCAATGCGTAACAGCAACCCGGAAGATTATATACGTGTTCTTGTTTACTTGCAGGATCAGGTAGATATTCTTTCCCTGGATGCAAAGTTATATAGAGAAAATGCTTCGCTCGAAAGAAGAGCGTATGAAGTTATAACTGCACTTCAGAATAAAGCTAATTCAACACAACCGGATATGATTGCTTATTTTGAAAACAATCTTGAAAACCGCTCAATATTCAAATATGAATCATTCTGGGTTGCAAATATGTTTATGGTTGAATGTAAATCTTCCATCATAAAAAATTTAATGAATCGTAGTGACGTTGGTCTTATGGATCTTGATGCCTTCCTTGAACTCGACCGCCCTGTTGATATAAGACCTGCGGAAACTTTGGTTGGAAGTGAACCCGGATTAAAAATAATTAACGCAAATAAATTATGGGCGCTCGGTATAACCGGGCAGGGACAAATTGTGCTCGATATTGACACCGGCGTTGACCCCACACATCCTGCTTTGAATTACAAATATCGCGGTCTCCACGTTCCATCTTCACAAGCATGGTTTGACCCTGCAGGCACGACTACACCGAGTGACTGCGATGGACACGGCACGCACACAATGGGAACAATGACCGGGAGATCTGCCGCAGGCGATACGGTTGGCGTAGCCCCGGATGCCGAATGGATCGCAGCAAAAACTATCTGCACAAGTCCGCATACTGCAAACTCAATTGCAGCTTTTCAGTGGTCGATGAGCCCTGATGGAAACCCAAACACGATTGATGATATGCCAGCAGCAATCAGCAACAGTTGGTACGATCCTAATACTACCAATGAATGCTCCGGTATATATAAAACAACTTTGGATGCTGTAGAAGCTGCGGGAATAGCAGTTGTATTCTCAGCCGGAAACAGCGGATCCGGAGCTTCAACAATTACTAAACCAAAAAATATTAACACAGATGAAGTTAACATTTGGGCAACCGGCGCTATAAGCGGCGCTTCCTATCTTGGAGGCAGCACCAATCCCATCGCAAGTTTTTCAAGCCGCGGTCCATCTCTTTGCGGCGGAACAGGTTCATTGTTAATAAAACCTGAAGCTTCTGCACCAGGCGTTGGTGTTCGATCATCTTACCCAGGCGGCGGATATACTACAATGGACGGAACATCAATGGCAAGCCCTCATGTAGCTGGCGCTGTTGCATTATTAAAATCTTTTGCACCTAATCTTACGGGTAAACAAATTAAAATGGCTCTTTATAATACAGCTAAAGACCTTGGAACACCCGGCGAAGATAACACTTATGGAATGGGTTTGATTGACGTTTACGCTGCATTCATCTCATTAGGTACGCCGGATAACACTCCGCCTGATCCGATTACTGATCTTTCCGTAATTGATCCAACTTCAAATTCTCTTACTTTATCCTGGACAGTTCCATTCGATTCTTC
>Ga0210044_10001344_pt1 | contig 37447 bp, 36 predicted proteins | sample CryGey13umfilter_2_FD_183959 | JGI IMG/M metagenome (GOLD analysis project Ga0210044, IMG submission 183959) | Groundwater microbial communities from aquifer in Utah, USA - Crystal Geyser 4/9/14 3 um filter (SPAdes) (version 2) | ecosystem: Environmental > Aquatic > Deep subsurface >... | reverse complement strand
CTTACAGCCCCGATTTTAACCCGATTGAACAATCCTTTGGCGGCATGAAAAAACGCAGGGAAGGCATGCCGATTCAGACAACTGTCGAAGAGTTAATAATGTCTTATTCTTAACAAAAATTACTATAGTCTATGTCAATGATGGCAGCAGTGACAGCACGCTTTCCAGCCTGATCGCACTGAAAAATAATGATCCCCGTGTGGTTATTATCAATCTTTCCCGCAATTTCGGTAAAGAAGCCGCGATGACTGCCGGACTGGACTATGTTGGCGGAGATGCCGTAATTATCCTTGATGCCGATCTCCAGGATCCGCCGGAATTGATTCCCGATCTCATAAAGATCTGGGTCGAACAGAATGCCGATGTCGTTTATGGTCAGCGTACCAGCCGTCTGGGAGAGACATGGCTCAAAAAATTCTCTGCCGCCTCTTTTTACCGCGTGATCAACCGTATCAGTCGCGTTGATATTCCCGTCAATACAGGAGACTTCCGCCTGATAAACCGCCGTGCGATGGATGCGCTCAAAGAACTGCGGGAAAAACACCGTTTTATGAAGGGACTGTTCGCATGGATCGGATACAAGCAAATTGCCCTGCAATATCAGCGGCAACCACGCGCTGCCGGACGGACACACTGGGATTATTTAAAATTATGGAATTTATCTCTGGAAGGAATCACCGGATTCAGCATGGTTCCTTTACGCATCGCCACTTTATTTGGTATCTTTATTTCACTTGGCGCTTTCATTTACGGCCTCTGGATTCTCTTTACCACCCTTTTCGGCGGCAGTGATGTTCCGGGTTATCCATCACTCATGGTAATGATTACATTCCTGAGCGGTATTCAACTCATGACGATTGGTATTCTCGGAGAATATATCGGGCGGATCTTCAACGAAACCAAAAAGCGTCCTCTTTATCTGATCGAGAAGATCTACAAGGAATGACAGTCGCGCCCAAAACTTTTGCCAGAAAATATATCTGGTTTATCATGACATTATGCCTGCTCCCCTGGTTTGTTGTGCAAAGCCAGTTGAGTATCAACGGAGACACGGCCTGGCTTCTTACGGCAGCGCGGCGATTGCTTGACGGTGGCATGATGTCTACCGATTTCTACGAAACCAATCCGCCGCTCAGTGTCCTGTATCATATACCGCCTGTTTTTCTGGCAAAAATTCTTGCTGTCCCTGAGTACATTCTTGTTTTTCTTTACTTTTCCGGCCTAATTGCTTTATCTGCCTGTGCTGTCAACGCTGTTTTAAAATCATGGGATTTTCTGGAAACAGAGCAACGATACATGATTGTTGCCGCATTCCTTGTCGGCAATACAATCCTGACAGCCATTGCTCTCGGCGAAAGAGAACATATTATATTTCTGGGGCTCATGCCTTTTTTACTCGCGCAGCTCAGCCTGACATGGAAACACCCTCTTTCCCGAAAGCTGCTTTGGGTTCTTATGATTTTCGGAACATTTGCTGTCTTACTCAAACCCCATTACGGTTTGCTCCCTACTTTACTGCTGGTACATCGGATGATTGTACAAAAACGCTTCTAGTCGATCACGCGTGATCCTGATTTTCTGTCTCTTGCCATAGGAACACTCTCCTATATTGCTTTGATCCTTGTTTTTTTCAATGACTATATAACGGTCATCCTGCCCGATGTTCTTACGCTTTATATCAGCAGTAGAAATTACGAAGATGCATTGCCAGAACTCTGGCTACATAGCCTTGTCTTTCTAACCCTAATGATATTCGATTTCTTTTTCAGCCCCTTGAAAGGCCAGCAAAAAATACTGCTGATCCTGCTCTATCTCGGGGCGCTTCTTTGTCTTGTCCCTTATGCCGTTCAGATGAAAGGATTTTTTTACCAGCTCATCCCGGCATTAGGGTTTTTCTTCTGTGCTGCAGCCCTGTCCTTACATGCCTATGTAAACAGGTATCTTGAAGAATTAAGAAATCATGGAATTATTCTAGTCATTATCATTTTTATACTTTGCTATATCGGAAGGCCTTTATTACTATCCTATCCTAAACATCAGGATTTTGCAGATCTTCCTTTATCCTTGGAAATCTCCCAATGCGAAAAGCCATGCTCCTATTTTATCTTTAATGACAATATAGAAATTATGCACCCTACGGCATTTTACAATAACACAGAGAATGCCTCCCGCTTTCCGGCATTCTGGTTTCTTCCCAAACTGATCGAAGCACAATATGCGCTGGATCACAATGAACCCGCATTGCTCTCAAGAGAGGAGCTTGCCTTTTACAAAGAAAAATACGGTCGTATGACCGCCGAAGACCTGCATCGTTACCAGCCAAAAATGCTGATAATCGGACAATTCATTTTAACAAATGATGAAAAAGCATTTGATTTTTCAGAGTTTTTTTCAACAGAGTCCACTTTTAAAACAGAGTGGGAGCACTATCGCAAGGAGAGAACGATAAGCCTGAACCGCCGCCTATATTTTTCCGGCACCGCACAAGACGAGGATTATATTCTGACCTATGATATCTATTTACGAACATCTCCATAGATACCGTTCTATTAACACCATTTTACCGTTTTTCAGGTTATGCTATAGTAACCTGCGTAATTCATGATTTTTAAGGAGCGTTCAGACGATGATCAGTGAAGCAAAAATTCAGCCCGAGGCAAACAAGAAGTACCGGTTAGTCACACGAAGTGATATGGATGGCCTTGTCTGCGCTATTATTCTAAAAGAGCTTGATCTTATTGATGATATACTATTCGCCCACCCCAAAGACATGCAGGATGGCATCATTAAAATCGGAGCGCGGGATATTACAACCAATCTTCCCTATAATAAGAGCGCTTATTTGTGTTTTGACCATCATGCCAGCGAGCTTGAACGTATAGAAGACAGTCCGCCAAACCATGTCATTGATCCGGACATGCCTTCCGCTGCCCGTGTTGTCTATCAATATTTTGACGGCAGTGCCAATCCCGCGCTCAAGAAAGTATCTCCCGAAATGATGGCGGCAGTTGATAAGGCAGATTCTGCCAACTTTACCAAAGAGGATATCTTGAATCCACAAGGGTGGGAGCTTCTGAGCTTTATTATGGATGCCCGCACCGGATTAGGACGGTTCCGTGATTTCGGTATTTCAAACTACGAATTGATGATGAAGCTGATTGATTATATTCGTGATGCCCATACCATTGAAGAAATTCTTGAGCTCCCTGATGTCAAGGAACGTGTAGAGCTTTATTTCGAGCACCAGAACAAAGCACGGAGCCAGATCGAGCGCTGTTCACAAGTTCATAAAAATCTTGTCGTCCTTGATCTCCGCCGTGAAGAAACAATCTGGGCAACAAACCGTTTCATCATTTATGCTTTATTTCCACACTGTAACATTTCTGTGCATGTGATATGGGGGAAAAACAAGCAAAATACCGTTTTTGCCGTCGGCAAATCAATCCTGAACCGCACCAGCACCACCAATATTGGAAAGCTTATGCTGGAATATGGCGGTGGCGGTCATGAAGCCGCTGGAACGTGCCAGATTGATAATTTAAAAGCTGATTCTGCATTGCAGACCATCATCAACAAAATCACGCAAGACGGGTCATTATAAACCCTGTCTCTTTGGTGAAATCGTAAATACAACAGGAGCCTTTGGATGAGGATTCGGGCTTGCAGTTTCTTTTTGGCGCATTGTCTCTATTTTCTTTGATAACGGCTCGTACACTTTCTGCCGATATTCGTAAGGAATAATTTCCCATATTATATGACAGAGCTCATTTTCCAACCCCGGGTTTGTTCGGGGTTGTAAATTTTGAGCAGCTTTTTTCCAATCGTAATCAAGTTCCTGCGCTATCAATGCCAAGACTCTATCCTCTGGTCTATTCACTCTGCGCGCCAGTTCTGATAAAAGTGTATCCAAAGCTTCAACAGGATTTATTGTATTTTCCTTTGACATTGTTTTTTCTCCTCTAATAATAAGATAGCTTACATTACGGAAAAAAGAGGTCTCTGTCAATATTGTTTTCATAAAATAAGACGCTTTTTATTATTGTGAAAAATGCTTGTACTTCTGAATGAAGGTTGGATAATAGTGCCATGATCAAAAAAGCTATCATTCCTCCTGCTCTTGAAATCGGTGATACGATCGGTGTTTTTTCATCGTCAAGCTGGGGATCCAAGGCTGATCTTCAAAAAAATGTTACTTTTATGACATCAAAAGGTTACCGGATTTATATCCACCCCCAAACCACCAACAGAAAAGGACAGTCAGCAGGAGAAACCCGGGGCAAAATAGACGCTTTCCATGCGCTTGTCCGCAACCCGGAGATTAAAGCTATTATCAGCAATCGTGGAGGAAATCGCGCTTTGACCATGCTGGATAAAATTGACTATGATCTGGTTGCGGCTCACCCTAAAATCCTTATGGGTTATAGTGATATGACCAGTTTGTTAAATGCTGTCACCCAGAAAACCGGTCTTGTAACCTTCCATGGTCCTTTATTTTCCGGACTATCGCACCATCAGGATTTGGAACAAATGTTCGGGATTCTGACAGGAGCCTCTCCAGAAATGGATTTTTCCGGTTGTGACATCCTCCATGAGGGAAAAGCGCAAGGCCGTTTGATTGGTGGCAATCTCAGTATCCTGCAGGCTCTATCGGGAACACCGTATCAACCCGATACGGACGGTGCAATCCTGTTTATAGAAGATGCGGGGGATCACCTCAGCCGTTATGACCGGATGCTGACCCATATGAAGCTTGCGGGCTGGTTTGATAATATTCACGGTCTAATTATCGGCAGCTTTACAAATTCACAGGATAATAAGGATCGGCCTTTTGGCTTTACGCTCGAAGAAATTATTGGCCAGCATTTCGAGAACACGGATATCCCCATTATCATGAATGCCCCTTTTGGTCATGGAGACAGGCTTTTGACGTTTCCTATTGGTGTAGAAACCTTATTAACTGCCAAGAATGGGGATATTTCATTTAAAATCAATATGTTATGAATAAATTCTTAAAAAAACAAATGATTCTCTGGAAAGATACTGCCTTCTATGGCATATCAATACCGCAATAAGAGAGGATAATCGCACATGACTTTTGTGGTAACAGATGTCTGTATCAAATGTAAATACACCGACTGCGTTGAAGTATGTCCTGTAGATTGTTTCTACGAGGGTGAAAATATGCTGGTCATTCATCCCGATGAATGCATTGATTGTGGTGTGTGCGAGCCTGAATGTCCCATTGAGGCCATTGTTCCGGATATTGATGACAAGGCGGAAAAGTATCTGGAGCTAAACCGCGAGAAATCAGAGCAATGGCCCAATATTACCCGCAAAAAAGACCCCCTGCCCGAAGCAGAAGAATTTAAGGATAAAAAAGATAAATATCCCGCTGATTTTTCTGATTCTCCTGGCGAAGGAGATTAATAAAATACAATAAAAAAACATCTTATTAAATTGATATTAAACAAAAAATCCTGTTTTTATATTACCATCATTAAAATTAAAGTTGAAAATTTACGAATTTTTAACTATACTCACCTTTATCGCAACACTGGCAAGCGTTCAGGGAGCCTTTATCAAGCTCGCAGCACGTGAAAAAGAAGATGATGCAAAACTGTCCCTGTGGCATTGGGTCGCTGCTTTTTTTGACTGTCAGTTAAGTAAACTCTATAATAGGAATAGGTGTATAACATGATAAATGACAATATCGATTTTAAAACTGGAGATTACGTAGTTTACCCTGCCCATGGCGTTGGCCAAATCGAAGGCATTGAAACAATCAAAGCTGGCGGCGCAGAAGTCAGACTTTATAATATCTCTTTTGAAAAAGATCGTATGCGTCTAAAAGTTCCTGTTATGAAAGCGGGACCTTCAGGTCTACGTAAATTATGTACAGGAGATCGTCTTAAAGACGCGTTAAAAACCCTGAAAGGCCGTGCTCGCATTCGCCGTACGATGTGGAGCCGCCGTGCTCAGGAATACGAACTGAAAATCAATTCCGGCGATCCGGTTGCCATTGCAGAAGTTCTGCGCGACCTGAAACGCAGCAATGATGATAACGAGCAATCCTACAGCGAACGCCAGATTTACCAATCTGCGCTGGAACGTCTTGCCCGTGAAGTTGCCGCTGTTGAATCTATCGGCGAAGACAAGGCAACAGAACAGCTTGAAGACATTCTTGGCAAAGCAGCCAAAGCCGCTACAAAGAAAGCCCAGAAAGCTGTAGAGGACAAAGTTGCAGCCGATGCTTTAGAAGAAGAAAAACAAGCAGCTTAAACCTCGTTGTCTTGTTAAAAAATTCAAACCCCTTGCCTTCTGGCCGGGGGTTTATTTTAATATAAAAAGGTAACGTCCTTATGGATAACAGTTCCGCCATAAAAAATCTTCTGGCTCTCATGGCAAGGCTACGAAACCCTGAAACCGGATGCCCTTGGGATATAGAGCAGAATTTTAAAACCATTGCACCTTATACTATCGAAGAGGCCTATGAAGTTGCCGATGCGATCGAACGCAACAATATGGACGATCTAAAGGACGAGCTAGGCGATCTTTTATTGCAGGTCGTTTTTCACGCACAAATGGCCAAAGAACAGAATCTGTTTACTTTTGACGACATTGCCGCCCATGTCACAACCAAAATGATCCACCGCCATCCCCATGTTTTCGGAGAAGAAAAAGCAACGAGTGCCGATGATGTTGAAAACCGTATCTGGGATCAACGGAAAGCCCTCGAAAAACAGGAAGCAATGCAAGAGAGTATTCTTGATGATGTTCCGCAAAATCTTCCTGCTCTGCTCCGCGCACAAAAGTTACAGAAACGTGCGGCAAGCGTTGGATTTGAATGGGCGCATCCTGATGATGTCCTTGATAAAATGGAAGAAGAAATCGCCGAAATGCGCGAAGCGCTTGAAAACGAGAAGCAGGATGAAATCCTTGATGAACTGGGGGATCTGTTTTTTGTTCTTACCAATTACGGACGGATGCTCGGCGCCAATTGTGAGGATGTTCTACGCCAGTCAAACAATAAATTCTCAAGAAGATTCAAAGGAATAGAATCTGATTTTAAGGAAAAATCTTTGTCTTTGAAAGAAGCAACCCTGACCGAAATGGAAGCAAGCTGGCAAGACCAGAAGCGCAAGGAAAAAAAGAATAAAAAAGCATAACTATGATTATTTCTTTTCTGCAGTAATTATAAAATATTTACCAAAGCCATTGATTTGACAAGATCATCGATAGCTTTGGCTTGCACCAGAAATTTCTCAAGTTTATCAAAAGGAAGGGCAGAAGGCCCATCACATTTGGCTTTATCGGGATCCTCATAAGCTTCAATAAAAATTCCGGCAATACCAATCGCAAGAACAGCGCGGGTCAAGTCAGGCACAAGCGCTCTGCGTCCGCCAGAGGCTTCACTGCCAGCCAGACGCATTTGCGAGGCATGGACAGTGTCACAAATAATCGGAACACCGTCCGTCATCTCTTTCATCACACCAAAGGCCATTGGATCAACGACAAGATTATCATAGCCGAAAGCATGGCCGCGTTCACAGATAATCACATTTTCATTCCCGCATTCCTTAAATTTATCAACAACATGACTGATCTGAAATGGCGACATAAATTGCGGTTTTTTGATATTGATCACCGCGCCGGTTTTGGCCATAGCGCTTACCAAATCTGTCTGGCGTGCCAGAAACGCCGGAATCTGGATAACATCAACGACTTCAGCGACAGGCGCGCATTGTTCAATTTCATGCACATCCGTAATAAGGGGAACGCCGAATTCCTCTTTCACCTTACGAAAAATACGAAGCCCCTCATCCAGTCCCACGCCGCGATAGCTATGGATACTGGAGCGGTTAGCCTTGTCAAAGCTGGCCTTGAAAATAAAAGGGATACCCAATCTGTCCGCGATATCCTTATAGACCTGCACGGCTTTAAGCGTTATTTCTTCATTTTCAAGAACATTCAACCCGCCCAAAAGGGTAAAAGGTTTTTCATTACCAATATCAATTGATCCGACTTTAACAGTTTTCATGGCGCGGCTTTAACTTTCATAAAGGAGATTGTTCATGATCATGGAGACCGTAACGGCTTTTGCCCGGATCTTCACGATCACGCCGATCCAGCTCCGCAAGCATGGAAAGCCCGTGTTCCCGTGAACCCCGTGCCGCCCGCGCCATAAAGCGGGATTCACAGTCAAATTCAGAAATACCCATCGCCGCCCATTCTTCAAACAGTTTATTGACGCTAATGCCGCGATGAATGGCCAGTTGCTTTAACCGTTCCGCCTTGTCATCCGGCATTCTTATTGTCAAGGTTGCCATTATTATACCCTCCCTGTGCTGTATTTTCTCAAATAATCTTCCGGTGTCAGAATCTCAAGAGAACGCATCGTCAGATCACCACCGCGAAAATCTTTCTTGTTCCATGTCAAAATCTTGTTCGCCCCACCCGCCAGCGCCAGTTCAATTATATGATTATCCCCTTCATCCGGCAAATTTGGCCGCCAGCGATAATGAACCCGCACCCACTGGCAAAGTGACAGGAAATCATTCAAAAAATCCTCCCTTTCAAAAGCATGAAAAAGACTTCTTTCAAACAGATAGTCACGATGCAGCAAACTTTCATATTCATAATAAAGGGCATCGCCCATCAACGGATCAATATCCCCCTCAAAACAACATTGTAATATCTTCCTGTTAATACCATCATAGGATTGTAACGCGCCCACAAAAATATTCGTATCAATAACCACTTTCATTCTTATCTTCCTTAAAGATAGCATATACGATATCAAAACACAAGCACATATGACATCAAAATAAAACTAAAATCCTGTCTCTCCTGATTCAATAATCTACTTTCTAATCTTGCGCGCACGGGTGAAAAAAGCTTCCAGATAATCTCCATCATCATCCATAATTGCTTTTTTCACTTTTTCCAGATCGGCATAGTAACGCTTTAATATCTCCAGCACAGCGTATTTATTATTCAGGAATATATCCCGCCATATCACAGGGTCAGACGCTGCAATCCTGGTAAAATCATGGAATCCTGATGCCGAAAACCGGATCACATCATCTCTGGTATCTTTTTCCAAATCATAAGCCGTTCCTACAATGGTATAAGCCAGAAGATGCGGCAAATGCGAGGTAATCGCCAGAATCAAATCATGCCGTTCCACCTCCATAATCTCAATCATTGCCCCGCAGGATTCCCACAGGGAGGTGACTTTTTCAAGGGCTCTTATATCTGTTTCCGGCAAGGGCGTCACAATACACCATCGCCCCTGAAACAACTCTGTAAAACCGAATTCAGATCCCGAATATTCTGTCCCGACAACAGGGTGTGCGGGGATAAAATGAACGCAAGCAGGAATATGCGGGCTAACAGCATTGATAACCGCGCCTTTAACAGAACCCACATCCGTAACAATAGCTCCCTCTTTCAAGGAATAACGCATCTGCTCTGCTATCCTCCCGCAAGCACCGACAGGAACAGCCAAAATCACAAGATCGCTGGCCTCTACCCCTTTGCGGATATCGATCATAGCATAATCGGCAAGCGCCAGATCCAGCGCTCTCTGGCAAATATTTTTATCACGATCCACCACAATAATTTCCTTGGCCAGATCATATTTCCTGATATTCCGCGCCAGCGATGACCCGATCAGACCAAATCCTATAATGGTAATTTTATTGTGCACTGCTTTTCTCTATATGATTCCTGTATATAAACGGCACAGGATACCCTCCCGGACAAATACATTTACCATCAGGATCATCAAGAGAATGAAGCAGTTTTTCCTGAATCTCTCCCGCAGGATCCAGATAACCTTCAATTTCGAGAAGATGCAGCTTCCGACGCGGTTTGACGCTGGAGCAGCTATGTAAGCTAAGAGGTGCAAGATCCAGCGTTTTTGCCCTCTCCAGAATGCGGGCGCGGCTAATATCCTCATCAAGATCAAGCGCCAGAAAACTCCGGTCAGATCCTGTTGGCTCATAATTCAGGCGCGCCACAAGTAAAGCACGATACTCAGGATTACGGGATTCCCGTACACGTTGCCCCAGGGGAAGACGGGCGACAATTTTCATACCCGGATCACCGGATTCTTCCAGCAAATAACCCCACCATGGATTGGAAATATCATCCTCCGGCCACGGCAAAACAGCAAAAGCAGCTTCATTTTCTCTCACCTGCGAGAGAGCCACCAAAGGATTGGTTACTTTATGCAGCGGCGAAACATTGCTAAAGTAATCTTTAGCCATATCCCAATAGACAAACCCTGTCTGCTCATATGGAATGCAAACAGCCACTTTCACCTTGTTCTGCAAGGTTCCAACGATCTCGCGCCAGACGCGCACAATAATTTCCGAAGGAATATCGCCCTTATGCCGTGCCAATAACTTTCTTATTAGCATCACTTCACGCGCTGGCTGGACAGCCTGTATTTTATTCTTACGCTTTTCTTCAGCAATCTTCGTCACAAGATCCCCACGTTTCATCAGAAGATCGTGAATATTGTGATCAAGAATATCAATTTGTTGACGTAAAACATCTAGCGTTTTTGACATGAAAATTAAATACCGTGCCTATGAAAGGAAAGCAAGATATTAGACTTACAGCTTATAATTCCTGAATTTCCAATACGCCTTCTATACGGGACAGATGACTCTTCATTTCTGGAGAGAAACGCCATTTTCCCTGTAATTCTATCTCTGCAATCCGGTCTTCTGCTATCAGAATACAGACAATAATTTTTGCACGTCCATCTCCTTCCATGGCAAGAAGGTTTTTTAAAGCTGTTGCGGGTTTTTCATCTTCGAGAAAAAGCCGCACTTCCTGAATTTTCTTCGAAAGCGACTCATCCAGCGGCTTGATATCCTGCACCGTGTAGCGGGTCTGATCCTCTTTTTTCTCGGCAATGACTTTCAGCAAGAGCGTTTCACCTTCTATCAAAATATCACGCGCCGCTGCCAGAAGTTCGGAAAATACCATCACTTCATACACACCCGAAGAATCTGAAAGCTGTAAGAACGCATATTTATTACCGGATTTTGGAGAAACACGGATCTGCTTTTTAATCAGAACTCCTGCCATATCAAGAAAGACACTGCTCTGATACACCAGTTTTTCGTCAACTTGCGCCATAGTAATAATATTCATCCGTGCCAATAATTCAGCTTTACCATCAAGGGGGTGCGCGGATAGATAAAAGCCGACCGCATCGAATTCATGACGCAAAGTTTCGAGGGCATCCCACGGCCTGATAGTCTGGAGTTCCGGCATATCAGAAAAGCTACTCTCCGCACCACCAAAAAGGCTGGACTGTCCGCTGGACTTTTCTGCCGCAAGCGCTTGTGCATGGCGCAGGATCGTTTCCACGCTTCCATGAAGCTGCGCCCTGTTCGTATTCAGCGAGTCAAAAACGCCGGCACAGACCATTCGTTCAAGCTGGCGTTTATTCATGGAAGAAAACTCCATACGTCCGGAGAAATCGTTCAGATCCTTGTATAATCCATTTTCATCCCGCTCCTGCACAAGATTTTTCATGGCCTGATCCCCCACTCCTTTCAGGGCAGAAAAGGCATAACGCACCGCTTTGCCCTCTACACGAAAGGCCGCGCCTGACATATTAATATCCGGCGGCAGCAAAGGAATCTTCATAAAATCAAGTTCCTGCTTGAAAATACTCAGCTTATCCGTATTGCCCATATCAAGTGTCATGGAGGCTGCCATAAATTCAACCGGATAATTGGCCTTGAGCCATGCCGTCTGATAAGCAATCAGCGCATAAGCCGCCGCATGGGATTTGTTAAAGCCATATCCGGCGAATTTAGCAATCTGGTCAAAAATAGCATTGGCCTGATTGGCAGGGACAGCGCTATGTTCTTTTGCTCCGGCAACAAACATTTCGCGCTGCGCGTCCATTTCCGCCTTGATTTTCTTACCCATCGCCCGCCGCAGTAAATCGGCACCCCCCAGCGTATAACCCGCCAGCGCCTGCGCGGCCTGCATGACCTGCTCCTGATAGATCATAATGCCATAGGTTTCCTCAAGAAAGAGCCGGAGCTTGGGATGCATATAATCCGGCTCTTTTCTGCCGAGTTTGCAATCTATATAAAGGGGAATATTATCCATAGGACCGGGACGGTAGAGCGCCACAAGCGCGATGATATCTTCAAAACGGTTGAGCTTCATCTTGCGCATGGCATCACGCATTCCCGCGCCTTCAAGCTGGAACACTCCGACTGTATTTCCCGCCTGCAACAGTTCATAACTCTTGGCATCATCAAGGGGTATCTGCAGAATATCAATCTCTGTGCCATGAACCTCTTTGACAAAGCGCAAGGCCTTTTGAATCACAGTCAGGGTTTTCAGACCCAGAAAATCGAACTTCACCAGTCCAGCAGGCTCGACATACTTCATATTAAACTGCGTCACCGGCATATCAGAGCGCGGATCACGGTAAAGGGGCAGAAGTTTATGAAGTGGCCTGTCCCCGATGACCACACCCGCCGCATGGGTCGAGGCATGGCGATACAGCCCTTCAAGCTGCAGGGCAATATCAATCAGCTTTTGAGACGTTTCCTCCTTATCCTTTTCAGCGCGAAGATCAGCATCCTGCAAAAGGGCATCCTGTAAAGAAATAGGGTTGGCAGGATTGGCCGGAATCATTTTGGCAATGCGGTCAACCTGCCCGTAAGGCATTTGCAGGACACGCCCGACATCGCGCACCACCGCCCGCGCCTGTAGTTTTCCAAACGTAATAATCTGCGCTACATGGTCATGGCCATAACGGTTCTGCACATAACGGATCACTTCGTCCCGCCGCTCCTGACAGAAATCAACGTCAAAATCCGGCATGGAAACCCGCTCGGGATTGAGCATCCGTTCAAACAAAAGGCCAAATTGCAGCGGGTCAAGATCCGTAATTTTCAGCGCCCAGGCGACAACAGACCCCGCTCCCGATCCCCGTCCAGGGCCTACGGGAATCCCCTGCTCCTTTGCCCAAATAATAAAATCGGACACAATCAGGAAATAGCCCGGAAACGCCATCTGGATAATAACATCCAGCTCATATTGCAAACGTTCCTCATAGGGTTTCGAGAGTTCTTTTTTTGCATCTTCATCAAGCCCCTCAGTAAAAACGAAATTTTCCAGCCGCCAGCGCAACCCTTTTTGCGCCTGTATCTTGAGCTCTTCAACTTCTGTACGTCCCCCCTCCGTTGCAAAAGGTGGCAAAATCGGATCAATCATTTTTAGTAAAAAAGAACAGCGCCGCGCAATGACCAGTGTATTATGAATAGCCTCCGGAAGATCGGAAAATAACGCCTGCATCTCCCCAGAGGACTTAAAATAATGCTCCGGCGTGACCTTGCGGCGGTCTTCTTCAATGACATAGCGGCCAGCAGCAATACATAAAAGTGCATCATGCGCTTCATGCATTTTACGCTGCGGAAAATAGCAATCATTCGTGGCGACAAGCGGAATATCATGCTTATAGGCCAGATCAACAAGCGCCTCTTCCACAGCATCTTCTTCAGGAAGACCATGACGCTGCACTTCAACATAAAGCCTGTCCCTAAATATTTTTTTAAGTTTTTTAATGACCTCTTCGGCTGGTTTTGGCTGGTTATGCGCCAGATATTGCGCTACAGATCCCGCCAGCCCCCCTGTCAGGCAAATCAACCCTTCCGCATTTCCGGCAAGTTGCGGCCAGTCAATATGCGGTATCTGTGCCGCTTCGACTTTCAGGAATGAATCACTGACAAGTTTGCATAGATTCCGGTAGCCCGCTTCACTCTGGCACAGCAGGACAAGCTGATGCGCTTCCAGTCCCAGATTAATCTGGCATCCGATGATCGGTTGCACACCGCCTTTGGCCGCCGCCGTCGCAAATTCAAGCGCCCCGAACAGATTCCCGCTATCCGTGACCGCAAGTGCCGGCATCCTGTTAATCTGGCACAGATCAACAAGCGCCTTCGGATGCATCGCCCCTTCCGCCAATGAATAGGCAGAGTGCACATGCAGATGGATAAAATTCTGTTGTTCTGGCATAAACGCATCTTAAACAGATCAAAGCTTGGAAATAAACCCCTTGCCCCTGAATATCCCCGTTGAATAAAGCAGTCACCCGTTAAATTCTGCCCTGACAACCCGCGCCACGGCAAGAACATGCACTTCTTTTGCACCCGCTTTTAACAGGGCTTTGGCACACTCTTTCACCGTTGCTCCTGTTGTATAGACATCATCAATCAGAATAATAGTTTTACCCGCAAAAACAGTCTCGTGACGCGGGGCAATCGTGAATACGTTTTTGACATTCTGTTGCCGTTCCTTATAACCAAGATACCCCTGACTCTTTGTCGATTTATAGCGCTTTAATAGATCGGGAAGATACGGAATACCGCATTCCCTGCCAAGTGCCTGCGCAATCAGGGCAGCCTGATTATAGCGTCTTTGGATCAACCGGAAACGATGGAGTGGTACAGGGACAAGGTAATCCGCCTTGCCCAGCATATCCGCCCCCACCCGCCTGAGCCAGGGAACAAAAGCGTGAACGACGTGAGTCTGATCCGCATGCTTGAATTTCAAAATCATACCACGGCTTATATTATCATAAACAAGTGCAGCGCGGGCACTGGCATAAACGGGTCTTTTCACAAGACAGTTACCGCATAACAGCCCTGTTTCATCCCCTTCTGCAACCTCGAACTCAAAAGGGAATCCACAACAGGCACAGACAGGATCACTAATAAAATGCAGATCACGCCAGATTTTAGGGTCAATCATACCCTGCCTGTCCACAATCTCCCCCGTCATGACGCAGCGTGGCGGGAGCACAAAATCAAGAGCTTTCCAAAGCCTGTCCTTATATATCCTCTGTATTTCCATGCCCTGTTATTCAAAGAATTTGCGTGAAATCTGTTTTTATTATATACATATAATAGATCAGGAAAAGCAGGAAACCATGGCAAACAAGTCAAATCTGAGTGATGGTCATAATTCCGCCTCTGTTCTCGATGAGGGAGGACTTGACACTGACTCTCCTGTTTCGGCCACGCTTGAATCCTATTATCTGAAAAATGAGGCCTTACGCGGTGTGCCTGCCCCCATTATCCGCAAGGCATGGTTTACAATGGCGCACCTTATGGTTATGCCTGGCGCCACGATTGTCGATATGGGATGCTCTCCTAAAATGACCTATGCTATGGCTGTTTTAAATCCGCAAATCAATTTTATTGGCATAGATTCCAGCAAAAAAATAATATCGACGGCGCAGAAAAATTTTGTAGCCTCTAATCTTGAGTTCCGTACCGGGGATATTAAAACAATGGCCGGACTGGAAGCAGGATCGGTGGATGCCCTTATCAGCTCATTTATTCTTCATGAGATATTTTCAAATCTCAAACACTCCGAACGCGCCCTTATAAATTCCCTGGACAACCATTTTAATCTTCTAAAACAAAATGGACTGATGTTTATCCGTGACTATGCGATGCCGCCGCCGGAGGAGTATGTATTGCTCGAAATGAGAGATTTCGAGAGCGCGAGCGAGGCTTTGGAAGATTTATCCGAACCCGATCTGTTGGTATGGTATGCCGAACACGCCCGTCCGCGTGGCAACAAAAAATTTACGGGATTTTTTCTTGAGGAGCTCCCGCCGCGCTTCCCCCAGACCCGCCTGTTCCGTTTACCTTATAAATGGGCCTATGAATTTATTATGCGCAAAGATGATCGCGCAACATGGCATGAGGAGCTTGCCATGGAGTACACTTTCTTTACGCCGCGTGAATTCCGTAAAAACCTGCGCGGGCTTGGGGCAAGAGTGCTCTATACTTCGCCACAATGGGATGATGCCATTATCAAAGAACGTTTTGAAGGCAACTTCCATATTTATGCTGACGATGGCAAACCGCTTCCTTTGCCTGCTACAAGTTTTGTTGCTGTGGCTCAAAAAGTTGGCGATAATAAAAGCTTACGGCTACAGGAGCGCCGCCCGTCAAACTCCATGGACAGCCAGATCCGCATCACGGCAATGCGGAATGACACGAACGGCCAGATTTTTGATATCATCACGCGTAATATAGATATAACAGAGATACTGCCTTATCGCGTCACCGAAACAGGCGATCTGAATATCTTTGTTCATGAAGGCTTGCCACGGGGCATTGCCAACGCCGTTCCCCGCTCCGGAAAACAGCTTGATGGAAAACGCTGGTCAGGACATATGACAGAGGCTATTTCCTTGCCTTCGGGCGCTATCCATGATGTCGAACAGGGGGAACCAAAAGCGGTGGTTCTTTTTGCCCGTGACTATCTGGGACTGAAACCCGCGATGGGATGTACGCTGGAAAAAGGGCCTAATTTCTTTCCGGCTCCGGATTTCATTGATGAACAGATCAAAACCCGCTTTTTACGCGTCAGCGAACATGAAGGCACGATTATACCCAAATATATCCCTCCCGAACTGGAAGGATTTACGACAAACGGTCTGATCCGTGAAATAAACGCGCAAAGTATCCTGAATGCCATTAATGTCGGCTTTCTTCCCAATAGTCGGCTAGAAATGCAAATCCTCCATCTTTACGATCTACTGGGTATGAAAGCCGAAACCTGGAATGAGTGTCCACTGGCGCTGGAGAGCGGCCTTCCCAAAAAGAATCTGGATACAAAGAAATTTCTGAGAGACCGGATAGAAGCGGATAAACGCTTTAAAAATATTAAAGGCACAGCAGGAAACCTGCGAACGATCAAATCAATTTTCATTGATGAGGGCTGGATAGAAGGAGGACTGGAAGGCATGGCCTCGCGGGATATGGAATTTGTTATCTCCGATGACCAAACCATCAATAAAGCCGTTATTCTACCCTTGACCAAACATTCGCAGACAGGACTTGTTATGGGCGGTGTGGTGACCGAGTATCTGCCTATTCCGCAAAGACATAGTGGCAATGGTCTTACCATCCGTGCGCCGAGCATAACTTTGCCAAAAGAAGTTACCAGCCTTAGTCAGGCAAAACGCTTTATCGCTACGCAGTTTGATATTCCGCCCGAAAAGGTAGCGCGCCTTGGTGAAAGCTATTTTTGCCATCTTGGTCTAACACCCATCAGGATTTTTCCTTTTTGTGTTGCCACAACCGGAGAAAGCAGCGGCCCTCTCGGAGGTCCTGTGCAATATGCACCACTAATGAAGCTGATAAATCTGATGTGGGCGATTGATGATTTTGGCAATGACCGTTATATTGTTTCCCGTTTTCAAAGAGTTTACAGATCTTTGGCACATAGCAGCGAGGTTTCCGGAGACTGGAGTATGAATGCCAATCAGATTTATGAGCAGACAATAAACGCAGCGCCTGCCGTCATGAATAGTACAAACACCACTGGCCTTGGCTTTTCCGGCTGGTCAGCACAAAAAAGCAGGAAAAAAATAGAAGAAGCGGCTGCGCTTGCCAGATCCACCTATATAAGCACGCCTGATTTTGTTGATATTCACCATGCTGTTGAAAAAGGCTTTGTTCCCTCAGGAAAATCCGTACGTGGCAAAGATGTTGATCATGATGTCAAAAACAGAAAAGACACAAAATCAACCGGAACATAATTTTTTTATGCAAAACAATAACGCAAAAATCATCGAAATTTTCGACAGGAACCTTGTCCGCCGCAACCGCAACCGCGCTGCGCCAACATTTGGAAACTATGACTTTTTAATAAACAGGGTCAACGCCGACCTGATCGACAGATTACAGGACATCAAACGCACATTTCCAAAAACTCTGCTCATGGGCGGACGCGGTTTTAAAGACAGCAGCCTTACGAATATTTCCGGTATTCAGGATCTTGTCATTATGGATCTTGCCGAAAACTTTCTTGATCCGGATGCCCTTTCAATTCAGGGAGACGAAGAATATCTGCCTTTTGCTCCGGAAACTTTTGATCTCATTCTCAGCCCGCTTTCGTTGCACACAACCAATGACATGCCGGGCGCTTTAATCCAGATGAACAGAGCGCTTAAACCGGATGGAGTCTGTCTTGCCGCACTGCTCGGCGGAGAAACACTTTATGAATTACGTCAGGTCATGATGCAGGCAGAAATGAAGATCCGGCGCGGCGCGGGGTCTCATATTGCTCCTTTTGCCGATAAACAGCAGATCGGCAGTCTGATGCAGCGTGGTGGTTTTGCCCTGCCGGTTGTTGATTCCGAAATTATCACCGTTTCCTATAAAAATGTACGTAGCCTGATGCAGGATTTACGCGGGATGGGCGAAGGCAATAGTCTGAAAGAAAGGGGAAAGCCTCTCAATAAAACCTTTATGGCTGAAATCGAAACCCTGTATCATAAAAACTTTCCGGAAGAAAACGGACGCATCAGAGCAACTTTCGAGATTATTTTCCTCATTGGCTGGTCTCCTCATCAATCCCAGCAAAAACCCCTTCGCCCCGGCAGTGCAAAAACCCGCCTTGCCGATGCATTAGAAACAAAGGAAATCAGGACATGATCGAGATTACCCTTATTCCTTTGCTCAAAGACAATTACGCCTATTTACTGGTAGATGAAGATGGCTCTGTGGCTATTCTTGATCCGTCCGAAGCCGCACCCGTAAAACACCTGCTGGAAGACAAAGAGCTCAAACCCGATACCATCATCAATACCCACCATCATTGGGATCATACGGGAGGAAATCAGGCACTCAAAAAAGCCTATGGCTGCCGTATCGCTGCTCCCGCTGCCGATTCCTGCCGGATTGAGGATCTTGATATCCCGCTAAAAGAGGGCGATTTATTAAAAATCGGTACAAGCACGGCACAAATACTGGAAACACCCGGCCATACCAGCGATCATATCTGCCTGTACTTTCCACAAGAAAAAGCACTTTTTTGCGGGGATACACTTTTTGCTATGGGTTGTGGACGGCTCTTTGAGGGAACAGCCGGGCAAATGTGGAAATCCCTGAACAAAATTATGGCGCTGCCGGATGATACGCTGATTTATTGCGGCCATGAATATACACAGGCCAATGGAGAGTTCTGCCTGACAATCGAACCTGATAATACGGCATTAAAAGAACGGATGATCTCGGTCTACCAGACACGCGCCGAAAATAAAGCGACAATCCCCTCAATACTGGGACTGGAAAAACAGACAAATGTCTTTTTACGCGCCGGATCAGTACAAAGATTCGCCGAAATCCGTCATCTTAAGGATCAATCGCGCTAATTACGAATTAAACAATCCTCCCCTATCGTCATCCCGTTGGCATTCCAAAGGAGTGCTTATAACTAAATTTATAATTACTTATACTTTTTTTTCTCCGTCATTCTCCGGACTTTCATTAGAAAATCCTGGGGAAATCTATTCGTTGACATAGATCACCCTATAATTCATCAATGAATTCAGGCAATGACGATATCTTGATATTTATAAATTCGGCTATAATTAAACAAACGGAATCCGGTAATGCGAGCCAATTTAAGGCTCACATAAGAATTCCGGCTGATAATATTTGCTCATAAAAAATTACCAGAATGACAGGAAAAAGGACTTTAGCATAAAATTCTCTATATTTTATCCAGCAGCCTTTTTACCTTTTTCTTTGATATCATCATCCGGCATATCATTTGCTGTATCTTCCATTGCATTTTCAGCAGCGGATTCTGCACTATCAGAACCCACCAGCATGGCATCGGCAACGACACCGGCGTTTTTCCGGATCTGGTCTTCCAGTTTCGCGGCAATCTCCGGATTATCGCGCATGAACTGCTTGGCATTCTCACGCCCCTGACCGATACGCTGGCCATCATAGGCAAACCATGATCCCGACTTCTCGACAAAATTGCCCTGTACACCCAGATCAATCAATTCACCAACTTTGGAAATACCCTGACCATACAGAATATCAAACTCAACCTGCCGGAACGGCGGAGCCATTTTGTTTTTTACAACTTTCACACGGGTCTGGTTGCCAACAATCTGGTCACGATCCTTGATCGCGCCGATACGGCGGATATCAAGACGAACCGAAGAATAGAATTTCAACGCATTCCCCCCCGTCGTTGTCTCCGGCGACCCGAACATCACCCCGATTTTCATACGAATCTGGTTAATAAAGATAACGATTGTCCGTGAACGCGAGATTGAGCCGGTCAGCTTCCGCAAAGCCTGTGACATCAGCCGCGCCTGCAGCCCCATATGGGAATCTCCCATCTCGCCTTCCAGTTCGGCACGGGGAACCAGAGCCGCAACCGAGTCAACAACCAGCACATCAAGCGCCCCTGAACGCACCAGTGTATCGGTAATTTCAAGTGCCTGTTCCCCTGCATCAGGCTGCGAGATCAGGAGATTTTCAATATCACAACCGAGTTTCTTTGCATAAGACGGATCAAGAGCATGTTCCGCATCAACAATCGCACATGTTCCCCCTGCTTTTTGCGCCTCGGCAATAACATGCAATGCCAATGTTGTCTTCCCCGAGCTTTCCGGTCCATAAATTTCAATAATTCTTCCACGAGGCAACCCTCCAATACCGAGCCCGATATCAAGTCCGAGCGACCCTGTTGAAATGGTTTCGATATTCATTTGCGTATCGCCGCCACTCAATTTCATAATCGAGCCTTTTCCAAAGGCGCGCTCAATCTGCGCGAGAGCCGCATCCAGTGCTTTTGTTTTATCCGATGATGATGCCTTCTCCATAACGTCCCCTGTCTTAAGCTGTTTTGCCGCCATAATATCTCCCCTTAATGTGCATATTTCCATCCATAATACAATGGCCTCTTTTCGAATCGCCACCCACTATCTACGATCCATCGTACATGATACGTTCTTCTTGTAAAGCACAAAAAAGAACGAAATTGGAACACTTCCTATTGTCTTACAAAATCCCTGAATGCCTTCCAGGCATGTTTTGTTGCTTCCCTGCCATGGTTCCAGGATTTTTGGCCGGTGTGACGCATCAGCGCGCCGGATTTTATATTAAAAACATCGGGATTTTGTAAGTCCTGTTTAATAAATTTTCTATGCTGGCAGACAAGGGATTCTTCATTAAAAGCCTCCTTCAGATGTGCCTTCATACGGATTGCTGTTTCTGATTGACTGAACTTCGTCCACAGAAACGTTGACACCAGCAGAGCTGTCGAGACAAACGGAACAGGAAGCGGCGTAAGAACAGCGATAAGATAGGCCGCATAAAAAGGATAACGCACAGGATGAATCTTTGTATCATCACGCAAAAACCCTGTAATTCCATTCGTCAGAGCCGCACCCTTTAATTTAAGACGATCAACTTTCGAAAGTCTGTTAAAAATAGACGCGCAGCCACAATCCATTCCTGTCCCTGTCTGTTTATTATTTTTTAAAGTGTAGCTTAAAACAGACCATTAGAAAAGCAGGGCAATTATCACAGATTTATTCTTCCAGCGCTTCCTTAACTTTAGCGGCAAGTTGCTTCAGCGTAAAAGGCTTGGGAAGGAACCAGATATTTTTCCCTAGATGTTCCTTGAGTTTTTCTTCAGTATAGCCAGAAATATAAATAATTTTCAAATCCGGCTTTCTTTCGCGGATTTTTCCGGCAAGGGTCGAACCATCCATATTGGGCATAATAACATCGGTCACCAGCAAATCAATGTCAGGAGAATCTTCTTTATCAAGCAGGCCGAGTGCCGCTTCGCCACTATCCGCCTCCAGCATTTCATACCCTTTGTTAGATAATGCCCGGGAACTGAATGTCCGCACGGCATCTTCATCCTCGACCAAGAGAATACGCGCTGTGCCGGTTAAGTCTCTGGCAAGATCTTCCTCTTCCGGTTTTTCAATAACATCTTCGGCTTCACTTTCGGAAAGGCGCGGCAAATAGATGGTAAAAACCGTCCCTTTCCCGACTTTGCTCTGCACATCAAGATAGCCCCCTGTCTGGCGAATGATACCATACACAGTAGCCAGCCCGAGCCCGGTGCCGGAACCAACTTCTTTGGTGGTAAAAAACGGCTCGAAAATACGGCTAAAATTCTCCGGCGGGATTCCGCATCCTGTATCACTGATTTCCAGTGTAACCCATTGCCCCGGAGGCATGGTATCGCTTCCTTTTTCGATCGGCTTTTTGTTCTCGAAACTGCCAGTGACAATGGTGAGCTTGCCCCCCTCCTCCATCGCATCACGGGCATTCACCGCCAGATTGATTAAAACCTGCTCCATCTGTCCAACATCAACTTTGACAAGCCCGATATCCGCGCCATGAATCAAATCAAGCTCGATATTCGCCCCGATCAAACGGCGCATCAGATGGGAAAGCTCGGTGAGAATGTCGCTTAAATCCTGAACCTTCGGGCGCAGGGTCTGCTGCCGCGAAAAGGCCAGAAGCTGGCGTACAAGATTGGCCGCACGATTGGAGTTCTGCTTGATCTGCATAATATCGGAAAATGAAGAATCACCGGGTTTGTGACGCAGCAGCAACAAATCACAAAATCCGATAATCGCCGTCAATAAATTATTAAAATCGTGCGCAATCCCCCCTGCGAGCTGACCGATTGCCTGCATTTTCTGGGACTGGACAAACTGCGCTTCCAGCTCTTTCTGCTGGGTCAGGTCAATGAAATGCAGCACAAGATTATCACTGCCGGCCAGTTTACGGGCATACATCTGGACAGCAAACTCTTTCTCTTTCCCCAGCAGAACAATTTCCATGGGCTTACTCCCCGGAAGCTCCTTATCCATGGTTCTAAGAGCGGCCAGCGCCCGCTCCCTGTCATCATCCTTGATAAGCGCCTCGAACTGACGGCCCTCCATCTCTGCCACCTCATAACCCAGCATAAAAGCCAGCGCAGGATTACAATCATCCAGTGCCCCCTGAGAATTCAGCATGGCAATCCCCAACGGCGCGTCTTCATAAAAACGATGAAATCTGTCCTCCGATGCCTGCAATGCCTGTCTCATTGCGCGCTCTGCCGTCAGATCATGGACAACACCCCGTGTTCGAACCGTCCCGTTTCCTTCATTAACAACAGCCTGACTGATAGAAGCTGTAAAGGTTTTCCCTCCGGGGCCTTTCATCACTGTTTCGCTCATCTGCTTGGCGCCACCATGGGGAATAATATCGTAAGGCCGTGCATTTTCCGGTACTGATTCAAAATAGGTATGAAGCCGCCCTTCCCTGAGAATGGTATGGATATCCTCCCCAAGCCATCGCGCCAGTGTTGCATTCACAAAGACAAACCGTCCCTTCTCGTCCACAGAGAAAAACCCGACCGGCGCATTATCGGTGAAATCAATCAGCTTTTCCCGCTCGTCATGGATCGCACGATCCGCTTCAAGTTTGCGCGAAATATCATCAATCCGCCAATGGATATAGCCTTCCCATCCCGCCACAGGCTGAACCGTAATCTGATACCAGATATCACGGCCACCGGAGGTACAGTGAAGCTCGATAGAATCAATCAGCCCGCGATAAGCCTGATCGGCGAGTAACCGGAAATGCGAAAGTGTTTCTGCGTTATTCTCGAACAGCCGTGAAAAATTTTCCAGAGTAGGCTCGCCAAATTCCGCACAAAGCGCTTTGAACTTATCATTGGCATAAATACAATGATCGTTGTCATCTGTGATAATCCGCTCGCCCCGGCTTCCTTCCAGCACCTCCTTGATAAGATCACGCTCTTTATCCTGCGCGCTGCGAAGATGGAACGATTTATTGACATAGTAAGATATTGCCGAAGCCGCGATAAAAGCAAGTCCGGCGGCAATAATAGCCTCCCGCTGAATTTCCAGTAAAATAGCTGCCACGGTACACGCCCCAAGATATATGAGAACCAGAAGAATAGAAATGGCCGCTCTCTTGCGGTTTATTTTCTGCTTTTCTTCCGGCTTGAGAATACGATGATATCTGGCGATAAATTCAGAATGATCAATTTTCATGTTCCGGATTATACCTGTCCGGGGGGGAAAAGCGAATAATGAAACATAAAAACTTTACTGTATTTTTCCCTTGAGTTTGAAGACATAGGAAATAACCTCAGCCACAGCCTTGTAATGTTCGGCAGGAACCATTTCATCAATGTCAACGGTATCAAACAGAATACGCGCCAGCGGCGGGCTTTCGTAGAGAGTAATATTATGTTCCTTCGCAACTTCACGAATACGCATTGCAACCTCGTCAATTCCTTTGGCTACACAAACCGGCGCATCCATTGTTTCCGGATCATATTTAAGCGCAATGGAATAGTGTGTCGGGTTGGTAATAATCACATCAGCCTGTGGTACAGCCTGCATCATACGCTGTCTTGCCCGCTCTCCCCTTAGCTGGCGCAAACGGGCACGGACATGCGGATCACCTTCACTCTGTTTATATTCATCTTTCAGTTCCTGCTTTGACATACGCATTTTCTTCATATGCTCGGTACGCTGGAACAGAAGATCAATAACAGCAATGACAATCAGTGCCACCAGAACGCCCATCATAAGACGAATCACAAGCGCCAGTGTCTCATCCAGAAGCTGCGGGATAGCGAGCCCCACCAGATGATCCACCTGTCCAAAAAATGGCGATAAAAGCATCACCCCAATAGCGGAAATCACGGAAATCTTGAGAATACCCTTCGCAAACTCCATCAAGGAGCGTGTTGAAAATAGCCGTTTAAATCCTTTCACAGGTGAAATTTTACTGATATCAGGCTTCAGGGATTCCGGCGCAAATAACGGCCCCACCTGAATAAACGGCCCAATAAAGGCAGCAAAAATCAAAACCAGAAGCGGCATCGCCAGAATACCCAGCACTGTCCAGAACGAACTTTCCAGCACAGCACCAACGCCACCGGGAACCCCCGGCAACCCTGCGGCATGTTCAAAATAGCCCTGCATATGATCTTTTAATTTTCGAAAGACAGAGGGAGACGCGGTACCGATTAATATGGTTGCCGCCAGCAGCATCACCCAGTTATTAATCTCGCGGGACAAGGCAACCTGACCCTTTTTACGACTATCCTCCAATCGCTTGGGAGTCGGGTCTTCGGTTTTCTGTGAATCATCGGTTTGATCGGAATCAGCCATAGATCAATTTTAGCACAGGAGTTTTACATTCAGGAAAAAAGAGCTTTCTTCCCCGGCTTTTTAGAAGACTTGTCATCTGCCTGCCCCAGAATAGCGTCCACATCGCTCCAGAATTTACGCAACGCATCCGTCTTTGCCGCCTTTAACTGGCGGTGAATAAAGGCGCGGGACAGTGTTATATCCCCTTTGTTCTTTTCGAGGATAACACGTGCCATGGGCAAGGGATCTTCCATGCCACTCCTATAGGGTTATATGCGTCAACGATAACAGCATTAAAAAGATGTGAGGCGAACTTATAATAAAATTATGGTTACTCCAAACAAAAAATGCATTTATAGGAAATTTACTGAAAAATAATTAACCACCACTCAGAAAGAAGACCATCCCTTCCTCAAATCTAGCGACCCAGAACATCATTCCGGCAGAAAGCATTAGCGAAAGCGTAATCAGCGACAAGATTATCTGTAACGGCAATGCCAGAAGAAACACCTGAATTTGTGGCATCAGGCGGGTAAGAACACCCATTCCAATATAAACAAGCAGTGAGACAACAATAAAAGGAGCCGATATTTCCACCCCGATCAAAAAGCTTTTGGCAACAGCACGGGACATAAGCTCGGCCATGGATCCGGTATCGGGAATGCCGCCAACCGGAAACAGCTCGTAACTGCCAATCAGTCCATAAAAAAGCAGATGATGCATATTCGTAGCAAAAAGAATCAGAACGCCCGTGACAGAAAACATTGCCCCGACCAGCGAGCCTTGCGTTGAAAAAGCAGGGTTAAAAATCTGGGCACTCCCAAGACCGGACATCATCGAAATCGCCATACCGGCGGTATCCAGCGCCACCATCAAAATCCGCGCAATCGTGCCTATAAACAGTCCGATAATAAACTCCATGACAATCAGACTCAGTAAGATCGCTGTCACAGGAACTGGATTCGGCAAATGCGGTGCAATCAAGGGAGACAAAACCAGTGACAGCCCCAGTGAAATATAAAGACGAATCCTTTGCGGTGTAAAAGTATCCCCGACTCCCGGCATAATCGTTACTGCCGCACCAATCCGCACGAAAGTTAGAATAAAAGCAAAAACACCCTGTACCAGAAACTGTTCAAGAAAATTCATCGCCTCATCACCGATAAGGCGCGTCAACCGCAAGGTTGCGCGCAATCTGGGCTTCCCAACGATCACCATTAGCCAGAAGCTTTTCCTTGTTATAGTAAAGCTCCTCACGGGTTTCGACCGCATATTCAAAATTGGGACCTTCAACGATCGCATCGACAGGACAGGCTTCCGCGCATAAACCGCAATAAATACATTTAATCATATCAATATCATAGCGTGTAGTCCGGCGGCTGCCGTCTTCCCGGGGTTCGGCCTCGATCGTAATGGCAAGCGCCGGACAAATAGCTTCGCAGAGCTTACAGGCAATACAACGCTCTTCTCCGTTCGGATAACGACGCAAAGCGTGCTCACCACGGAAACGCGGACTGATGGGACCTTTTTCATAGGGATAATTAATTGTCACTTTTGGCTTGAACATATATTTAAATGTCAACACCATGCCCTTGATGATTTCGGGGAGTAAGAAGCTGCGCGCAAGACTGTCCATTTAATTATATCCTCTTTCAAACCGCTTTATTACGGCAGGGCATCCATCATTATCAAGCTACCGGACATCACCAGAACCCAGAGCAAAGTAAAAGGCAGAAAGACTTTCCAGCCAAGACGCATCAATTGATCGTAACGGTAACGCGGAAATGTTGCCCGCGCCCAGAGGAAAAAGAACAGCACGCACGATATTTTCAACGCAAACCAGATAAAACCCGGGATAAACCCGAGAAACGACAGTCCAAAAGGCGGAAGCCATCCTCCAAGAAACAGAATGCTTGTCATGGCGCTCATCAGAATCATATTGGCATATTCGCCAAGGAAAAAGAGGGCAAACGTCATCGCCGAATATTCCACCATATAGCCGCCGGAAAGTTCCGACTCGCCTTCCGGCAAGTCAAAAGGCGTACGGTTTGTTTCAGCCAGAATCGACACCAGAAAAACAACAAGCATCGGCAACAGCAGAATCTGCACCCAGACCGGACGCGGCACCGTCACAATCTCGGTCAGATTCAGTGAGCCCACACAAAGCAGCACACAGACAATAATCAGTCCCATAGACACTTCATAAGAGACCATTTGCGAAGCCGAGCGCAAACCGCCAAGAAAAGCATAACGGGAGTTGGAAGCCCAGCCCGCCATGATAATCCCGTAAACCCCCATGGATGAAACCGCAAATAAAAACAGAATACCGACATTGATATCGGCCAGCACAATTTTTGCATCAACGGGAATGACAGCCCAGGCCAGAAGCGCCAGTGTAAATGTCAGCACAGGAGCAAGAAGAAACACGGGCGCATTCGCACGTGCCGGAATAATTGTTTCCTTGGAAAATAATTTAATTCCGTCAGCAATCGGTTGCAGCAAACCAAGAGGTCCCACCGTCATCGGCCCCTGCCGCCGCTGCATCGCGCCCAGTACCTTGCGCTCGAAATAGGTCAGATAGGCCACAGCCAGCATCACGACACCTATAATGATGCCGATATGAATTAATATTTTTGCCAGAGGCAGGCCATATTCCAGGAAAAGTTCCAACATAATGTTGATTTAACCATTAAACAGTGTCTTATCAAACAGTTTTTAGAAGTTATTAAATAAAAAAACAGACCACATGCCCAACTATGCGCTTAGCTTCCCTGCTTTTTTCATCTTTTTAATAATAATCACAGCCGCCAGCATAAAAGAAAGACAGACAGCGCTGATCTGGGCGGTCAGAACGAAATTTTCGCGGGAATAATGAAGATAATGCTCGATCAGTTCAATGGCAAATATTGCCAGTATCGCATTGAAAATCGTTGTATAGTCCTTTGCAACGGCACGCGTGACGCTGTATGACATGCCCTTTACGGCTTCCTTATAGGATGAAAAATCAGGCTTCCAGCGCGGAACGGCGGCGCAATAAGCATCATAATCTACTCCGAATTTGTTTTTCAAAAAATATTCCTCGGCAGCGATAATCGTTTCATAAATGAACCAGTAAAGCCCGATTCCTGCCACAACCACAAAAGGATGGCCATGAAAAATAAAAATGCCGCTATAAATCAGCATATTCCCGACATAAAGCGGATTACGACATAATTTAAAATAGCCTTCTGTTACCAGTTTATCGGCATAAACCTGCTTATTCAGGCCGCCCCGCTTGATATAAGCCCAGCCAATTGTCGCCACACGGAAACCAAGACCCGCCAGCACCAGACAGAGAGCCATAATATCCTTTATATCTTCAACCCAGCGCGCTCCGGCATATTCGGCAGGAGGAGAAAAAGAAAGAAACAGTGTCACCAGAATCACAGGGAACACAAAATTCCGCCATTTAAAGAAAAAGTCCCCGACCCGTACAAGCCAGTTTTTATCGTTCATAGAAAGAACCCCCCTTCATTATTTAACAGCGACATAGGCCGTGAAGTTATACCAGCGGAAAAAATCCTCTACATGCCTAAATCCCGCGCCTGTCAGCATCTCGATATTTTCTTCCGGCCTATAGGGGATCATGATATTTTCCAGCGCTTCGCGCTTTTTGGCAATTTCGGTATCAGAATAGCCGTTCCGGCGCTTGTAATCATAATAATGTTCAATAAACAGCCTGTTCAGGATCGTATGGGAGGATGTCAGTTTTTCTACGAGAAGAAGGCAGCCATTCTCGTTCATCCCCTCATATACTTTTTTAATCAAACGATCCCGATAAAGAGGGCGCACGAACTGCAGGACAAGAATCATCGTTACGACAGAGGCATTCTGAATCGCTATTCCCCCATTTACATCCGCCATAACCAGATCGCATTTTCTTTCCGGCATAATGGATGCCAGCTTTTCTCTGGCTTTATTGAGCATATTTTCAGAATTATCAATGCCGACGAAATTTACACTCGGGTCAATCTTCGGATGCAAAGCCTCGAATGTTGTTCCGGTAGAGCAGCCAATATCATAAATATTCGTCCCCGGAACGGCGAAATCGGCAGCAAGTTCACACACCATCCGCTGAATTTCATCATAAAACGGAACAGACCGACTAACCATGTCATCAAAAACATTGGAAACATTTTCATCAAATGTAAAATCGGAAATTCTCTTGTCCTTATCGGCAAATATTTTATCTTCGCCCGTTGCAGGCCTGATAATTTTGATCTTTTGTTCTGCGGTCATGGCAAGAATCCTTACTATTTCACTGTCATTCTATATCCATTTTTACATTTTTACACAAGAAATAGCTTTATTGTTTCCCTTATCTCCCTCTAGACTGCATACAAAAAAGAGGACGTGCCATGACTTTTAGAACAATAAAAAGCTTTGATTTATCTGGAAAAACAATTCTGTTACGGGTGGATCTTAATGTGCCGTTTCAAGACGGACATGTCACCGATTCCACGCGCATTGATCGCTTGAAGCCAACAATTGATTATCTGAAGGCGCATGGTGCAAGGACGCTGATCCTCTCCCATTTTGGCCGTCCCGGGGGAGCGGTGAAAAAAGAATTTTCTCTGGCTTTTCTCCCTCCCGTGCTGGAAACGCAATGGGGTGTTCCTGTAAAATTTGCCAGCGATTGCATTGGAGCTCCAGCAAAAGACCTTGCCCTCAGCCTTGAGAACGGTCAGTTCGGATTGCTTGAAAACCTGCGTTTTCATGCGGGGGAAGAACAGAACGACCCCGAGTTCGCCAAAAATCTGGCGGCACTTGGCGATATTTACATCAATGATGCCTTTTCTGCCGCACACCGCGCCCATGCCTCGACCGAAGGGCTGGCGCATCTCCTTCCTGCAGGGGCAGGATTATTGATGGAAGCCGAGCTCAATGCCTTGAACAGCGCCCTTGGCAACCCGGTTCATCCGGTTGTTGCCATTGTCGGCGGGGCTAAAATTTCAACCAAACTGGGCATACTGGATCATCTTGTCCATAAAGTTGACACCCTGTTTCTCGGCGGTGGCATGGCCAATACCTTTCTTTTTGCCAGGGGAATCGAAATCGGAAAATCCCTGTGCGAACATGACATGGCCACGCAAGCCCGCCAGATCATGCAGACCGCTTCCGATCACGGCTGCACTATTTTACTGCCGGAATATCGCGTTGTTGTCGAGGAACTTGCACCGGATGCACCTTTTGAAATATGCCACAACACCATGCCCAAAGAAATGATGGCCGTCGATGCTGCGCCCGCGAGCATCGCCCTTTTAAAAGAAACCCTGCAATCCGCCAAAACCGTTCTCTGGAACGGCCCTCTGGGTGTTTTTGAAATGAAACCCTTTGATAATGGCACTAATGAAGCCGCCCGTGAAGTTGCAACCCTCACTAAAGCCGGAAAAATCATCAGCGTTGCCGGCGGCGGCGATACGATTGCGGCTCTTGAAAATGCTGGTACTGCCGATGATTTCACCTACATCTCAACAGCAGGCGGTGCCTTCCTTGAATGGCTGGAAGGCAAAACCTTACCGGGCGTAGCGGCTTTGATGGAAATGCAGAATACCAGATCCCCTGTCATGCAAACTTGACAAGTTCCTCGCTACAGTCTTCATGCTGGACAACAAGTTTCTGGACAGCGCCGAAACCGTTGAAATCGGAGCGTGAGACTTCGCCATAGGCGCCAAGCTGATCGAACCTGATCCAGTCTCCTACCTGAATATCCGCAGGAAGCATAAAAGGCCCTTTCATCATATCAATGGAATCGCATGTTGGCCCTGCCAGACGAAAGGCACGTAAAGCGCCCTCATAATCCCGTTCCTCACGGCGGATCAAACGTGCGGGATAGCGCAGATTTGTAGAGCTTCCGGCTTCGAACAGACCGCCATAAGTCCCGTCATTCAGATAAAGAAGGTCATCCTTGCGGCCTTCCACACGCACGATCAGCGAGCCTGATGATGCAACAAGCCCCCGCCCGATTTCACACAGCAATTCAAGATCACTGAATCCGTTCTCTTCAACCGCTTTGGCGATTGCTTCGGTAAAATCTGTAATGGGGGGAATCTCATCATAGGACAGAATCTGCGCCGGAAAACCGCCACCAACATCAAGAACTTCGACAGAGACACCGCTATCTTCAATTACTTTTGCAGCATAGGCTACCGCTTTTGAATAGACAAGCGGGTCATGACACTGCGTCCCGACATGGAAGCTAACACCAAGCTTTGCGCAACAAGGGCGGCAGGTACGGATCAATTCGGCAGCCGTATCTATCTTTGCGCCAAATTTGCTTGAAAAATCAGTAACAACATCACCACCCGGCTTGTCTTTGGGAATCGCAATCCGTACAAACAACTCCAGATCCGGCGCGGCATTGGTTTCATACAGAATTTTATCCAGCTCCCCTGCATAGTCCAGAACAAACGCTCTGACGCCATAATTAACATAGGCCTCCCGAATGGATTCAGGGGATTTGATCGGATGCATAAAATACATTTTTGCATCGGGAAACATACCGTGAATGAGCTTGATTTCGCCAATTGAAGCCACATCGAAACGACGGACACCCCCATCGGCCATGGCCTGAAGCATGATTTTATCAGGATTGCATTTCACAGCGTACAGCACATTTCCTGTAAAAGCCTTTGTGAAAGCCCGCGCCCGTTTCTCAAGCCGCGTTGGCATCAAGACAGGAACCGGCAAACGCGGTGCCAGAGACCTGATATACTCGTCCGTTACATCATGCTGGATATAGATCGGCTTATTCGCCACCAGATCAGATTCAGGAAGAGAAAAATTACAGATAGAAGCCCCAAGGCTCCCTTGGGAAAGGTCATTGGTCATGAACTGTAAACCCTATGCTAAAGGAGGCAAAGCCTCGTGTTAACTACAAGATATACGTCGTTGCATAACCAACCTGGGGCCATAGGCACGTGCGCTATAATTGATTATATAAATAAAACTTCTGAAAATGCAATATTTTTTTTATGACCAGAGAAAAATAATTATTTATCCTCTTCAAGTCGGCGGCGATAGCCATCGAGCGCAATCTCGTCAAGCTCTTGCACTTCCTTACGATTTTCCTCCGACTTTTTCTGTGCCTCACGATTTTCCTGAGTCATTTCGATTTTCTTCATTTCGGCAAAAGCATTACGCATATCCTCTTGCGCAATCATAATTTTTGTTTCGAGTTTTCTGACTGATAACTCGATAACTCTGATCTTTTTACGTGCGCCTTCCAGATATCGCCCGAGATACGCCGCCGATTCAGCGGAAAGAGCCTGTTCTGCCGCAATCGTTTCTGCCTCGATTTCTGCCTCCATGGCTTCTTTTTTTTTTGCCAGTTCTTCGGCCTGCGCGTAAAGGCCGGACAGAACACGGCGTTTTTCATCAACCCCGTGTTTACGATAACGAATAAGAGGATCAAGATCTGCCATCATCCGGCTCCGTGACACCATCTATCATTCCTACAATGTCGGCAAGGCGTGAAAAGCTGTCATTAATTGACGTGCAGTCATCTTTGTTCTGGGTCAAAAATTCCTCAATATGCGGATAGAGCCCTATCGCTTCATCCACTTTCGGGTCGCTGCCTTTGCGGTAAGCGCCAAGGCGGATAAGCTCTGCCATATCTTCATAGGTTGTGATGATCTGTTTGGCACGTTTGATAATCTCGTTACGGCGGACACTAACCGCCTTTGGCATGGATCTCGAAACGGATTTGAGAACATTCACAGCGGGATAGCGCCCTCTATCGGCAATCTCGCGCTCCATAACAATATGCCCGTCAACAATCCCTCTCACCGCATCAGAAACCGGTTCGTTCGTATCATCCCCTTCAACCAGCACGGCAAATAACCCGGTAATAGACCCCTGTCCCGGTGCGCCAGGGCCTGCACGTTCGAGCAACCGCGAAAGCTCACCAAATGTTGTTGGCGGATAGCCTTTAGATGTCGGCGGTTCTCCTGCTGACAACCCTATTTCACGCTGTGCCATCGCAAATCTTGTTACAGAATCAATAAGGCAAAGAACTTTTTTACCCTGATCCCTGAAATGTTCGGCAACCGACAGGGTTACATAAGCGGCCTGCCGCCGCATCAAGGCAGGCTCATCGCCCGTTGCCACAACGACCACAGATTTTTTGAGTCCCTCCTCGCCCAGATCATCTTCCAGAAACTCCTGTACCTCGCGTCCACGCTCGCCCACAAGACCGATCACAGCCACTTCGGCCTCGGTATAGCGCGCCATCATTGAAAGCAAAACCGATTTTCCTACACCAGAGCCGGAGAAAATACCCATACGCTGCCCCTGACAGGTTGCCAGAAACGTATTGACGCAGCGAACCCCCAGATCAAGCTGCTTTCCCATGCGCTGGCGGCTGTGCGGTGGCGGCGGGGTGTTCCGGAGCGATACCGGATGAGCACCCTGCGGTAACGCGCCCTTGCCATCAATCGGCATGGCCATTCCGTTAATGACGCGCCCGAGCCAGCGCTCATCCGGCATAATAACGGCCTTATGACTTTGAATAACAGCAGGACAACCAAGAGAAATCCCTTCCAGCAAGCCGAAAGGCAGCAATAACGCATGACCATCGCGAAACCCGACAACCTCGCACGGTACCGTGTTTCCTTTGTCCGGCTTTAAATGAACTTGCGCCCCGATTGATAAATCATTCCCAAATCCAGCGATTTCAACCAGAATCCCCAATACTTTTGTAACTTTTCCGTAAACTTCATGAACGGGAAGTCTGGAAATCGTAGCAACAGCCTGTTCTGATAAGCGATCCATGATGTTTTCAATATGGTAAAAATGTTAACGTAGACATTGTCTTGATATTCTACCACAATAGTATAAGGAAAAAACTCACATATATCCTGTTAAATTCTCACAGGCGAAACAATGAATACAAGACCACAAAAAACAAAAGATACTGCCTTTGATAAAAGCTCTGACCCTACCGGCATGCTAACTCATGCCTATTTGCTTGCACTGGGTCTGATTGCCATTCTTACGATCAGCAGTCATATGATCACAGCACATATCTCGGATCGGCAGAAAAAAGGGGAAGAAATCTCCTACAGTATCGAACGGCAGCGTACCCTGCTCCAGCAGGTCATCAGTTCGGCAGACAGTTATTATCGACTGGGACAGAAACTTGATTATGATTTTATGATGCAGTCACTTCAGGAGTTTGAAAATAGTCACAAATACCTGACAACGATTATCAGCAAAAAATCTTCTTTCGCCGATTATAAAAGTCCTGCCTTATTCAGGGTCTATTATCATCCGCCTTTTAATCTGGACGAAAGAATTACCCACTTCCATAATATGACTATGGAGTTTGCACAATACGACCCCAAAGACAAGGATACAAAAGTTCATGAGAAACGGAAAAAACTGTTAGACGAAATGTCCTATCAGGCTTCTTCCGTTCTCAAATCCGCTATGGATGCCGCCATTGAAAGTTATCAGACCGAGACCCTGCAAAAAGGCGAGCGTTTTTACAATATCCAGTTTAGTGCTTCTATATTTATCCTGATCGTTCTCGCCGCAGAGGCTCTATTCATCTTCCGTCCTCTTATCAAAAAAATCAAAGATTATAATGCCATCCTGCAACGCTATGCTTTAGAGGATTCCTTGACCGGCCTTAATAACAGACGGGCTTTTATGAATGCAGGTGAAATCGAGATCAAACGGGCACAAAGGGACAAAACCCCTATGACCACTGCTTTGCTTGATCTGGATCATTTCAAAAAAATAAATGATACCTATGGTCACGAAACGGGGGACAGAGTTCTTAAACATTTTGCTAATATATTAAAACAGACCTTCCGCGCCGGAGACATTACAGGACGCGTCGGTGGTGAGGAGTTTGCCATTATTCTCCCCAAAATAAGCCATAAGGGGGCCATTACAATATTGCAACGACTTTGCGATAAAACAGCCAGTACACCTTGTGAATTCAAAACAGCAAACGGCAAAAAAGATACTCTTTCCTATACTGTCAGCATCGGCTTTACCGGCCCTGTTATTATTAAAGACCAGACGATAGATTCACTTCTCCGACAAGCTGATGAAGGCCTTTATAAAGCAAAAGAAGAAGGCAGAAATCGTCTTGCAACCACAGATACAGCCAGGATAAATGAACCTTTTTAATTTTTTGCAAAAATAGGTTTGTTATAAACGTTAATATTTGTTAAAATATACAAGTGAAGATTAATAAAAAAATAACGATTCATACTTTTAACCCGATCCAAGGATTATTATCATGCGCGTATTATTGGTAGAAGATGACACCTCCACCGCCAAGAGCATAGAACTTATGCTGAAATCTGAAGGCTATATTGTAGATGCCACAGATCTCGGCGAAGACGGTCTCGAAATTGGCAAAATTTATGATTACGATATTATTATTCTTGATTTAATGCTTCCCGATATGGATGGTTATGAAGTCCTCAAACGACTGCGCGCCTCCAAGGTTGAAACACCTATCCTGATTCTTTCCGGCCTGTCCGAGCTTGACAACAAGATCAAAGGTCTTGGTTTTGGCGCCGATGATTATCTCACAAAACCTTTTGACAAACGCGAACTGATTGCACGGATACAAGCGATTGTACGCCGTTCCCAAGGTCACGCACAAAGCGAGATCATAACAGGAAAAGTCAAGGTCAATCTTGATACAAGAACTGTTGAGGTTGCGAACAAGCCCTTACACTTAACCGGCAAGGAATATGGTATACTAGAGCTGTTATCCTTACGTAAAGGCACGACACTGACGAAAGAAATGTTTTTAAACCATCTTTATGGTGGTATGGACGAACCGGAGGTCAAAATTATTGACGTCTTTATATGCAAACTACGTAAAAAAATCCAGCAAGCTGCCGATGGCGAAAATTATATCGAAACAGTCTGGGGACGAGGCTATGTTCTGCGTGACCCGGAGATTGAGAAAGCCAGAATGAAAGCCGCTGCCAATATTTAATATTGCTGTACTTTTCTATATCAATAAGGCTCATGATTAAATGCCCAATCAAGGACAAACCCTTTTCGAAAGAATTGGTGGTGAATTTACAATTAATGCTGTCGTTGATGAATTTTATGATCGCGTTTTAAATGATGATCGCATCAATTATTTTTTTGATAACATCAGTATGGATATGCAGATTAGAAAACTAAAAGTTTTTCTCAAGCTTGCCTTCGAAGAACAGAAAACCTACCCTTCTTTCGAAATGCGGAAAGCGCATGCCCCTTTGGTGGAAAGAGGGTTAAACGATACCCATATAGACATTCTTCTTGAACATATGACTCAAACTTTAAAAATCCATAAAGTACCACTAGATGTGATAGAAGAAACAATTAACAAAATCGAAAAATATCGGGATGATGTTTTAAATCGTTAATCAGAGTAAAATGACCCCGGACGGGTATATTTAAAATTGGCTTTTTCCTTTTTTATTCAAAAAAATAAAGCGGCTTTTGTTAGCCTTGGCTTTATCACGCTCATATTTCTGGTTTATTCAATTTTCTGGTTTTTTGTAGCAAATAAAATCAGAAATGAAATAGATGCTTTTATTATCAATGCTCCCTCACAAAATATCCAGATTACAATTTATGCTCTCAGTATAAGAAATTATCCTTTTATACCAACCGTTTATTTTTCAGGTCTAATCAGCGCCGAAGGAAACGTTATTGAAATCCCCCTCCTTCTTGCGCGTAGTCTTTTTTTACCCGGTAGCTCACTGGAAATTGAAATGCCACAAGGGCTTGCTATTCTTGCGCCTGTTGATACAGCCCTCTGGTCTTTTGATGCAATACGTATTGAAGCAATCATTCCCAAATCCCTTCCCGCGCAGATAACTCTTGAGGATCTTGCTCTCTGGAAAGAATCAGGCCAAACACTGGAATTGACAAATTTAGAGATTGAGAAAAACACCCTCACAATAAAAGGAAACGGCTATCTTCTACTGGATAATAATCTACAGCCCGCAGGATCACTCACAATTCAATCTACAGGACATATAGAATTTTTACACTGGCTACAGCAAAACCAATATATTAAAAGAAAGGAAGCACTTCTTTCCGGCATGGTTTTGGTCGGCCTGTCACAAACAGACCCTCTTACCAAAGAATCCGTCATGAAAACTGTTCTTACAGTTCAAAACCGGACAGTTTCTATAGGCCCGCTCCAACTGATCATCTTTCCAGCATTTGACTGGCCATGACGAAGCCCTCTTTCATGAGTTTTCCTTGAGAACTCTATGGGCTCCTTTGCGAGTGACTATAGAACCCTCTGCAAAAGTTTGAAGTAACGGTGGTGGAGCGCCATTTTGGACAATTTGAGGAGAGGATTTTTGAGTTTTATATCCTGAAGCGCATTTTCTGGTTCGTTTCAGGCGCAATTATCCT
>Ga0210044_10001342_pt1 | contig 37495 bp, 32 predicted proteins | sample CryGey13umfilter_2_FD_183959 | JGI IMG/M metagenome (GOLD analysis project Ga0210044, IMG submission 183959) | Groundwater microbial communities from aquifer in Utah, USA - Crystal Geyser 4/9/14 3 um filter (SPAdes) (version 2) | ecosystem: Environmental > Aquatic > Deep subsurface >... | reverse complement strand
GGCAATGGTTGCGAGGCCAATTTGACCGCCGAGCCCAGCCACTGCGGCGGCTGCGACACCGCCTGCGGCGCTGGCGAGTACTGCGTCAGCTCGACCTGCGACGCAAACTGCGGAGCCAAAACCGCCGACTGCGACAACGACGTGAACAACGGCTGCGAGGTCGACACTGACGTCGACACCAGCCATTGCGGCGACTGCGCCACTGCCTGCGGAAGCGGAGAGTCTTGCGATGCGGGCACCTGCATCTCAGGTTGCCCCACTGGCTTCGAAGACTGCGACGGAAACACCGCCAACGGCTGTGAAGCGAATCTCTCTGGCGATCTGAATTGCAGCACCTGCGGCAACGCCTGCAGCGACGTCGAGCTCTGCACTGCTGGCGCCTGCGCGAACTGCTCCACCGGAAGAGGCAACTGCGACCCGGCCATCACTGGCTGCGAGGTCGACTTCGACACGGACGACCTCCACTGCGGCGATTGCGCCACGAGCTGTACGTCGAATGAGGTGTGCTCCGCTGGCTCCTGCGTTCCTGGCTGCTCACCCGGCTACGAGGAGTGCGACGGAAACACCGCCAATGGCTGCGAAGACCTCGCCTCGAACGCCCACTGCGGCGCCTGCAACGTCGCCTGCACCGCACGCACGCAGACCTGTTCGGGGACGGCTTGTGGTGCGTGCACCGGCACAACTCGTGACTGCAATCTCGACGCATCCGACGCTTGCGAGGTGAACATCAACACGAGCTCGGCCAACTGTGGCAGCTGTGGCAACCCGTGCGGGGGCGGCGAAAGCTGCGTCGCTGGGGTTTGCACCGCGGGCTGCGCCGGCGGAACCGAAGAGTGCGACGGAAACACCGCCAACGGCTGCGAGTCGCTGGCCACGAACACGAACTGCGGCACTTGCGGCATCGTCTGCACCACCGCAACTCAGACGTGCACGAGCGGGTCCTGTGTCGCCTGCGGTCCGGGCCTTATGGATTGTGACGGCGACGCGACCAATGGCTGCGAGGCGGCCGTCGACACCGACACCCGCTGCGGAGGCTGCAGCATCACCTGCTCGACCTCGCAGACCTGCACGTCGGGAGCTTGTGTGGCCTGCACCGCGGGCAACGGTGACTGCGACACCGACGCGACCAACGGCTGTGAGACCGACTTGACCACCAACGCCGACTGTGGCGGCTGCAACATCACCTGCACGGCCGACGTCCAGACCTGCGAGACGGGGAGCTGCAACCCCTGTGCAGCCGACACCGGCGACTGCGACGGCGACGCCAGCAATCTCTGCGAAGTGGATCTGACCACCGACACCAACTGTGGCGCCTGTGGCGTGACCTGCCTGACTCCCGCCACCTGTGTCGCCGGCAGCTGTACCTAGTCGCCCGAGCACATTCCAAACGAGACGCCGCCTCCAGGGGCGGCGTCTCTTTCTCCCGAGAGGCCCCGATGAACACGCACGACTCCGAGCAGGACAATGGCAAACGGCTGCTGACCGCAGTGGAAAGGATCCTCGAGGACAGCGAGTCGATCATCCGGTTCGTCCAAGCCCTCGAGGCTTCCACCGCGAGAGGCGACTCGGCGTCAGCACACCGTGACGCCGTCGCCAAGAAGCTCATCACCCATTACTCCAACCAGACCGCGCTGGCCGGTGGCCTAACCTCGCTGCCGGCCATCGTTCCCGGTCCAGGCACGCTCTTCGCGGCGTTCGGGGGAACCCTCGCCGACGTCGGACTGACCTTGAAATTCGAGGTCGAGATGGTGCTGGCCCTGACCGCCCTCTACGGCTTCGACATTCGCGAGGAGACCGAGCGCAAGCTCGCCTTCCTCCTCGCCTCCATTAGCACCCACGACGCGAAGGCAGGCGGCAACGTCCTAGTTGATCTCGCCGTCGCCGAGGGCACGGCGCTTTGGACCTATGCTCCTCGGCAAATCACCAAGCTGCTGATCACCGTGCTGGCGAAACTCTTGGTGCGGGCGGCGTCGAAGGGCTTCTTCAAGGCCCTGCCCGTGGTCGGCGTCTTCGTCGGCAGCTCGGTCAACAAGGTGCTCACCGCCCGCGTCGGACGCCGATGCATCGAGGAGTTGGCACAGCGGAGCACGCTGCGGGCGAAAGAAGCCGCGGAAGGTAAGGCCGAAGAGAAGCCAGCGACGGAGCCTCTGAGCGAGGTGAGCGCCGAGAAGCGGGCGAAAGAGGACCGCAAGAAGAAAGAAAAAGAGGAGAGGGAAGCCGCCGAAAGAGAAGCCGCCGAGAAGAAAGTGAGGCAACAGCGGGAAGCCGCCGAGGCGAGAGAGGCCGCTCGGGCGCAGGAGAGGCAAGAGCGGGAGGCCGCTGAGCAGAAGGCGGCAGCCGAACGCAAAGAGCGGCAAGAACAGGAAGCAGCTGAGCAGAAGGCGGCAGCCGAACGCAAAGAGCGGCAAGAACAGGAAGCAGCTGAGAAGAAGGCGGCGGCCAAGAGGGCCGAGCAAGAGGCCGCCGAGAAGAGAGAGGCCGAGGTGGGTTCACCGGGCGCTGGCGACCAAGAATGGACGGACGCCGACCCGCTCGAGGACGACTCCGCAGCGGACGCGCCCGACGAAGACGAAGAGACCCCTGACCCGGGCGGCACGCTGCATTGAGCTCGAGCGGTCCGCATTCATCCAACGTCTAGAAATCATCGCGAAAGGCTTTCATGAATACGGAAAAGGAGTTGGCTGGGGCACTGCGCTCCCTCATCGACAAGATCGTCGGAGATCGGGACGAAGAGGGTGTCAAAGCCGCGGCGCTGGACCTCGGGATGCTGGAGGATGGCGAGATTCGCTACGGGGACGAGGACGAGCTCGATGCGCTAACCGACTACTACCTCTTCGATCAGGTGGTGGAAGGGGCGACCCGCATTTCGGCGATCTTGGCGTCACCGCCCGAGGCGCTCGAACCTCTGGAGAGAAAGATTCTGAGCCGGGTGCCCGAGTCGCACTTCAGCGTCTTCGAGGTCGAAGCCCGCAATCCCGAGGTCTGGCACCTCATCGACCTCCTGGCGGAGGTGCCCATCGAGCTCCCAGGTTCCTTCGACCTCGGTGTGGTGCATCGCCGCGACTACGTCGCGATGCGCGTCGTGCCTTGGGGCGAGCAGTGGTTGCCGCTGGGCACGCCGCTCCCCGTGCAGAAGGCCATCAAGGCGTTTTTCTTGAGTGAGGAGGCGGTCTTGGACTTGGCTGGGACGCTGCCGGGCTCTGAGGAGCAAGCCGCCGGCCTCACCCCGCTGGTCTTGATGCGTGCGCTGATCGCCGCCCGGGCCGCCAAAGCGCTGATCGAAGCCGATGGCGTAACGGTCCGCAGCCCGAAACGCAAGCGCAGCTTGCAACGCACGAGCGATAAGAAACGACGGCGCTCATGAGCACGCAAAAGGGCGTGACCCTGGCGTCTGGGGTCAAGATCTCCAATGTCTGGCTCTTCGAACACGAGGGTCAGCGCTTTCTCTTCGACACCGCCCTGCGCCTCGAGCGTCCGGCGTTGGTCCGCGCGTTGAAGCAAGCAGGCCTCGAGCATGGCGATCTCGACGCCATCCTGTTGACCCACCGTCACAGCGACCACGCCGGCAACGCGGCGTGGCTGCGCGACGAGCTCGGGTGCTCCGTGATGTGCCACGAGGCCGACGCCCGCATCCTGGCCGGCGAGGTCCCAGCGCCAGCGCTGGCGACGGCGAGCATCCCGCTGTGGGCCAGGCCCATCTGCGCCGTCGAGGATCACTTCCCGAGCCGGCTGCGGATCGACGAGCGGCTGGTCGCCGGACCTTGGCGCTTCGGCTTCGAGGTGTTCGCCGCTCCAGGCCACACCGAGGGCTCAGTGCTCTACTACCACGCAGCGACCGGCACCCTCTTCTCCGGCGACGTGATCTTGGCAGGCCCCGCGACGATGCGTGCGATCCGCCGGCTCACCCTAGCCGACGCGGCCTTCAGCGAGGAGCCGCAACGGTGTTGGGCCGCGACGCGAGAGTTCTTGAGCAAGGACATGCCGGTGCAGACCCTCTGCTCCGGTCACGGCGCGCTGCTGGCCAAGGACGTCCGAGCGAAGCTCCGTGCGCTCAGGACCTAGGAGTCGTCCGGGAACAAAATGCGCATTTGGGCGAAGTCAGAGGTGGGAGGGCATGCGCGATCGCCCGGTCCCCATCGGCAGCTCGCAGGGCGGCGCGGAAGATGGCGTTGCGGATGTGTCCACCCGACAGTTCGAAGGCGGCCCCTAACATCTCGAAATCGAGGTCGTGTGCAAGGGGCGCCGACTCGGGCAACAGGGTCTGCCAAAGGGCCGCGCGCCCGTCGGCGTCTGGCATGGGGAACTCGATGATGTGTCGGATGCGGCGCTGAAAGGCGTCGTCGATGCTGCTGGCGAAATTCGTGGTCAGGATGCTCATGCCGTTGAAGGCCTCGAGCCGCTGCAGCAGGTAGTTGACCTCGAGGTTGGCGCAGCGGTCGTTGGAGCTCTTCACCGCGGTGCGCGTGGCGAACAGGGCGTCGGCCTCGTCGAAGAGGAGCACCGCCTGCGCGCGCTCGGCCTCATCGAAGACCCTTCCCAAGTTCTTCTCGGTCTCGCCGATGTACTTGTCGACCACCTGTGAGAGATCGACGGGTCTCGAAACGACCATTGCCGGACGGCGAAGCGCTTGGCGGCCAAGAACTGCCTGGCAGTGACACTCGAGATCTAGGGTGAGCCGAGGCCAGCCGGCCACGGACTCCGAGAGCGAACGACGAAGTCGCGCAAGAAACACCTTGCGCATGTCGCACTCTGCACGCCTTTGCATGTAAATTCGAGGCCCTGTAAGTCTGCATCCACAGCCGTGACTAGTCCACCGCGAAGCCAGGTTTCTTCTCTTCTTTCTTGGGCTTCTTCACCGGTGGGGGCTCGTCGTCCACGGCGATGGAGCCGGCTTTGACCTTGGGATCTTCCTTGGGCGGATCCTTGGGCTTCACGTCGGCGACTGGGGGATCGACCTTGGCGACGCTGCCTCCGTGGGCTTTCTTGAGCTTCACCGAGTGCGTGCCGCCCTTCTTGAGATCGAGCTCGATGGTCTCGTCTTCTCGTCGGTCGTACTTGAGCACCAGCGTCATCGAACCCTCTTCCTTGGGCAGCTCGAACTCCATTGGGGTCTTCCCGATCATCTCGTCGTTTTGGTAGATGTCGGCGCCTTCTGGAGTGCTCGTGATCTGAAACTTGACCATCTCGACGTCCGCAACGGGGTCGATGGGGTCGGTGGTGGGGTCAGCCACAGGGTCGCCATCGACTGGCGGTGTGTCGGCGACGGGATCCCCATCGGTTGGCGGAGTCAGCGTGGCGCCGTCTTTGGGCGGATTGTCGACGGGAACCTGGGACTTGTCGGTCTCTTGCTCTGTGGTCGCTGCGAGCTCCCCGTTTTTGTCGGCCTTGTTACCTGTCTCGTCTTCGTTGGCGGCCGCCTTGCTCTCTTCTCCGCCGGACTGGTTGAGCACGAGCACGAACGCCCCAGCGCCGAGCAGCACGAGGGCGATCAGCACGGCGAGGATGATCTTGGTGGCGCCGCTGGTCTTGGGCGGGTAGTCGATGGGACCGCTCTGCATCATGCCCATCCCCTGGCTCATGCCAGGGTGCATCATGCCGCTTTGCCCCATGCCAGGCTGCATCATGCCGCTCTGCCCCATGCCAGGCTGCATCATGCCGCTCTGCCCCATGCCAGGCTGCATCATCCCGCTTTGGTTCTGGTAGCCGTAGGGTCCCGTAGGCACCGGGCCGCTCTTGATCTGCGAGACCTGACCGCTGTCAAAGCTGTACCCCCCCGACCCTTGTGCGGGCAGTCGTCCGGTCTCCGGTCGGAAGGGCTGTTGCTGCCCACCTACGTGGGGTCCAGCCGCCATGTCACGCACGTCGATGCGCTCGAGATCGGCGATCATGTTCTCGCAGGAGACGTAGCGCCGCTGGACGTCCTTCTCGACTGCCGAGGCGATGATCAGGCCCAACGGAGACTGGCGCAGCCAGTCCGGCATGGGGATCGGATCGGGATTGACGTGCAGCAGCACGGTCTCCAGCGGCGTGGCGCCTTGGACCGCGACTCGGCCAGTCAACATCTCGATGAGCATCAAGCCCAGCGCGTAGATATCGGTGTGGGCGCCCACGTCCTTGCCCCGGATCTGCTCGGGCGCCATGTAGTAGGGCGTCCCCAACGCTTGTCCGGTGGCGGTGAGCTTCTGGTCCCCGCCTTCAGTCGTCATCATCTTGGCGATGCCGAAGTCCAAGACTTTGACGAAGTGCTTCGAGCGCCCCACCTCGGTGAGGTAGATGTTCGAGGGCTTCAAGTCGCGGTGGACGATGCCCTGCATGTGGGCTTCGGCGAGGCTGTCGAGGATTTGGATCGCGATCTCTTTGGTCTCTTGCGGGGAAATCGCCTTGTCCCGCTTCAGACGCTCCTCGAGCTCCTCGCCTTTGAGCAGCTCCATGGCCATGTAGAGCATGCCCTCGGCGGTCTTGCCGAAATCGTAGAGTCGAATCGTGTGCGGAGAGGCCAGATCGCTGGCCAGTCGGGCTTCTCGTTGGAACCGCTCCTCGACCCCCTCGACCGAGCACAAGTGAGGAAGCAGCGTCTTGATGGCGACGTCACGAGACATCCCGATCTGACGCGCGCGATAGACCGCCCCGAAGCCACCGACACCGATCTGGGCGAGGATTTCGTAACGGTCAGAGATGATGTCGCCCGGCTGCGGGGCTCGTGCGATTTGCTGCATTGTTTCGTCCTATGACTCGGAGGCCCCCAGCATGCCAGCCCTTTGGGATAGGTCAAGAAAAGGGTGCCGATGCATCTGATTTCCCGTTAGATCACGGGCGCTTCCTGGTTCGGGAAGCGAACCGTTTTCCCGAGTCTCTTGATAACGAGAAAGGAATTTCAACACGTTACCACCCAAGATCATTCGAATCTCCGTGTCAGTCCACGCTCCTCGCGTCAAACACTCCGTAAATATGGGGAAATCGGACATATCTCGGATCTCTTTCGGCAACGTTGGGATGAAACCATCCAGATCGGTGCCCACCGCGACGTGCTCGATGCCTGCCACCTTCACCACGTGTTCGACGTGAGCCACCACCTCCGCGGTGGTCCCTAGCAAACGTCCACTGGTGAAAACCGGCGCAAACATGATCCCAATAATGCCGCCGGTCGCCGCCACGGCCTCGATCGAAGCGTCGGAGATGTTGCGGCGGTGGTCGACGACGCCTTTGACGCCGGTGTGGGTCACCATTACGGGTCGGGTCGTTTGCTCGCAGACCTCCAGTCGACAGCGCTCGTTGAGGTGGGCGCAGTCGACGATCATGCCGATCCTATTCATCTCGGCCACGAGCTCGCGGCCAAACCCGCTCAAGCCCTCGCGCTCGTTGGCGCCGACGCCCATGGCCGGTGTCGCGGCTCGGTTGCGGTTGAAGTGCGCCAAGGTCATGTAGCGCACTCCGGCCTCGTAGAGGAACTCGACTCGCTCGAGCTTGCCGTTGATGGCGTGCGCGCCCTCGACGCCCAGGCAACCCACGATCACGCTGTCTCGGTGGCCGGCCTCGAAGTGCTCAGGGGTGCAGCCGTAGCGAATCCGTGCGTCGCGTCCCGCCAGCTTGTGGAACCCCTCGATCTGGCGAACGATCTCCACATACGCCGACTCACCTGCGAACGGCCACGAGTGGAGCCCGAAGAAAGCGCCGCTCATCCCGCCTTCGAGCATCCTCGGCAGATCCGAATGGAAGCCAAAGGGACTTCGAGGAAACCAATTCCGGTGGCGTTTGCTCAGGTCGTAACCCAGCAAACGCTCCCAGAGCAGGGTATCGAGGTGCAGGTCGATGTTCGGACCCGACCGATGTACCGCGCCCGCGCGCGCGCTCAGCACCATGGCGACCTCTGTGGAGGGGGACTCGAGGTCCGTACGGTTCGCGGCCCTCTGGTGATCGGATTTCACACGCGACACTGGGCACCGTTGAGGCGGAACCGCAAGAGGTCGATGGCCCCGAGAGCCCACAAGCCCCAGAACGCGCCGAGAACGGCGTCAGGGTAAAGAGATCAACCTCGGATTGTTCACCAGGCTGGTCTCGCGGTTGAGGATCTCGAGGGTCCGGTTGTAGAAGGAGCGGGCCTCCTCGAGGGTGTTGCCGATGCAGGTGACGCCGGTCTTCCCGTACTGGCTCAGGGCGCCGATGAGGTGGAAGACCACGCCGCATTCGGCCACGGCGCTGAAGTGAATGGAGTGGTAGACGGCGATGTCGACGAGGTCGTCGGGGCGCAGCCCGCGGTAGGCCTCGGACATCAGGTTGTCGCTGGCGATGTAGTACTTCTCCAGGCCGGTCGGCGAGATGAACTGGCCGTTGCTGGGGTAGTAGCGCCCGTCCGTAAGGAACTTGAGCATGAGGAAGGGGTGCGTGGTGCCGCCTTTGCGCAGGTTGATCTCGATGCCGTGCGCCTGGAACTTGCCGTCCGGGCCACGTGTGACGATGAAGTCGACGCCGAAGCGACCGATGACGCCTTGGGCGGCGAGCCGACTGGCGACGTCGCGGCCATAGTTTTGGATGAGGAGTCGGTAGTCGTCGCGGCAGGGGAACTCGCAGCCGAGGAAGACCTGGCCGCTGGGGCCGCCCAGGATCTGATCGTGGGTGGAGATGGCTTGGGCCTCTCCGACGGGGGTGACGCGGCATTGCACCGAAGGCGAGAACTTGTCGTTGCCGTCGATGAAGACTTCGACGACACCCCCCATCTGGTTCATAGTGCGGTCGAAGCGTTCCCACGTCTCGGTCACTGCTTCGAATTCGAGCTTGGGCAGCACCGCGTGCACGAGCTCGACACGCGTGCCGTGCGATTCGGCGGCATCGAGGGTGTCGCGCACCCAATCGTAGCGGAAGATGGCGTTGCCCTCGCCGCTGAAGCCTTCGTTGAGCTTGACGACCGCTTTGGACAGGGACGGATTTTCTTCCCAGAGGGCGACGAGCGCGTTGGCGACGTCCTGCGAGTTCTGCAGGTCTTCGAAGCCCGCTGGCATGGGCACACCGGCCTCGCGGAAGACTTTGCGTGAGCCGCTCTTGGTGCCCAGGTCGAGCAAGGCCGGATCGCAGGCGTAGAGGGGCACGCCGAGGCGAACGGCGAGGGTGCGCTCGAGGGGGGTGGAGTTGAAGCAGACCATGTGCGCGTGGTCTTTGCTTTTGATCTTGTTGTTGATCTGCGCCATGAGGCTGGGCCGCTCGAGGATCTTCTCGGTGAGGGCTCTGGGCGCACCGTCGGAGGTCGACAACAACGTCAGCCGCTTGCGGGCGTGGGTTCCGGGGATGCCGGCCAGCAAGTGGAGGTAGTAGTCGATGATGGTGGGGTGGATGGGCTGGGAGGTGACGAGGATGATGTGCATGCGGGGTTGGCGCAGCAGCATCAAGAGGCACAAGAGGCGCTCCTCGTAGAAGCCCGCGCCAGCGATCTTGGCGAGCTCACCTTGGGGCAGGCTCAGGCTCGGGACGATGATCGCGGTGTGGGTCTGGCGGGGATCGTTGACGACGGCCCGGAACATCCGTGGCAGGCGGGCGTTGATCTCCGCGAATCGCTCCAGCTCGTGGCTGGAACCCATGGGGAACTCGATGTTGAGTGGGCTCATCTTCCGTCCTGTTGTCGACGAGGGCCATCGACAAGTTCTCGTTTTTCACGAGCTGACCGCATGGGATCTACTCGTACTGTGAGTCGAGACCAACAGAAAAAAATTCGGCACCGGCACCGAGACCTGTCGACTCCGCGAAGCGGGCTTTGCCGGCAGACGGCCCCGGCAACTACGGCTCTTCGACGTCCTGCCGGCGAGTTGGCGGCTGCTGAAGTGGCACTTCGTTTCGAGTTAGACTTGCAGAGACTACACTGAGCGAGGCGCCTGGGGCAACGGCCGACAAGCCCCCTCAAACCCTTCGGCAATGCACTCTCGAGGAGGCCGACGCGGCGCGCTTCGGGGAGCAAGGGCAGCGGTCGCTGTTCGAAGAGGTTGAGCCACAGTTCGGGAAGCAGACGGCGGTCGATCTCTTTGGACGGGAAATCGATTTGTACGCCAATCCGGCATCGTCACGCCCACCGTCCGCCAGAACCCCTCGCCATGGCCGAGGAAGGTGACTCTTCGCCGTCCTTGCGGCGAGTAAAGGTTTGCGGGCACGATAGCCAGCGCGGCAGTAGCTGTCACTCGGCTCGCGCGTTGCGCGGAGGATCTTTTGTTTCGGTTGATAGCCCAGGCGCATTGATGGACATTCGGCAGCCAGGACGGAACTGCTCATCCACGAATGATCCATCCCGTGAGGGGTCACGTCCTCATGGCCGGGTTGCCTTGTTCTTGATAGTTTGGACGCAAAGGCGGTTGAAAGAAGCAGAATGACAGTGAAGCTCGACCCAAAACTCCAAGAGTGGGTGACCGCACGTAAGCGGCATCACCTCTCTCATTCGCAAGTCCAGATGGCGCGGGAGCTGGGCATGAGCCCAAAGAGCCTCGGTTCGCTGGATAACCATAAGCAGGAAGCGTGGAAGGCTCCGTTGCCCGAGTTCATTGAACACCTCTATGAGAAGCGCTTCGGCCGAAGACAGCCTGAGAAGGTGTTTTCGATCGAGCAGCTCGCTGAGCAGCAACTCGCGAAAAAGGCGCGAAAGCGGGCGCGAAAGGCCGAACGCCTAGGCGTCGTCCGGGAACAAAATGCGCATTTGGGCGAAGTCAGGGGTGGGAGGGCAAGGAGGTCGATGCAGGCGATGCCCAGCATCGTCGAAGCAGACCGGCGCTGCCATCACGTCTCTGGCGATGCTCAAATGGGCAGGTTGTTTCCTGACCACGCCCTAGCACAGGCAGGGCCTCCCGAAGAGGACAGTGGCGAACCACAGCCATAGGCAGAGCGACAGAAGCGACAGAATAGAAACCGCACGGGGGAGACTGCGTCTTCCCCGTGCTGTTGTCGGTCGCAACGAAGGCCTCACACAGAAGCTCAAGTCTGGGCAGACACGCCCTTATCAGAGCCCTCTGGCGGCTCGCCATCCAAGTGCGCCGCGGCCTCGCCAAAGGGCTTGTCCATGTGCATCCAGCGGGTGAGGAATGGCGACAGGACGAACAGAATGAGCGACGAAAGCCCTGCGGCTATGGCGATCTTGAGGAAGACATCTCCATAGATGTCGATGGTCTCGTTGGGTGCAGGGATGATCTGCTCCTCGCCTTCGCCGCCAACCCCAGTGAGGGCGGCGATCATGCTGGCGAGGTAGTTCGAGAACGCCGTCGCCAAGAACCACGCGCCCATGACGGTGCTGACGATACGTTTGGGCGAGAGGTTGGTCACCATCGACAAGCCGACAGGTGAGAGGCAGAGCTCGCCGGTGGTGTGGAGGAGGTACCCTAGGAGGAGCCATCCCAGCCAGACCATGCCGCGGGCGTCGGCGGTCGCGGCGCCGTACCAGAGCGCAGCGAAGCCGAGTCCGAGCTGCGCCAACCCGGCAGCGAACTTGAGCGGCGCCGAGGGCTCCCAGCCTCTGGCCGCCAAGAAGCCCCACAAGCCGCTGAAGACGAGCCCGAAGATCAAGATGAAGATCGGGTTCGCCGACTGGAAGACCGTGGCCGGGATGACTCCGCCCTCTTCGGCGACGCCCATGCCGACATCATCGGCCGAGACGGTCCATTGCACCGTGGGCGCTTTGGCCATGTGGGCGTCGTCGAGCTGATTCATGAGCACCATCGTGTGACCGTTGGTGTAGCCGAGCTGCTCTTGCGTCAGGGTAATGGAGAGCTTCGTGCCGATCTCGGACTCGTCGATGATTCGGGTCTCCATGACTCGGTCGACGTTGCGATCGGTGAAGTTGTTGACCGAGCTGCCGGCTTGCTCGAAGAACGCCCAGAAGAGGAGCGAGAAGAACATCAGGATCAGCACGACGTACATCCGCTCCCGCTCGATCTTGTTGGAGCGCAAGGCCTCCCGGACCAGAGACCCCAACGCGATGACCCCGAAGACGGTCAGCAGCATTCCCGCCACCTCGCTGCGCTGAACGAGCACGGCGACCACCGGCACGGCGGCGGCGACGCAGACGTAGACGGCGTGGGTCGTCGAGAGCCAGGGGATGACCAGTGCAGCCACACCGACCGCGACGACGATCCAGCCCCAATGCGACTCGGGCGAGATAATGAACTGCAGCAGCAGGGCGATGGCGATGAGGGCGAGGTAGTAGGTCTTGGCCTCGGCGCGCAGCTGCGGGAAAGCGGGCTCTTTCAGTCGCTCGGGGTGTGGCGGTGCGCCGGCCGTCTCGGGGAGTCCACCGCGTCCCAGCGCGATGAACGCGACGACGCCAGCGACGAACAAAGCGATGGCGACGAAGGTGTTGATGGCCAAGAGGTAGAGGTTGTCCGTCAGCACGATGAGGGAGATGGCCGACGCCAGAGCGCCAGCGAGGATTACGACCTGGGTCACCCGTTTGGGCGCCACGAAGACCGCGAGACCGACGAGCATCCCGAGGGTCGCCAGACCGAAACCATAGTGCCAACCGTAGGTCTCACCAATGTACCCACACAGGAGCGGGGACATGGCGGCGCCGAGGTTGATGCCCATGTAGAAGATGGTGAACCCACCGTCTCGACGGGTGCTGCCTTCTGGATAGAGCCCACCGACGATGGTGGAGATGTTGGGCTTGAAGAAGCCGTTGCCACAGATCAGGAGAGCGAGGGCGAGGAAGAAGGTCGTCTCGTTCTGGATGGTCATGGCGAGGTGACCGGCCGCCATGAGCAGACCACCGAGCACCACCGCCTTGCGGGCTCCCAGCAGTCGGTCGGCGAGCATGCCGCCGATGAACGGCGTGGCGTACACCAGCGCAGTGTAGGCGCCATAGACGGCATAGGCGTTCCCGTCGTCGTAGGCGAGGAAGCCTTTGATCATGTAGAAGACGAGCAGGGCGCGCATCCCGTAGTACGAGAAACGCTCCCACATCTCGGCGAAGAAGAGTGTGAACAACCCTGTCGGATGGCCGAAGAGGGTCGAATTCTGGGTTGTCGCTGCAGCGCTCATGAGCTCCCCGTTGTGGCAACATCGTGGGACTGGCTCACCCCACTGTGCTTTTCAATGCCATCGAGCACCACGAGCGGCCGCAGGCCCAAGACGGACCTCGACACTCGACGGTGCTTCATTCCATGCGAAGAGCGGATCTACACGATGTATTCGCTTTGGGACAAGCAGGCGGACCGAAGCAGTGGCGGCGGGCGCGCACCAGCGGCCCTCGCCGCACTGGGTCAGGTTGCCAATAAGCGGGCTGACAAAGGGGTCAGGGTCTCGAGCCGAACGAACCTCAGATTTCGTCTTCCTCGTTACGAGGCTTGCGACGTCGAGGGTGGTAGTAGCCCCGCTCGACCTGCTCTTGATTCTGCTTGCACTCGATGCACATGCGGGCTGCAGGTCTCGCGAGCAACCGCTTGAAGCCGATCTCGTCCGAACAGTTCTCGCAGTAGCCGAAGTCCTCGTCGTCCATCCAGCGGATGGCCTCTTCGAGCTTCTTCAACAAACGGATGTCGCGACTCTGCAGTCGGTCGAGAGTCAAGGCGATCCCTTCGGAGTTGGCGATGTCCGCCTCGTCGCCTTTGACCTCCGGCTCGAAGTCGTCCTCGATCCAGGATTGGCTCTTGTACAGAATCGCGTCTCGCTGGACGTTCAATGCTTCCTTGATCGCGGCCAGCTGTTCTTCCGTCAAGTACATGGTGCTCACCTTCTTCCTTGCACGTCCTTCGTGCCAGCTTCGATGCCCTATTGAGCGGGTCGACGGGGCATCTCAACATCGAACGACGGGTGTATCTCAATAAACAAAGGTGACTCGGCCATTCCGAGTACTCGAGTCCGCGACGAAAAAGAAACCTACGACCCAATACCGCGTACCTGTGCCGTTGGATTCCCTTTTCTTCGCGGCGGCGTAAGTTAATTAATCCACAGCACAATGTCAACCCGACGACTTCGTTCCCAGGAGGGCTGTCCAACGAACATTCCAGCCTCCTACGGGACCCGCAGAAATTGCCAGGGCCTCTCGCGCAGATAGAGTAAGTGCCCTCAACATAGCACGCTCGATCGTGTCCAAATAGGGGTGACAAAAGATCGGCCGGCCGACGATAACTTCATGATATCGCATTTAAACCCAATAGCTGCGGTGCCCGCCTCGGTGCTCCTGCGCCAGGGCTCGGGCCCAACCCGACAAGAAACACCCACTCGGCTCGGCATTTGGTCCGGCTATGTCGGGCTCTGGCCACAGCTCGCCGTCCTCGCGCTGCTGCTCAACGACCACGTCCTCAAAGCCTCGGGCGCCCTCCCCGGGGCGCTGACCGGAAAACTCTCGGATCTGGCCGGGCTCTTCTTTTTCCCGCTGCTGCTCGCGGCGCTGTGGCACGCCATTGGCGCACGCCTCTCGGCGCGGACGCTGCTTTGGGCGTGTGGGCTCACTGCCCTGATGTTTTCCGCCATTCAGCTCTCTGGTGCGGCGGTGAGAGCTTACTCCCTGGTGCTCCGCGGCTTGCCATTGTTGTACTCTAGCTCCGCTCCCAGCGTCACCATGGACCCCTCGGATCTGTTGGCCTTGCCGATGGTCGCGCTCGCCTACCTCTACGGACGCCGTCATCTCCACCGGGACCTGGAGAGCTGAGGAGTCGTCCGGAAACAAAATGCTCATTTGGGCGAAGTCAGGGGTGGGAGGGCAAGGAGGTCGATGCAGACGATGCCCAGCATCGTCGAAGCAGACCGACGCCGCCATCACGCCTCTGGCGATGCTCAAATGAGTAGGTTGTTTCCGGACGGCTCCTAAAGCCGAAGGATTCTTGCGATGCCCTTAACACTTGCCATCGCATAACCGTCCTTCCACCGTTCGCGGGCTCGAGGTCCAAGCAGAGCGTAGGAACGATCGATGAGCTGTCTCCCTAATACGCCCGAAGATTCCGTCCGCGCCGCGGTGCGCGCCGTGCGGGCCGGAGACCGGGCGGCGTTTCGGGTCCTCGTCGAGACGTATCAGCACCCCCTCTACGGCGTGCTCTTCCGCTACTTGAAGAACCGCGACGACTGCCTCGACGTTACGCAAAGGGCGTTCGTGCGCGCCTTCGAGCGCCTAGAAGACCTGACCGACGATGGCGCGTTCAAGCCATGGCTGTTTCGCATCGCCATCAATCTCGCGCTGAGCCAAATCCGCTCGAGCCAAAGGGGCCGGGAAGAGGACCTCGACTCCATCCCAGAGCCGAGTCGCGAGGCACAGCAGGAGGAGCTCGTCGCTCAGAAGCAACGCTCGAAGGCGCTCTACGAGGCGCTCGAAACCCTCAGCCCGACGCAAAAGAAGGTCATCCTGCTCAAGCTCGAGGGGGGGCTGAACGCCAAGGAAATCGCGGCATCGGCAGACCTGAGTGAAGGTGCGGTGAGAGTCCACGTCCACAACGCGATCAAGCGTCTGCGAGCCCACCTCGACCCCGAGAGTGGCTCGATTGAGACTGAGTCATGACGAACCCAAAGAACGAACTCGACTGCGAGAGCTCGCTGCCCCCTGACTGCTCGCGGTGCCAAGCGCTGCTGCTGGACTCGCCGTCGCAGGAGTCTCTCGAGACGCTCGAGCACTTGGGCTCTTGCACCGCGTGCAGAGCCTTCGCCGACGAGCTCACGTTGTTGGAGCAGCGATTCCAGGACGCGCCGGTTGAGTTCCCGCCAGATTCGGCCTTTTCGGCCATGACGGCCTCGATCATGAAGCACGTCGACCCGCAGCCGGACGCGCACCCAATCAAGGTCGAGGCCGGCACCTGGGAACGGCTCGCGAGCTGGCTCGGCGAGGCGCTCTCCGTGCGCGTTGCGGTGCTCGCGCTCGCCGCCTTGTTGTTGGCCGTCGGTCTCTGGTCGTGGCAGACCAGCGAGCCGAACCCGCAGACACAAGTCACCACGGAGAAAGGCGCTGAAGCTCGAGCCAGCCAGGAGCTCGGCGAGGTCGAAGACGACGCCGTGGAGGCGGCGCTGGCAGAGCTCACCTGGACCGCGGAAGACTCTTCGGTGGTGCTCGGCGACGACGAAGACGAGGATGAACTCGAATGGGACCTCGACGACGACGAGCTCGTCGCGCTCGAAATGCTGCTGGAGGACGACGCTCCCTTTTGAGGACACCTTCAGGTGAGGATTGCCGCCAGAAATCCTAGGCCAAGAAAGACGACGAAGAGGCCGTAAAAGCCGAGCTGCACGACCGCGATCCAGAAGGCCGCTTTCGCGGTCCCGAGGTTGTTGGGGGCGCGTCGCCCAGCCTCGATCGCGTTGAGCTCTTCGCGAGCGATCGCGAGTGCCGCTACTCCGAAGACCCCACAGACGACCCAGCCAAGGATCGCGAAGAGCAGGGCGAGGTTTGCTGAGTTCGGCTCGCCAAAGGCTGAGTGGTAGTCCAAGAGAGGCCGAATGGGAACCTCCGGCTCGCTGAGCTTTTCGGCGACGGTCGGCGGAGCTTCCGGTTGGATGATGCGCGCGCCTGGTGGCAGTTTCGGAGACATCGGCTCACTCTTTTGGGTTTTTAGGCTCGCCTGCAGGCGGCGAGCTCTTGGCGTGGGCTTTCTCGTTCGAGTTCAGGTCAGAGAAGCCTCCCCACTGTCGGCTACAGGCAAGGAACGACGGAGGTTTCCCTAAGGCAACTCGAATTCGCGGGGAGCTAATCCTTTTGTTGACACTCCCGACCCTGATCTGTAAGTTACCGCGTCCGCGCAGGCATTCCGCCTAGGTCGACGGCATTTCGGCATGAAAGTTCACCTGAACAGCATTCCAACCGGCTCTCATCTCGAGGTTGATCTCAGCCTCACGCGGGATGAGGCGAACATGATGCTCGAAGAGGTCGGCGGATGCGAGCTGCTCTCGGACCTGGAAGCTCGAGCACGCCTGGAAAGGGAAGGGACTCGGGTCACCTTGGCTGGTGAACTCAGCGCGGTGGTCGCCGCCTCGTGTCGACGCTGCCTGAAGGATCTCGAGACGAACCTCGACGTGGATTTCCGTACGACTTTTCTGCCTCTGCCCGAGTTGTTGCCCGAAGAGGATGAAGAGGAGCTGGAGTTGACCAGCGAAGACGTCGAGCTGAGTCACTACGAAGGCGATGAGCTAGACCTCATCCCACTCATCCGTGAAACCCTTTTGCTGGAGATAGACCCAAGCCCACTCTGTAACGAAAACTGCAAAGGCCTCTGTTCGAAATGCGGAGACGATCTGAATCAACGGGAGTGCGGTTGCGACCGGGCGTCCTACGATTTGAGATGGTCTGCGCTCCAAGATCTCAAAAAGAAGCCCAACTGAACCGAACACAGAGCGTCCGGGGTCCAAGGAGAAGTCGAAATGGCCGTACCAAAGAAACGCAAGAGCAAGTCCAGAACCGCAATGCGTCGCTCGCAGCACGACAAGTTGGCCGCCCCTTCGGTGAGCTTCTGCCCGAGCTGCGGTGAGCCAAAGCTCCCCCACCGAGTCTGTTTGGCTTGCGGTCAGTTCAAGGGCGAGTCCGTCCTGACCGTGGTCGAGTACGACTGAGTTCACGTGAGCTGCCGTGCGCCCTTGGCCCGATAGCCCTCGGAGACTGAACAAAAAACACGACGCGCCGACTTTTGCCGGCGCGTCGTGTTTTTCTTGTTTCCCTCCTTAGAAACAAAGCTGCGCCTCCCGTCCCTGGAGGAAAGAACAGGTCAGACTAGGCCTGAGGCCCTAAGGCCTGAGGCCCTGAGGCCTGAGGCGGTTTAGGAGAGGCACTGGATGTACCCCCGGCAGCAAGCTGCCGGGGGCTAAGGCTGTGTCGGCGCTCCGCGCCTGGCGGCCGTTGGGCGCGGAGCGCCCGCACAAGATTAGCCCCCGGCAGCTTGCTGCCGGGGGGACATCAACACAGGAATTTCGGCGCGGAGCGCCGACACTTCGCCAGGCTTCGGCGCTTCAGCGCCAGCCGCACACCGCCACGCGACAACAGCGCCGCGCGCGATCGCAACCCCCGTTTCATTCCCTGTGGGTGGCCGCAGGCCATGGTGGGGCTCACATGGGAAAAGGTCCGGCACGGACCCCATCCGCTCTAGGGCAAATGGACACTCAACAGCTCATGGGTCGCCGGTGAGACGATGAGCAACTCACCTTCTCGCCCCCGGACCATCGCCGGAGAGCTCGCGGTCTCCACGTCGATGGAACGAACCGTGCCGTCATCTAGCTGTAGCTCGCCGTCCTGGGCCAGCACCACGATCTTGCCTTGCTCGTCGAGCGCGAAGAGCTCGCGGCCTGTCAGCACCGCGAAGCCATCGGCGTCAGCGACGACCGCTCTGATCTCTCCGAGCGAGACCTCTTCAGGGCTGCGGTTGTTCGCGACCGGAGCGGCTCCCCCTCCCGCAACGACCTCGAGCGCTCGGCCCTTGATGGCGTAAACCATGGTCGCGCTCGACGCCCAGACTCGACCTCCAGACGCCGCCAGCGCTCTCGGACCTCGACCATTCTGGAAGAGGGGGGGGCCGTGCCAGAGCAGCCGGGCTGCATCGTTTGGACCCACCACACCGTCGTCTCCAGCGTCCAACGCCCACAACGTCCCCGTGTCCGCCATGGCGACGTAGAGCGTTCGGGTCACCGCGTCGAGTGCGATGGACTCGGGACGAAGCCCGTAGGCAACATCCCAGACCTTTCCCTCGGAGGGAAGCGCGAGCCCCCCACCCGCGGCGACCCGCAGCGAGGGCAGCGGCAAGGACGCGCTCGCCCCGTCCGGCGCACCTTCGAGCAAGCGAATCCCCCCTTGTGCGTCGATCGTGGTGAGGGACACCATCTGACCGTCGTCGCTGACGGTCATGCTGGAGACCTCTGTGTCGAGGTCGAGGTCGAGGTCGACGCGTCGCGACGCCGTCGCGACGCTGCCGATGGCGTCGAACCAGAGCGTGTGCAGACCACGGTATCTCCGGTAGCGCACGAGCTCGTGCGTGTCCCGCGCGAGGTGCGGCCGCAGCGTGCTGTCCCAACCACTCAGCTCGAGCCACTGATTGGGGACCAGCGCAGTGGAGCCGATGAACTGCCCGGCGACGTCCGTGCACGCAAACGCTCGGCCGTCGGCGAGGCCCAGCAGCGCGGCTCGGGGTGGCCACGACTCGGCAGGGAGCGCGACGAGCCAGCCGATGTCCGGCGCCGGCGCGAAGGAGCAAGTGCTGCCCACGCCGCCCAGCGGCTGTACCGCGCCGTCTCCATCAAGAACAAAGAGCCTGACGACCTCGGAGCCATCGTCCGCAGCGACCAGCACGCTGTCGAACTCGACGCCCCATTGGGGACCGGCGAGGTAGGCCAGGGCGTTGACCTCCTTCAAGCGCAGGTCCTGCGCGGGGAGGTCGGTCTGAAGAGGCAGCACGCCACCACCGATGACGCCGAGCCACGACTTGCGCTCGATGGTGGCGGCGCCAAAGCGCATTCCGTCCCCCGAGTGCCCAGCCGCGATGAGGTCGTCACCGCCGATGGGGTCTTTCAGCGCCGCGACGCGCCCCTGCAGCGAGCCGCTGTCGAGGCTGCGGGCATACTCGAGGTTGAGCGACATGAAGGGGACGGTCAGGCCCTCGGAGTCGAGCGTGGAGACCCCGAAATCGCGGGCGATCTCGAGCTCGACCCAGCCATCTGCTGGCTGATAGCGCAGGACGGCATTCTCGTCGGACTGGAAGAGGAGCACGTCCTCGCCGGCCGTCGACAGAGAGAAGGGGGCGAGAAACGCGACGTTGCGTCCGGCCCCCGGAACGCCAGAGTGCAGCGGCCTCTTGAAGCGAAAGACGTTGCCTCCCTGCAAGGCCTGGGAGTCCTGGGTTCGTGGGATTGGCAGGCGCTGCATGAGCGCGCCTTGCACGATGTACATCAGCTCATTGCCGTCCGAGGTGGCGGGGCCGAAGCCGTTGGGGAGCGCGCTGGCGCCCCAAAACGGCATCGCCAGGTCGGCCTCGCGATTGACGGCCGAAATCATCCTGGCTAGGGGCTGGTTGACGAGCAAATAATCCCCGCCCCAAAGGGAGATGAGGGACTGCGGCAGCAAAAGGTCGTCCGAGCGATAGCGGGCGATTTGGGCGCTCAGCTCGGGCTCCAAGGTGCCATCGTCGATGAAGTAGCGGAACAGGGCCTCTTCGAGGGCGGGGCCGTATTCGAGCTGGAACTCCCCGGGTGTGCGCACGCTGAGGAGAGAGCCTCCGAGCCCGTAGGTCAAGGTGAGGTCCCCCTGCGCGTCGAGGTCGATCCCGCCTATCTCCGAGAGGCCAAAGGGGACGACCTTATAGACCGTCCCAGTGGCGCTCCCGGCGGCGAAATCGAGAGAGTCGATCTCGAAGCGTCGAACCATCAGGTTGTCGACGAAGGTGAGTCCATCCTCGGCCCAGAAGCCATGGCTGATGTCCCGGAAGGCGCCGTGGTACTCCTCGAAGGAGTAAGTCGCGGCCCCTGTGAGGAAGCCCTCTCCCGTGAGGGTGAGGACTCGACCATCGCGAATGCAGCGCAGGCGATTGCCCTCGACGACGATCAAGGTCCCCTCGGGATCGACGGCCATGCCGACCCAGGCTCCGAGCTCGAAGGGCATCTGCGCATCGCCAACGGTGGGCCCTCGACCACGTGTCCCGTCTCCGGCGACGAGGTCGAGCGGGCGTTGGGCCATCGGCAGGCCGTTGTCAGCGACACGCCAGAAGCGATTGTCGAGGCAGAGGAAGAGGACGTCGGAGTCGGGTTGTTTTTGGATGCCGCAGAGGGAGGAGAGAACGGCGTCGCCGAGGAGGACGCCCGGCGCTGGGGGGTGGACGTTGGAGTTGCCCAGGACTTGGGCAGGGAGTTGTCCGTCGGGATCAAACAGGACCAGGGGTCCGCCTCTGTTGGCGAGAAGGAGCGTGCCATCGCCGAGCTGGAGGAGCTCCATGCCGAAGTCGAGGTCGAAGTCTGCGCTTTGCAAGAGGGGGAGGCCTCGGCGGGGATCGACGTCGAGGATGGTCTCGAGCTCGCCGGATGGGCGGAGCGCGCGGACCCGGTGCGAGGCCTGCTCGGCGATGAAGACGCGGCCGTCTTGGGCGACGCGAAGGGCGGCGGGCCTCCACAGCGCAGGGATTTTTTCTCCAGGGGCCGTGCGAGAGAGCAATGCCTCGCTGCGGTATGGGCTCGAGTCGTCACAAGCGCTGTAAATAGGCAGCAGCACGAAGAGAAGGATGGCCTGCAGGGCGAGGGAGCGTGTGGGCATGAGTGTTCCGGGCTGGGTTTCGTGGTTCCGAGCGAGGTTAACTTGAGAGAATGTTGTGGTAACATCAAGGCCCTCTCGAGCCTCTGTGTTCACCTGTTGCTTCTTGGACAGGTGAGGGCGACTGATCGACCGAGGGGATTTCGAAGGGTAGCCCTGAAGAGCATGGGCGTCACTGCAATCGTCGCCCTTTCGGGTCTTCGTATGGAGACCGTCTCGTCTTACCACTAAGTTTTGCTACGGCGTTCGCGTTTGCAGCGGTTGTTGATGTCCCAGAAAGGATACAAGACTCGACAATTTGGCAAGTACACCCTTCTGGAGCGCATTGGCGCGGGAGGAATGGCCGAGATCTTTCGCGCCAAGATGTACGGCGCGCACGGCTTCGAGAAAGAGGTGGCGATCAAGAAGATCTTGCCGCATCTCACGGACGACGCCGAGTTTGTCGAGATGTTCATCGACGAGGCCAAGATCATGGTCGGCCTCGTCCACAACAACATCGTACAGGTCTTCGATCTCGGAGAGATCGACAACGCCTACTTCATCGGCATGGAGTTCGTGCAGGGCAAGGACCTCCTCGACCTGTTGGCTCGCTGCGCCGAGATGCAGCTCAAGATCCCACTCAAGCTCGGCCTCTTCATCGCGCTCGAGATGCTCAAGGGGTTGGACTACGCCCACAAGGCGACCGACGTCTTCAACAACCCCATCCACATCATTCACCGCGACGTGAGCCCCTCCAACGTGCTGCTCTCCTATGCTGGCGACGTGAAGGTGGGAGACTTTGGCGTCGCCAAGGCCGCGACCCAGCACTCGCAGACCGAGAGCGGCACGCTCAAGGGCAAAGTCGGCTACATGAGCCCCGAGCAGGTTCGTGGCGATGAGATCGACCATCGGTCCGACGTCTTCGCCGCCGGCATCATCCTCTTCGAGATGCTCAACATGCGACGCCTCTTCGTTGGCGGCAGCGATCTCGACGTCATGCTCAGAGTCCGCGACGTCGACGTCGACGAGGAGCTGCGGACCGCCGTCGCGCTGCCCAAAGACCTCGACGCGATCGTGCGAAAAGCGCTGACCCGCGATCCCGCAAGCCGCTACCAGAGCGCCATCGACCTCCACGACGACCTCTTGGAGTTCCTGTTCCGCAACCGCATCCGAGTGTCGAACTCGAACCTGGCGTCATTCCTGTCCAAGGTCTTCGCCAAAGAGATCGAGCAAGACCAGATGCAGCGACTGCAATTCCGCAAGAAGGAAGAGGCGCTGCGCGAGGCCGCTCGCTCCAGCGGTGGAACTTCGGACCTCGACTTGGCGGTCGAGGCCGCCGACACGCCCCCTCCAACCGAGAAGGAAGAGGCCGAGTCCTATCGCTACCGCGACAAGTCCGGCTTGGTCTTCGGCCCCATGAGCGCCAAGACGCTGACCAATCTCTTGGTCGGCGTACCAATCCACGAGGACGACCGAGTCTGTCGCGGAAAGGAAGCTTGGAGGCGAGTCTACAGCGTCAAAGAGATCTTCGACGCCGTCGTCGCCGCCAAACGAGAGTCCGGCGAGGTCATGGCGCTCGGCGCCGCGGAGAAATCCGATAACCCCGCGAAATCCATCGTTCCCCTCTCCCCTGTGCTCGTCGGCGAGCACATCGAACCCGACGAAGACCCCATCGAGAGTGTCATTCAGCCCCCGGAAGGGCAGCTCGCCACCACCTCGATCGCCAGGCTCTTGCACCAGATTTGGCGAGCCAAGACACGCGGTAAGTTGATTCTCGAGCGCGAGGGGATTCGTAAGGAGATCTTCTTCGCCGAGGGCAACCCGACCTCCGTCGTCAGCAACAACGACTCCGAGCTGCTCGGCAACTTCTTGGTTCGCGAGCGCATCCTCTCACCGATGCAGCTCGAGCACGCCCTGAAACGCGCCGACGCTTTCGGCGGGCGGCTCGGTGACGCCTTGGTCGCCGATCGCATCATCCAGAGCCACGTGCTTTTCGAGTACCTCTTCCGCCAGGCCAAGCTCAAGCTCTTTGACCTCTTCACCTGGGAAGACGCCCACTACCTCTTCGAGCCCAACAGCCAAGCGGTTGAGGCCTCCTATCCCCTCGGCATCGACAGCCTCGAGGTCCTCTTGGAGGGCGTCAAACGCTACATGCCCGCCGATCTCCTCAGCGCCCTCTTCGACAAGAAGAGCTTTGTCCCGCTGATTCCAGCGAAAGAGCAGGTCCTGCACCTCGACGCGCTGCGGCTCACCGCCAAACAGTTCCGCATTGCCAGCACCGTGCTGCAAGGCCCAACCAACCTGGACATGCTCGATCGGCGGCTCACGACCACGCCGAAGATCGTCCTCGAAGACATTCACCGAATTGTCTTCCTCCTCTGCGAGCTCGACCTCGTCGCGTTTCAATCGTTCCAAGGCGCCTAAGCCGCGACGAACCAGGAGTTGACGTGTTCCTCGAGTGTTGCGCCAAACCTCTGCTGGTCCTGCACGGTCTCGTCGCTATCGTGCTGGTCGGCTCGACCACCCACAGCGGCTGGCTCGCCGTGCAGGCCCTACGCGGCCGCGAAGCTCCCCTGCGGCGCATGGCACTCTACTGCCGTGTCGGTGGGGTCGCCTACCTCATCACCTTCACCTTCGGGATGCTCATCTACCCCGTCTTTCGAGTCGCCGTCCGAGCCGCCCTCCTCGACTCCCAATTCCCGCTCGCCACCGCCTTCTTCGAAACCAAGGAGCACTGGTCCGCCATCGGGCTGGCGCTCATGACCTACCAGTTCCTGACGACCAGAAGCCTCGCTGACAGCGCGCCCGAGGACCGTCGATTCTTCCTGTGGAGCGTCGTCTGCCTCATGGTCGTCGTCTGGGCCTCGCTCCTCATTGGGCTCTCGCTCACCGCGCTGGAGCCTGTCTGATGCCACGCGACCCTCGCGCAGCGCGCCGAATCGCCGCCGTCCTGGGCTTCACCCTCGCCTATTGTGCCGGGCTCTTCTGCGGCCTTCGACCCTTCTATTACCTACCCGTGACGAGGGTTTGGACGACCACAGCCGTGGAGGGCATCCGCATGGGCTACTTCTCCCTCTTGGTCTTGGGAGCAGGTGGCGCCTTGCTCGCTGTCCTCCTCACCTCCCCGCAGGCGGTTCAGGCGGCGCTGTCGAATCACTTCGTCTGGCTCCAGCGCCTTGGCGTCGTCGTGGTGGTCGGCGCCCTCGCCGCGATCGCCGTGTTCGAGTTGAGCCGCGCCTAGTCACCCCGTCCCACAGGATGCGGGCGCGCGCCCATCAGCGTAAGCTCGCGACTCGTTCCTGAGCGCGACCCGCGCCCTTTTGACCGCAAGAAGCGCATGCTCCAATCCGACGTCGACAACCTAGTCCTGACCCTCTACGTGTTCGCGTTCGCGTTTGGCGCCTCGTGGGGAAGCTTCCTCAACGTGGTCATCTACCGCTTGCCGCTGCACCTCTCGGTCATCTCGCCGCCAAGCCACTGCCCGGCCTGCAAAACCCCCATCCGGGCCTACGACAACATCCCGTTGCTCAGCTGGCTGCTGCTCCGCGCGCGCTGTCGAACTTGCGACGTGAAGATCTCGCCGCGCTACTTTGGCGTCGAGCTCCTGGTGGCGCTGCTCTCTCTTGCGCTGGCCGTGCATGTGCTCGACGGGCGAGTCGCGGCTGTGCTCACTGGGCGCATCGAGTTCATGGCGCTGTTTTTGGCGTGGAGCTTCTTGTTCGTCTTCATCGTCGGCTTAGTGGCTCTCTTCTTCATAGACCTGGACATCACCGAGCTGCCTCCTGAGCTCACCATCCCAGGAATCGTGCTCGGGCTGCTCTACGCTTACCTGCTGCCGACCGAGGGCTTCTTCTTCGACCTGGTCCCGAACCCCACACTGGTCAACTCTTTACTCGGTGCGTCCATAGGGGGCGGGCTGATTCTGGGCCTGATCGTCGTCTACTACCTGCTCACGGGCCGCATCGGCATGGGCGGAGGCGACATCTGGATGATGGCCATGGTCGGTGCGTTCGTCGGCTGGCAAGGCCTCTTCTTCATCTTCCTCGCCAGCAGCGTGCAGGGGATTGTGGTCGCGCTGGGGGCGGTCGGGGTCGCCAAGTTCCGAGGTGAGGAGTCCGGCCTCTTCCGCAATAACGAGGTGGACGCGCTGGAATCTCAGCTGGGTCTGGGCGAGCAAGAATCCGAGCCCCCCCCAGGAAGCGAAACTCCTGAGAGCGAGGCCGCCGACGCGGCGGGCGACGAGGCCATCATTGAAGCTGCTGCCCCCCTCACTGACGCTGACGCTGTCGCTCCTGCCGCAGCCGAGGCGTTGGCAGCGGCGCCGGTTCGCCGCCCAATTGGAAAGTTCGCAATCCCGTTTGGTCCCTTCATCGCCGTCAGTGCCATCGAGTACATGTTTATCGGAGAGTGGTTCTTGTCTCTGCTGACGCATGGCGTCTTGCATCCGAACGGCTGACTAGGGGTTGGGTCTGAGTACGATGGAAGCACTCTTGAACTCACGAGCTGAACGCCGCGGCCTGCCCCTAAAGGCTGTGCTGTTGGTGTCGCTCGTGCTGCTCGTCGTGCTGACCCTGCTCCTCGTCTCGTTTTCGGTGCTTGGCTTGTTCAAGGGGATGGCGGAGCGCGAGCGACGAGCCCGCGGGCTGGCCCTCTTCACGAGCCTGGAGCACAACCCGGAGCCCCAGCCCGTGTTGGAGGACTGGATCGACTCGGAGCTCATCGAAGGTTTCGAGCTGTGGTCACTGCGCGACGGCAGTTGGAGAAAGGGCGACCATCGCGGGAGCCCACCCCATGAGGAGCTCGACGAGGTGTTCGGCGAGGTCCCGATCCTCCGCATCGAGCACTTGCCAGATCATCGCGCCGTCGTGGTGCGGGGAAGGCTCGGTGACGCGGCTACGGCCTTGGTGCTCGTGGTCTCGGTGCGCGATCTGGATGCAGAGATCAGCCACTTCCAGAGTCTGATCCTCCTCTACCTCGTGCTGGTCGGGTTGTTCGTGGTGATCGTGGGATATGTGCTCCTGACGCGAAGCGTCGTCGCTCCGATTCACCGGCTCATGAACGCGACGGACAAAGTGACTCGCGGCGAGCTCGACACTCGCATCGCGGTGGGGGGCGTGGGCGAGGTCGCCGAGCTCTCGCGCCGGTTCAACGTCATGGTCAAGGCCGTTGGCTCGGCTCGCGACGAAGCCAGGCAGAGCCTGGCTGAGCTGCAGCGCTCGAACCGCGAGCTCGCCACGAGCAACGAAGAGCTGGTCGTTGCCCGCGAGGGTCTGGTGCGCTCGGAGAAGTTGGCCAGCATCGGTCGATTGTCGGCCGGTGTGGCGCACGAGATTGGCAACCCGTTGTCCTCGATCCTGGCTTCCCTCGAGAGTCTCCGTGAGCCGGACACCGACGAGGACGAAGCCCGCGAGCTCCTCGACCAGATGCGAGAGGCGACCAAGCGCATCCACATCATCATCCGAGAGCTGTTGGACTACAGCCGCGCAGAGAAGATCGAGGTGTTCGCGAGCACCCCAGCGGTCGCCATTCAGCAGGCGCTGCGGCTCGTCGAGCATCAGCCTCAGATGCGCAAGGTGAAGCTCGAGGTCCGCACGGACAAGGCGGCGCGCGTGCGGCTGGACGAGGGGAAGCTGGTGCAGGTCCTCGTCAATCTGCTGATGAACGCCGCCGACGCCATGAATGGACAAGGGCAGGTCTCGGTGGAGACCGAGGTCTCTGCGTCTGGGGCTCAGGTGCTGTTGCGAGTGATCGACAATGGGCCGGGGATCCCCGAGGAACATCTACGTACGGTGTTCGAACCCTTCTTCACCACCAAGGAGCCGGGGAAGGGTACGGGGCTAGGGCTGGCCATCACCGAGCGGCTGTTGCAGCAGATGGGGGCGCAGATCGACGTGCGCTCAGAGCCAGGCCGCACCTGCTTCGAGCTCATCTTCGACCGAGTCCCCGACGACGAGACCGACGACGACGAGGAGTGAGCGCCCATGTGCACGCGTATGACGTTGAAGACGCCGGCCGAGGCGCTCGCTCGTCAGTTCGGAGTGGACCTCTCGGTGCCGTTTGCCCCGAATTACAACCTCGCTCCCACGGACCCCGTGGCGATCTACCGTCTGACGGCGGATTCGCTCGGCGCTCGCTCGCGTCCCAGAACTGAGGGGGCTCGAAGCGAGCCCCCTCGCGCCCTTGCGCTCGCGCGCGCGCCCGAGACGCTGCAGCCACAGCTCACAGTGGTGCGCTGGGGTTTGGTGCCCTTCTGGTCCAAGGACCTCAGCGGCGGCGCGCGGATGGTCAACGCCCGTGTCGAGACGGTGGCCCAGAAGCCAGCGTTCAAGGAGAGCTTCGAGCGGCGACGCTGCTTGGTCTTGGCGGATGGGTTCTACGAGTGGAAGAAGGAGGGAGACCTCAAGCAGCCCTACTATTTCCGGCGAGTCGACAGGACTCCCTTCGCGTTGGCTGGGTTGTGGGCGCGCTGGTGGCCAAAGGATGTGGAAGACGTCGCGTGCGTCGAGAGTTGCGCGGTGCTCACGCTGGAGGCCGAGCCTCCGTTTTCGCGCATTCACACGCGGATGCCGGCGGTGTTGAGTTCGGAAAACCACGAACGCTGGCTGACGACGTCAGACCCCGTGCTGCTCGAGGGCATCGCCCGCGGAGCCAAGGAGGTGCTCGGGCCGAGCTTCGAGTCGTTTCCTGTGTCGACGTACGTCAACAACGTGCGCAGTGAGGGTCCACGCTGCATCGAACCGCTCGTCGTGCCGCCTACGCAAGGAACGCTTTTCTAAAGACCCTGTGCTCGACCACGGCGGGTGCGCCTCTGCCCATTTGCGAGCGAGTCGCGCCTCTGCTACGGATTCTTCTAGTTTCCAAGAGGACGTGACCTGCCCCAGGATCCAAGATGATGACCTGGATTCGCCAACGCTTCGAGCTCTTCGACCTGGTCCTGCTCGTCACCCACCTTTGTGCGCTGGCGGTCTTGCTCCCGCTGCACGCCGAGCTCGATCATTTCGGCACTGCGCTGTGGCAGTCCAGTGCCCTCATCCTGGCCGATCTCTTTGTCGTTTTTCAGGTGCGGCATCGCCTCAAGCCGGCGATGGTGCTCCGAATGGTCATCCTGATCTTGTCCTGCCCGTGGGGGTACGAGCGGGCCAACGACGTCATCCATGTGCTCAGAGGAACCCCTGAATTCGAGGCGTCGATCCTAGGCGTCGAGGCCTATCTCTTCGGCGGCAACGCCAGCGTCTGGCTGGAAGCGCTCCATCACCCTTTGCTCACCGAGTGGCTGCAGGCCTCCTACATCACCTACTTCTTCATTCCGCTCACGGTCGGCGTGATGATGATGGCCTCGGGTCGGTGGAAGGAGATGGGCATCCTCATGTTCGCGGTGGTGCTCGCCTCTCACCAGAACTTCTTCTTCTATGTCCTGGTCCCCATCCGCAGTCCCTTCCTGGTCGCCGAGTTGCCGGAGTTCGCTGGCCTGATCCACTACAACTTCGACCTGCACGGCCTGTGGCTGACGGACACCATCCGACAGGGGCTGCTGGACAGCACGACCATGCGCTACGACTGCTTCCCCAGCGGTCATACTTGCTTGACGACGACCACCCTTCTGATCGCTTGGCGCTACCACCGCAAGGCCTTCTGGGTCATCTCGCCGCTGGCCTTCTCGCTGATCTTCTCGACGCTCTACCTGCGCTACCACTACCTCATCGATCTGGTGGTAGGGGCCTCATTGGCCTTTGCCTTCGCGTGGTTTGCGCCAAAGGCCGTCGAATGGTGGGAGCGCTTGCGGTTGTCGGAGGCTGGTGACCGAGACCTGGTCGAGCCGCGGCTTGTCGCCAGCGACCGACCCTGAGACAATCAAGATTCATTGTCTCGCTTCCCCACAACCGATTTTTCTCCGCATTTCGATGACTTGCGACTCGAAATCGGAGTCGCTGTTCGCTTCTTCGGAGCCGCGAGCACCAACCTTCGGCGCTGCCAGTGCGCTGATGATTGACCGTCTATCGGAAATGCTCGCGCTGTTCCTGGAGGACCTCGATGAGAATAAGACTGCTCGTTTTCTGCCTCCTGCTCGGCTTGTCCTTCGGCGGCTGCGACGCCAAAGAGCCCGCGAGCGCGCATCGCAGCGAGGACAAGTCCGCGGCGGCCCCCATGTCGGAACCCTCCGGCTACGACCGCCCCCGTGAGAGCGCGCCGGAAGAAGAGGCGCGCGCCGCCTCCGCCTACGAGGCGGGCGCGGAAAGGAAATACGACGGCCGCCCCACCGTTGTCGACGCTCTCAACCAGAAGGCGCCAGAGAAGAAGTCCCCCATCGAGCGGATGATCGTCTACACGGCGATGTTGCGGCTCGCTGTGCACTCGCCCCTCGAGGCGCTCGCGCAGATCGAGGGGGTGGTCGCCGAGCTCGGAGGTTATGTGCAGAGCAGCACTCGCACACGGCGCGTGGTCCGAGTCCCCAGCGCGCGCTACCACGAGGCCGTTCGCAAACTCAAAGGGCTGGGAGTCGTGCGCGACTTCAGCCAGTCGAGCCTGGATGTGACCGAAGAGTTTCAGGACGTGGTCGCCCGCATGGACAACCTCCAGGCCTTGAAGAAACGCTACGAAGAGCTCTTGGTCGCGGCGGTGAACATGGAAGAGCGGCTCGCCATCGAGCGGGAACTGCGCCGCATCTCCACCGAGCTGAGGATCCTCGAGGAACGGCGTCGGGCACTGTCCGACCAAGCCGCCTACGCCACGCTGACCATCGACGTCGAGGCCATCGCGCCCTTCGTCGCAGCCATTCGCTCCCCACAACCCTTTGGTTGGGTCCGCTCCTACGGGCTCGCCAGCCTCTACCAATAGTTGACCATGCACACCACATCCCACCGAGCAGTGCTCGTTCTCTTTGCCGTTCTCGCCTGCGGTGGTCTCGACACCAAGCTTTGCGCAGAGGAACCTCCACCGCTGCCGATTGTGGGCAATGGCATGGAGCCCGAAGTGCTGGTCGAGCCGGTCGAGACGCTGGAGGAGACGGTCGCGCCTCCCGTTGCTCCTACCGCAGACGCGCTGAGCGCGACGACCCGCGCCCGTACGCGGCAGGCGACGATCGCGGTGCGCAGCTTCACGCCAGAGCAAACCCTGGAGGCGATCGTCGCCAACCTCTCGGAGCTCGGAGGGACGGTGCAGTCGAGCAACACCGGCTCGGCTCGCATCTACGTCCCGGACACGGCCTTCGAAGAGGCGCTGGCAACCATCAACAAGCTCGGAGAGGTCGTCGTCGAGGATGTCAGCAGTGAGGACGTCACGCTCGAGAGGGTGACCCTCCAAGCCAGGATTCAAGAGCTCGAGGCCAGCCGACAGCGCGTCAAGGGCATGCTGGCCAAGTCGACGACCGTCACCGACAGCCTCGCCGTCGAGCGCGACCTGCAGCAGGTCACCCAAGAGATCGAGACCAATCAAGGCCGCCTCAACTACCTCGACAGCCGAGTCCGCTCCGCCCCGCTCGATGTGAGCGTCTCGATGCAGGCCCGGCCGCAGGCCGAGACCTTGCGAAGAGGACGTCCCTTCGAGTGGGTCGCCCAGTACGGACTCGAGGCGATTCTGCCGCGCTGACCCCAGACAAGAGAGATATCATGCATCCCAAACTAGAGACCTCGTCCCGACCTCGTTCCGCGCGAAACATCCTCCTCCTCGGGCTGGCGCTGGTGTTTGCCGCCCTCACCAGTCTTGCCGGCCAGTGCGGCGAGCCCAGAGAAGCACCCGTGACTTGGACCGCGACGCCCAAGGGCTTCGTACAATCCCCTGAAGGTCAGTTCGTCTACCGAGCCCTGAGCCCCGACGGCTCGGTCATCGGCATTCGCCATCGCCTCAACGAGCAAGAAGGCGACCTGGACTTCTGGACCGAGGTCTTCGAGCTCGAAATGGTGAATGGCAAAGGCTACAAGGAGCTCGCGAAGAGCGACGTCACCAGCAAGGATGGGGTGAAAGGTCGGCTCATGACCTTCGAATACGCCCAAGGCGACACCCCCTACCACTACGAGCTGGCGCTCTACGTCACGCCCAAGAGCCTGGTCAGCGTCGAAGCCGCCACGGAGCTGGCCAGCCTCGACCGCTACAAGGTTGGTTTCGAGTCGGCGCGCGCCGAGCTCAACGCCAAGCTCGGCGACCCGAAAGACGAACGCTGAGGGCTTGCGCAGAACGGGCTTTGCGTTGAGTCGAAACCACCTGACCGCAGACCCCATCGAGCCCGCTCAGTGGACCTCGTGTTCTTCGGGCTCCTTGGCCTCTTCGAGCTCTTTGGCAAACTCCTTGAGTTCCCGCTCCTCGGCCTGCTGCGTGTCGTCGGCGCTCGAGAAGATGATCTCGCCGATCTTCTGCTTGTCGAGCGCCAACTTCTTTCGAAACGCCTCGCCTTCGGCGTAGGCGCGTCGGATCGTCGGGAAGTCGAAGACGTGTCGTCCGGCGTGGTCGGTGTCGACCTCAGCATCGAAGTCGGCCACTGCCTCCTCCAAGGTCTTGTTGATGACCGAGGTCTCGCCGTTCGTCTTTACCTCGCTCAGCGAGCGCTTCACCTCGCCGACCACGTCGTCGGCAACCAAGGGGCGTTCGGTCTTGGCGGCGGTGTACACCTTCTTGAGCACCAAACGACGGACATTTCGCTCGTGCCGGCGAGAGTTCTCGCGCTTCACGGCGATGGTGCGCAGCAGCGGCACCGCGAAGAACATGAGGCTGAAGATCAGGGGGACAATCACCAGGCCGATGTCGGCGGCCACTCCCGAGATGCGCAAGATGGGGAAGAGCATGACCGGCGAAATCAGGGCAAACAGCAGGTTGAAGCCGTTGAAGCCGCTGATGATGGTGTTCTCTTTCGTGCTGTTTCCCGTGAGCTCTTTGGGCACCTCGAGCTTGTTCCACGCCGCAGTGACGTCCTTGTCTTTTACCGGCCCCTCGGCCGAGAGGAGGAGCTCGGGGAACGAGTAGATGACTTCGCCCTCTTCGCTGACGTGCACGTCGCCGTTGAAGGCGCCGAGCAGCCGCCCCATCTCACTGTCTGCTTCGGCGAAGCTGGTGCCCGTGAACTCGACGAGCTCGGCGGTCGTGATCACGCCACGGCGCCCGCGGATGAACTGGGCGATGGCGCGGTCTCGCTCATGCAGGTCGACCGGCATTTCGTCGGGCCCGAAGACGTAGGCAAAGACCTTCTTGTAGAAGGGGATGGAGGGCGCCTTGCTCTGCCGAGAGCTGCCGTAGGCGCTGTTGCCGTAGTAGTGGTTGTCGCGGTACCGCCAATCGGGGGTCCAGAACAGGTAGAGCAAGAAGTAGAGCCCACCTCCGCCGCCCCCATGTCGACTGCGGCCGAACGAGCTGCTTCGGTTGGAGTCCCGGTTCTGAGACGTGATGGCGATGAAGGCAGCGATGGCCATGGTCACGTAGATGATGAAGTACACCACCAACATCAACATGATCCAGACCTTGAACCCGGCCTTGAACCCATCCCACGCCTTCTCTTTGAACTTCTGCCAGCCGCTGCGGTCGTCGCGGCGCACGAGCTTGGGGTCGAAGAGGTAGACGAGCTCGCCGTCGTCGGAGACCTCGAGGTGCCCTTCGTGCGTGTTGAGCAACGACTTTAGCCCGGTGTCGGCGTCGTCTCGGCTGAGTCCGGACTTGGCGACCACGTCACCGATGGTCACCCTAGCCCCCGAGTTCTTCAGGGCCTTGAGGACGGTCTTGCGGACCTGCTGGTCTTCCTCGCTCAGGGGTCGGTCTTCCAACGTATTCATAGGATTCCCCGTGGTGGGTTTCTAACCGCTTCGAAGGACAAGGTCTCTGCGGGCCGTCCGCTGCTCATCGCAGTGACGTCGAGGCAATTGGGGCACAAAGACTGGGTTGCAAGGGCGAGAAGTCGGCAGAGTCTCTACCTCGCCTCTCTCCTCTCCCAGCGCCCATCGATGAGCACCTCGTGCGGAGTGTAGTTGGCTTTGTAGGCCATGGTGCTCGCTCCTTCAACCCAATAGCCAAGGTAGTAGTAAGGGATTCCCCACCGTTTCGCCAACTCGATCTCCGCGACGACCGAGTAGACTCCCAAGCTGCACTTCTCATAGTCCGGGTCAAAGTAGTGGTAAACACTGGACAACGCGTTCGTGGCGAGGTCCATGATGCTCACCGCGACGAGCTTGCCGTTCTCTGGATTCGTGTAGGAGACCTCGATGGTGTCGATGGGCGAAACGTAGAGGAAGTCCTTGAACCCCTGCTTGTCGTCGCTCTGACGTGAGCCTGGGTGCTGAAACTCCAGGTACCGATTGTAGATTTCGTACTTCTCCTCGCTGAACGTCAACGGGCCCGTCGAGATCACCAGCGCGGCGTTGCGCTTGAACGCCTTGCGTTGCGACCGCGTCGGCCGGAAATCGGCCACGGGGATTCGGATCTGCACGCACCTGCGGCAACCCTCGCAGATCGGCCGGTAGAAGATCTGACCACTGCGCCGAAACCCGCGGTTCATCAACTCCACGTAGGTCTCGCCGCGGATCGACCACTCGCTCAGCCCGAAGGCCTCTTCGACCGCGGTGAGCTCGGACAGATAGGGGCACGCATGAGGCACGGGCGAGCGGCTGAGCAGACCCGAGTCCACCAGGTAGAGCACCCACTCATCCACTGTTCTCACCGCATGCACAGTCAATCCCTGCTAGAGCCGAGTGAGGACGCAGCTTTCTGCAACTAACGCTCGGGGTCGAGCTCGCTCGCGCGACGCAGCGAGAGCCCGCCAAAGCGATCATGAACGGCGTCCAAGGCGGTGTCGAGCCGACGTCGGTGTTCGTCGCTCTGCACGCCGGCCTTGAACAGCTCGAACTGCCGCGATTCTTCCTCCACCAAATCGAAGGCAGCCAGCCCCACCAAACGAAACCGGCGGCTCAAGTCGAACTCGGGGAGCAGGGTCAACGCGGCCTCATAGAGGGACTTAGCCACGTCTGTTGGCTCCACCAGCCGCCGTTGTCGAGTGTGCAGCTCGAATTGCGCGGTCTTGAGCTTCACGCGGATGCCCGCCGCGCGGTAGCCGTGCTTGCGCAAGCGTTGGGCGACGTCGTCCGCGGCCCGCAATAGGTGGGGTCTTACGGCAGCTTCGCCCGAAATGTCCTCGCCCAGCGTCCGTTCGGAGCCCACGCTCTTCGAGGCTCGGTTGGTCACGACCGCGCGTGGGTCTCGCCCGTTGGCCAAGGCAAAGAGGTGGGCGCCCAGCGAGCCCATGCTCGCCGCCAGCGAGGGCTCCAGGCGAGCCACGTCGCCGATGGTCATGAGCCCGAGCTTGTGTAGGCGTTCTTCGCCTTTGGGCCCGACGCCCCACAACCGTCGCACCGGCAGCGGGTGGAGAAAGGCTTCGACCTCCTCCGGCGGCACCACCACCAGCCCGTCGGGCTTCTCGAGGTCGCTGGCCACCTTGGCCACGTACTTGGTCGTCGCTGCGCCCACCGAGACGACCAGGCCGGTCTGTTCGAGCACGGCGCGCTTGAGCGCGGCGCCCATCTCGCGCGGCGACCCGAAGAGCCCCTCCGCGCCAGTCATGTCGAGGAACGCCTCGTCGACGCTCAACGGCTCCACCCTGGGCGAGAAATCCCGAAAGATGTCCATCACCTGGTGGGAGATCTCGGAGTAGCGCGCCATGCGCGGCCGCACGACGACGGCGTGGGGACAGAGCTCCCGCGCCTTCATCATGGACATGGCGCTGCCCACGCCAAAGGGCCGCGCCTCGTAGCTCGCCGTCGTGACCACCCCGCGTCGGCTGGTGCTGCCGATCAGCACAGGCCGACCCTTCAGCTCTGGCCTATCCCGCTGCTCGACAGCCGCGAAGAACGCATCCATGTCGGCGTGGAGGATGATCTGGGGCCACATTCGTTTCTATTGCCTCGCTTCCTCACGCCCGCTCGGCAATCGGCCGTGACGGTCGCTCTCTTCGACAGTTCATCCTACGGGTCATACTCGCTCGCCGAGCGAGAATCAAAACCGCAGTAGAGCCGAGCGCTCGAAGGGCTTCCAGCTCGGGGTGTCCAAGCTCTCGCCGGGCCCTGGGAGCAGGAACCAGACCCCGTCGAGCACGTGCGCGCCTTGGTCCTCGAGGACGTGCATCTCCTGGGCGGGCATATAGCCCTGCCCGACCAACGCCACCCTTCGCCCATCATCGGACACCGATACGTCCAAGACCATGACGGCGTGGCCCGGGCTGCCGCCTTGGTCGAAGACCATCCCGGCCTCGATGGGCTCGTCGTCGCCGACGCTCTGCATGTCTTTGACCAGCGAGCGCGTGCCTGCGTACATGAAGACGGTGTTCAGGTAGCCGTGAAAGGTCTCCTCACCGCCGACCTCATCGGCATCAAGCGCAGTTGGTTGATGTACTCAAGACGCGGGTCTTTCGTACGCCGACCTCGCTGCGGGCGCTCAACGGCAGCCTGCGTCCCGGCGACAACGCCATGCTCAACGAGGAGACGCTGCACCTCATCAACGACGCCGCGCTGGTCGAGCGCTATGACGCGGCCTTCGTCGCCGTGCGAGACAACCAGCCGCTTGCCAACGCTTGGGACGAGAAGGCTGCGGTGAATGTGCTCTTCGCCCGCCGGCTCCGCTTTGCGCGCTGGGGGGAGCCGTCACGGTCGTGTAGCCTTTTGGCGCCGAGACAGCGGGAGCTGCGAGCCGAAGATGAAATCGAGACGGTGCTCTTTCCAATCCTTGATCACAAAGTCAGTGAGGCCATCACCATCGAAATCACCTGCGGTGAGGATCTTGAACTCGGAGCGGATCGCGAACGCGGCGTCGCGGCGAATGTCGAAACTCCCATCGCTGGGATCGAAGGGACCGAGCACCACGTAGATAGTGTCGTCGATGTGAATGGCGAAATCGTAGATTCCGTCCGAATCGAAGTCATGAGGCTCGCCAAAGTAGTCCCCTTCGTCCACAAACGGCTCGCCAAACTCCGAGACCGCGCCGTGGGGGCTCATCAAGGCGACTGTTCCCCTCGTAGACCCGTCGATGTAATTGGCGACATAATCGTCGGTCCCATCTCCGTTGAGATCCCCAGTACAGTATGGTCTTGAGCTCCTGGGAATGGAGACGATCAGATCCGCGTCGTCCAGATTGTGGCGTTCGCCGATCGGTGAGAAGAAGATATAAAGTGCCGATTCTCGACCTAGGCCGACCTCTAGGCTGAGGTCGTCGAGGCCATCCGCATTGAGGTCGCAAGCGCAATTGGCGGTCCAAAAAGTCGCAGAAGAAGGGCCTTCGATGAAAGTCTCGAATACCCCTGGAGTGACTTGCCCCTCGGGCAGCGGGTCCATGACGAAAGCTCGATGGTCCTTTTGCTGCCCCACCGGGAACTCCTCGATGAGCACCGCGTCGTTGACGCCGTCACCGTCGAGATCTCCAATCTGGTGTGGTTCTGGAATTCTCGAGTTGTTGGATGAAAAATCTATCCGCACAGGCTCCAAGCTGTCGGAACCACTTGCATGGGGAGACAAGTAGATCAGTGCATAGGGACCGAGTGGCGGCGCGGGAATATTGTGGCTCCCTATGCCAGTGCTTGTTCTTTCTTCAAGAAATTTTGCACCAAAGTCGGCGAGGCCGTCTCCGTTCAAATCGGTGAGGGAGCCCGGCCAACCGGCAAGTCCATCCGGTTGATTGGTGGAGAAGGAAAAGTACGCTGACTCGCCCGAGAGGTCCCCAAGGTTGGGGCGGAGGGTCGCGTAGACCCGAAACAGCCCACTCCCGACTAGTGTGAGGTCATCGAAACCATCCCCTGAAAAATCGGGGGACGCGATCGGATAACCGAGGCGGCTGTCCATCCAGGTCGTGATGGTCGGCTCAACGATTGGGACCTCCATGGTGGAGGAGCTGTCCTCCTCGTTCGAGAGTTCTGGCTTGACTTCAGAGTCGATCCTCGACGAATCCTCTTTGACGGCGCTAGAACAAGCCGCGACCAGCCCCAGGAATACAAGTAGCGCAGGAAATAGAGTAGTGTTGACATCGCTCATGGCATGTCCACGCAGTGCGGCCAAAATCCTCGGACGGCGCCAATGGGGAAGGCGCTGAACGAAAAGCCGGAGAGGGCTTGGCCCGGAGCACATCGTATCACTAGGTTGGGCTTCAATGTCGAGTCACCGATCATCTGGTCCAAAGAGAACGGACGATTTTTGATGGTGAAATCATCGTAACAGTCTCCATTCTCGAGACATGTCTTGAAATTCGTACCCGAGGCTGGCGGGCAATGTGCGAGACCGGCGTTCATGCTATCGGGGCTGAGCGAGACGCAGGCCTTGTCTGGATACCCGGCGGGAGCGGGGTTCAGCTTAGGGCGCTCGCAGATGAGGTGCGAAACCCCTGCGAGGTAGACATTTTCGGGCTCGA
>Ga0210044_10001340_pt1 | contig 37511 bp, 36 predicted proteins | sample CryGey13umfilter_2_FD_183959 | JGI IMG/M metagenome (GOLD analysis project Ga0210044, IMG submission 183959) | Groundwater microbial communities from aquifer in Utah, USA - Crystal Geyser 4/9/14 3 um filter (SPAdes) (version 2) | ecosystem: Environmental > Aquatic > Deep subsurface >... | reverse complement strand
AACGGGAGAGCAGGCTACGGAGCCTCGGAGTGGTTGGCTATGCGCATCCTCTGCGTGTGATCAGCGGCCCTCGTGGAAGGCGACCGGCCGCACCGAGATCGGGCTCAGGAAGTGCAGCAGCCGGAACAGCGATTCCGCGGCATCGCCAGCGAAGCGTTCGAGCAGGCTGGCGGGCAACAACGCGGTGTTCACCGGTGGCATGAAGCGCGCGCAGGCGGCCTGCCATAACGGTGTCAACGGAAACTGCTGGCGCCACCACTGGTGCCAACGTTGCAGGGTGCGCACGGGAATGTTCAGCTCGGCGGCGACCCGTGCCGCCGTTGACCTCTGCCCGGCAAGCCGGGCAGAGGTCAACACCACCGCCAGGGACAGATAGACGCGCCGGCCGAGGAAGCGCACCGACATTGGGGTGGTCCGCCAACGACATCGGTTGCAGCAGAAGCTGAAGCGCGACTCGAAGTCAGCGCGTTCTTCGCTTGGGCAAGCACGCGGCTTCCTCGGATAGTTGGCGCGGTGGAGTGCACCACCACAGGCGCAACCACATGAATGCGCCTCGCTTGCCAGTTCCTCGTCGGCGCGTTGCAGTAAGCGGAAAAAATGGGGTCTTGCAGGAGGGCGTGGCACACTGGAGTCGTCTCTTGGCGTCGTAACCAGAGACTCCCCCGAAGGGTTCATTTGTTCAAGTTCTCCGAGGGGGATCCCTGCTTCTCATCACGCTACGTGACCAAACAGGCTGCAAAAGCCATCACGGGCGGTGACCGTACTCAACAAGCCGCAGCCGAACCGGTCTGGATGCCGAAACGGTGGTGGGGCGGCTCAACCGAAAGTTGATCGGCTGGGCGAATTACTTCAGCCTAGGGCCGGTCAGTTCGGCCTACAAAGCCATCGACACCCACGCCACCCAACGGCTACGCCAGTGGTTATGCAAGAAACACAAGGTTCGAGGCAAGGGGGTCACGCGCTACCCCAACCAGTATCTCCGCGAACATCTGGGACTGGTCAATCTGCCCGCAAGAACCCGTGACCTTCCGTGGGCGAAAGCATGAAACCAGTCTTGTCCGAGAGCCGGATGCGGGAAAACCGCATGTCCGGTTCGATGAGCGGGGGGGTGGAAACGGGACCATGGTCGAGCTACTTGGGCACCGTCAGACGAAAGGGACGGAAACAGCGAAGCCAGACCTACCATTACCGCGCCACTTCTCGACTCTACCTTTTGGTCGTCGAAAAGCGAGAAACGGCCCCAGCGAGGCCAGTTTTTGCCGGATTTGCTGCTGCGGTAGTTTCGCAGCCGACGATTCCAAAGTCCGACAGGCTTCTAGCGCATCATTCACCACGCGATGCTCATCAATGATCCGGCGTGACCAAAACCCCAATAGCGCATGCTTTAGTGGTTCTGGCTTGCCCACGCCGCTGAATGGTTCGCGCTGTACCTCGCGGATCAGCTTGTTGATTCCGTGCTTATCCGGTTAACTCCCAAGGATGCTATGGGTGGCGTAGGACTCTCCAAGCTCTCTCCCACAGGTAGTGGATCGTGGGCGTTAACCGGATAAGCACGGTTACGGTTGATTCGTTCCACCATTCGCTTGTTTTGCTTTTGCCAATATAGGTAGTCGTCCCATGCCTCATCGGCGAAAATCAGTTTCACTTGGCAAGTTTCTGCTTAACCCTAGATTCCTCAGTTGAACGCGCCCGAGTGTGCGGTTTTCGAGTCGTCTGGCAAGGCGCGACGACGCAGCGGGCCGGGGCCCGCAAGGAGGAGCAACGCAGCTAGATGGCTCGAAAACCGTGCAATCGGGCGCGTAGCGGCGTCACCTAAATGGTGAGTGCAACCGGAGGCGATAACGTCAGCATCCATGCGGCCTCACAAGGGCTGGGGAGCGGTCAACTGAGGAATCTAGGGTTAACGCCTTTGCCGGCGTTCAACTGCGCAACCGCGGACAACAGGCGCTTGGCGTTCGCCGGTGTGCGCAAAAGATAGGCAGTTTTTTCAAGCGCGTTAAAGTCTTCGAGCGAAAGCATCACAACGGACTGTCCACCGTTGCGGGCAATAATCAGGGCCTCGTGGTCGTTGCAAACTTGGTCCAGGGTGTTTGCAAGGTTCGCACGGGTGGCTGTGTAGGTAATGGCATCCATGCTGGGCCCCTTATATGTACGCATTGCTGTACATATTGAGCAAGGCATTGTCTACCATGCTAACGCCGCCGCCCAACCTATCGTTGCCGGGTACGCGAACGTTATCCGCTTGCCAACAGGCGCCTGGGCGCGGCTTTGCCGTCCTGATCGACTTCGGCGACGCCAAGGAAACGGCCGTCCGGGGCATAGAGGCGCAACAAATCGCCGACGCGCAGGCCGCCGCGCCAGATGGCCTGGCCGTGGCTGATCTGCCAGGCGGCTTCCAGGTCCAGGTCGAGGCGCGGCAAATCGAGGGTGAGGTTGTCGGGGGGCAGCAGGCGGGCGTCGCGTTCGTCTTCCGTGAGCTCCGCCAGGGTTTCCAGGCTGATTGCGTCGTCGAGGTGGTAAGGACCGACTTTCAGGCGGTCAAGACCGGTCAGATGGGCGCCGCAGCCCAGCACCTCGCCTAGATCGTCGGCCAGCGCCCGCACATAGAAACCTTTGCTGCTATGCACACGCACGCTGGCGAGGCGGCCATCGAAGCTTTCCAGTTCCAGGCCGTATACGGTAACGCGGCGTGCCGGGCGCTCGACTTCAATGCCTTGGCGGGCGTATTCGTAGAGCGGCCGGCCGGCGTGTTTGAGGGCGGAGTGCATCGGTGGCACTTGCTCGATTTCGCCGCGGAAGCGCTCCAGCGCCTGGCTTAGCATCACTTCGTCGATATTCACCGGCCGTTCGGCGATCACCTCGCCGTCCAGGTCACCGCTGGCGGTGCGCACGCCCAGCAGAATTTCGGCGCGATAAACCTTGTCGGCGTCGAGCAGGAATTGTGAGAACTTGGTGGCTTCGCCGAGGCACAGCGGCAACAGGCCAGTGGCGAAGGGGTCGAGGGTGCCGGTGTGGCCAGCCTTTTCCGCGCGGTATAGCCACTTGGCTTTCTGCAGCGCGGCGTTGGAGGTGAAGCCGGCGGCCTTGTCGAGCAACAGCACACCGGAAATAGCGCGCCTGGCGATCTTATTCATCTGAATTCCTCAGCGGGGCGCGACGTGAAGACGAGAAGAAACGCTGTAGGGTGCGCGCGGCGCAGCCTACGATACCGACGCTTTCATTCCTCGTCCTGATGATGTTTGCGGTCTTCCGCCACGGCCTGATCGATGAGTTCGGACAGATAGGCGCCGCGCTCCACCGAAGCGTCATGGACAAAATTGAGCTTGGGCACGGTGCGCAGGCTCATGCGGTGCGAGAGTTCGCTGCGCAAAAAACCGGACGCGCGGGTCAGCCCCTGCCGCGCGGCTTCATGATCGGCGCCGAATACGGTGAACCAGACCTTGGCGTGTTCCAGGTCGGAGGTGACGTCCACGGCGGTGAAGGTGACGCCGACCACGCGCGGGTCTTTCATCTCGCGCATGAGAATGCCCGCCAGTTCCTGGCGAATCTGTTCGGCGACACGGAGGTTTCTTTGATTGGCCATAGCAAAGGGTCGGTAGGAGCGGACCACGTCCGCGACCGGGTTGACTCACGGACGTGATCCGCTCCTACGTCAAGGCTTATAAGGTTCTCGCCACCTCGACCACCTCATAGCATTCGAGTTGGTCGCCTTCTTCGATGTCGTTGAAGTTCTTGAGTGAGAGGCCGCATTCGAAGCCGGCCTTCACTTCCTTGACGTCATCCTTGAAGCGCTTCAGGGAATCCAGTTCGCCATCGTGCATCACCACGTTGTTGCGCAACACCCGCACGCGGGCGGCGCGTTTCAACAGACCGTCGAGCACGAAGCAGCCCGCCACGGCGCCCACCTTGGTGATGCGAAACACCTGGCGAATTTCGGCCAGGCCCAGCGCGTTTTCCTTCTTCTCCGGGGAGAGCAGGCCGCCCAGCGCGGCTTTCACATCATCCACGGCATCGTAGATGATGTTGTAGTAGCGGATATCGACCCCGGCGGACTCGGCCAGCTTGCGCGACTGGGCGTCGGCACGCACATTGAAGCCGATGATCACAGCCTTGGAAGCGATGGCCAGGTTGACGTCGGATTCGGAAATGGAGCCGACGGCGGAGTGGACCAGGACGACCTTCACTTCGTCGGTGGACAGCTTGTTCAGCGCATGCGCGAGACCTTCGTAGGAACCCTGGACATCGGCTTTCAGAATCAACGGCAGGGTTTTCACCTCGCCCTCGCCCATTTGCTCGAAGATGTTTTCCAGCTTGGCGGCATGCTGCTTGGCGAGTTTGACATCGCGGAACATGCCCTGGCGGAACAGGGCGATTTCCCGCGCCTTCTTCTCATCCGGTAGCACCAGCACGTCCACGCCGGCACCTGGCACATCGGAAAGCCCCTGGATTTCCACGGGAATGGAAGGGCCGGCCTGGTTGATCTGCTTGCCGTCCTCGTCCAGCATGGCGCGCACGCGACCAAAGGCGGAGCCGGCCAGGATGACATCGCCACGCTTCAGCGTGCCGGACTGCACCAGCACCGTGGCAACCGGGCCGCGACCCTTGTCGAGGCGGGATTCCACCACCACCCCCTTGGCGGGGTTATCGATCGGAGCCTTGAGTTCGAGCACTTCAGCCTGCAACAGAATGGCGTCAAGCAGCGTGTCGATGCCCTGGCCGGTCTTCGCCGAGACATCGACGAACATCGCATCGCCGCCCCACTCTTCCGGCACCACCCCCTCGTTGGAGACTTCCTGGCGGATTTTTTCCGGGTTGGCGCCCGGTTTATCGATCTTGTTCACAGCCACCACCACGGGTACTTTGCCGGCCTTGGCATGGTGGATGGCTTCACGGGTCTGCGGCATGACGCCGTCGTCGGCGGCAACCACCAAAACCACGATGTCGGTGGCTTTGGCGCCACGCGCGCGCATGGCGGTAAACGCCTCGTGGCCGGGCGTATCCAGGAAGGTGATCATGCCCTTCGAGGTTTCCACGTGATAGGCGCCGATGTGCTGGGTGATGCCGCCCGCCTCGCCGGCCGCCACGCGGGCCTGGCGAATACGGTCGAGCAGAGAGGTCTTGCCGTGGTCGACATGGCCCATGACCGTAACCACCGGTGCGCGCGGCCGATATTCCACCGTCTTGTCGACCGCCTCGTCGTCCAGATAGGACTCGGGGGTGTCGATAGGCGCCGGCTTGGCGATGTGGCCCAATTCTTCCACCACGATCATCGCGGTGTCCTGGTCCAGTACCTGGTTGATGGTGACCATCGAGCCCATCTTCATGAGCACCTTGATCACTTCAGCGGCCTTCACCGACATCTTGTGCGCCAGATCGGCGACGCTGATGGTTTCCGGTACCAGCACCTCACGCACCACCGGCTCGACCGGCGCGGCTTGCGCAGGTTCGTGTTCGTTCTTGTGGCGGCCCTTGCGCGCGCGCCAGCCATCGCCTTCCACGGCGCCACGGGTCTTGAGGCCGGGTCGCTTGCCACTGGCCGGCTCTTCCTTGCCCTTCTTGGCGGTGGGCTTGGATACCCTGGGCTTGACCGCAGGCTTGACCGCAGGTTTGACCTCCGCAGGTTTGGCCACCGCAGGTTTGGCCACCGGCGCGGCGACTTCCGGACCACGCATCTGCGCGGCTTTAGCGTCCGCTTCGGCCTGCCGGCGCGCGGCCTCGCGATCCTGCTTGGTCTTCAGTTCGGCTTCCTGAATGGCGCGCAAGGCCGCGGCCCGCCTGGATTCCTGTTCACGCGCATGGCGTTCTGTTTCGCCGATAACGGACGCGGGGCGTGCCGCCAACACCTTTGCGTCAGCGCTTTCTTCCGCCGCCACCTCCATCTCCTGAATGAGCTCAGCCGTGGCCGCCGCGACGGCTGGCGCCGCAATCCCTTCGGGCTGCGGCATCGCTTCCACGACCAGCTCGGGCTTAACAGCAACGGACTCCACCACGACAACCGGCTCGCCGACGAGCAGATCAACCGCGCCGACAACTTCGGTCGGCTCCTCGGCATTTTCCTGGGCAAGCGCTTCGCCATGTCCGACTTCACGCTTGATCAGGGTGCGCTTTTTGCGCACCTCAACCTGCACGGTGCGGGTGCGGCCGCTACTGTCCGCGGTCTTGATCTCACTGGTCTGCTTACGGGTCAGGGTAATCTTGGACTTGCCCTCCCTGGCGCCATGCTTGCCACGCAGATAGTCCAGCAAACGCGACTTATCCTGGTCGGAAAGGACATCGCCAGTTTCCTTGACGGTCACGCCCGCGGCTTGCAACTGCTCCACCAGCAGTGCGGGTGCTACCTTGAGTTCAGTGGCGAATTGTTCGACGTTCATGCTACCCCCGTTCAGGCGCCCGCCAGCATGGGCGCCCGCGCTGTCATGATCAGCGCCTTGGCGCGTTCTTCGTCCATGCCGACGAGTTCCATCAACTCGTCCACGGCCAAATCGGCCAGATCGTCCGCCGTGTTCACCCCTTGCGCGGTGAGCTGCGCGGCGGTTTCTTCGTCCATGCCAGCGACGCTCATCAGGTCAGCGGCGGCGGATTCCATTTTTTCTTCATGCACGATGGCATCGGTGAGCAACGCATCGCGTGCCCGCGAACGCAATTCGTTGACGGTATCTTCGTCGAAGGATTCGATTTCCAGCATTTCGGCCAGCGGCACATAGGCCACTTCTTCCAGCGTGGAGAAGCCTTCCTGAACCAGCACCTCGGCCACGTCCTCGTCGACATCCAGCTTTTCCATGAACATCTCGCGGATGCCAGAAGCTTCCTGTTCGTGTTTCTGCTCGGCTTCGTCCACCGACAGGATGTTGATGGCCCAACCGGTCATTTCAGCCGCCAGGCGCACATTCTGGCCATAACGGCCGATGGCGACATCGACCTGGTCGGGCTCCACCACCACGTCCATCGCATGTTTTTCCTCATCCACCACAATGCTGCTGACCTGCGCGGGAGACAGGGCATTGATGACGAACTGAGCGGGATCGTCGGCCCACAAAACGATGTCGACACGCTCGCCATTGAGTTCGTTGGTCACCGCCGTCACACGGGTACCACGCACGCCGATACAAGCGCCTTGCGGGTCCATCCGTGGGTCGTTTGACTTGACCGCGATCTTGGCGCGTATGCCTGGGTCGCGCGCGGCCGCCATGATCTCGATGACCCCTTCCTCGACCTCCGGCACTTCCAGCTCGAACAACTTCATGATGAATTCCGGCGCGGTGCGCGACAGCACCAATTGCGGCCCGCGCGCGGCACGCTCGGCACGCACCATGTAAGCCCGCACACGGTCGCCGATACGCAGATTTTCCTTGGGAATCATCTGGTCTTTTTCCAGACGCCCTTCAATTCTGCCGGATTCGATAATGGCCGCGCCCCGCTCCATGCGCTTGATGGTGCCGGATACCAGGGTATCGTTGCGCGCCAGGAAGTCATTCAGCAGTTGCTCGCGCTCGGCATCGCGAATCCTTTGCAGGATGACCTGCTTGGCGGCCTGGGCACCGATACGACCAAAATCCACGGCCTCGACCGATTCCTCGATGAATTCGCCCACCTGAATATCCGGTTTTATTTCGCGTGCTTCGAAGAGCAGATACTGGCGCTCCGGAAACTCCAGGCCCGCCTCGTCGGGCAGCACTTCCCAGCAACGGAAAGCCTGGTATTCGCCGGTGGCGCGGTCGATTTCTACACGAATATCTACATCGTCGAGGTAACGCTTTTTGGTGGCATGGGCCAAAGCAGCCTCCAAGGCACCAAACACCACCTCGGGTTCCACATTTTTCTCGCGCGCCAGCACATCGGCCAGCATCAAGACTTCCCGACTCATCGCACCCTCCGGGTTGAACCCTCTAACAGCGGCGCCAAGTGAGCCGAATCCACTTCGATAAGCGGAATCGCCACCAGCACACCCTCCACATCCATTTGCAACACGCCGTCCTGGAGACCACGAATCAAGCCGGTGAAGCGCTTGCGACCGTCGAGGGGGGCATGCAATTTGACCAGCGCGCGCTCGCCATTGAAGCGGACGAAGTCGGCCTCCTTGGCCAACGGCCGATCAGTACCCGGCGAAGAAACCTCGAGGCGGTCGTAATCGACGTTCTCAACCATGAGCAGGCGGGTCAACTGGTTGCTCACCCGCACACAATCATCCAGATTGACCCCATTCGGACTGTCGATGAACACACGCAGCAAGCCCCGACCAGCCTTATCCAGGGTGACCAGTTCGTAGCCCATACCAGCCAGGGTTGGTTCGATCAGTGTCTGCAAATCCATGTTTAAGAAATAAAAAAAGGGCGCGAAGCCCGTAGAAAACTTGCTGAGTATACACCAGGTTAGTGCTTCTATTACCAGTGTCGTTTCACTCCAGCTTGGCTCATAGGGCCATACGGAACGCTCGCTACCCCTGTTTTCCGACAGGACGCACGCCTCTACCAGGAGTGAGCGTGCGCCGCGGAATCATGGTCAACGGCATGTTCCAGGACGATGTGTTTGCCCGCGGCGTTGAAGCTGATCACCGCCACCCAGGCACCCGCGGCGCGCAGTGCGACATGGCTGCGGTAATCGCCGTTGCCAACTTCCCGCATTAACTGGCCCTCCGCCGCCGGCTGGCCGGGACGAGTCAGGGCGAAGCGCAAGCGCTGGCCGCTGACACCGGTGCCATCGGCCTGGCGCAACAGCACTTTTACTTCGCTGCCGCGCTCATGGCTAAGCGACTCCAGTCCAGTCACCTCGATGTTCCAGCCCAGCTTCGCCAGGCGCGCCTCGAGGTTGCGTTGCTGCGCGATACTCTTGGCCGCTTCCTCGCCATGCTCGATGACCCCGGCAAAACCGGTATGCAGGGTCTTGCCACGGGCGTTGGGCAGCAGCACTTCCGCGAGCGCCGGCGGCAAGCCGTTGCCAGCCACATAGACGAAGCCACCGAGGACCACCGTAATGACGACGAAAAAGGCGATCAGCAACTTGGGCACCCAATGCACATGCGGCGCTTTGCCAGGCTTGTTTTCATAAAGCTGAAACAACAGCACCGCGACGGTCGGGAAGGCAATCACATGCAGCGTCACCACGTCCAGCCCTGGCCAGTTGGCAACGGCATAAAACAGATATGCCACACTAGGCAAACTCGCCGCCGCAACCGCCGCCCAGAAGTTCGACAGTTTGATGAAGCGGGCCGCGCCATAGAGCAACGCGGTTAGCAGCATGCCGCCGAAGATGGAAATGAGCAGATTCATTGATGCTGGCCTGGGGTTATTTGCTGGTGAAGAAGCGTACCGGGTCGATCACGGTTTCGCCCTTGCGGTTACTGATAAGGAATTCAAATTCATGCAGACCCGCCGCGCGCATGGGATCAAGCTGCACACTGGCCTGGATGATTACACTCTTGCCATTACGAATATGAACTTGCTGGAAATTGCCCAGGTCCAGCGCGCCCGCCGGAAGGCCACGGGCACGGATCGAATAAACCTCTTCACCGCCGGAGAGATTGGTGAGACGGATCTGGTAACGGTTGCGGATGCTGCCATCGGACAAAGTGACGAATAATGGCTGGCGGATCTGCTGCGTGCTGTGCTCGAAGCTCTTGCGATGGCCGATGTCATAAGCCAGATAGGCACACATGAGGATCAGAGAGACACCGTAGCCCAACACCTTGAGACTCTTCCAATGCGGGCGCACCGGCCCCGGCCGCGGCTTGGACAGGTTAGTTTCCGAGTCGTAGCGCACCAGGCCACGCGGATAACCCATCTTGTCCATGATGCTGTTGCAGGCATCCACGCACAGGCCGCAGGAAATGCAGGTGTATTGCAGGCCATTACGGATGTCGATGCCGACCGGGCAAACCTGTACACAAAGACCACAATCGACGCAATCGCCGTGGCCCAAGGCCTGCCGTTCGCCGCGATCACGCAAGCCGGCGCGGGCAAGCGTCCGCCCGGCCTCGCCCTCGCCACGCTTCTTGTCGTAATGCACCGTCAAGGTTTCCGGTTCGTACATGGCACTCTGGAAACGGCCATAAGGACAAATGAAGGTGCAGACATGCTCGCGCAGCAAGCCAGCGGCGGCATAGGTGCTGATGCTCAGCGCGAGGGTGGCGATATAGGCGGCGGCCGCGGCCTGGCCGGTAAAAATCGCAACCAGCAAGTCCGGGGCATAGCCGAAATACAAGACAAAAGTCAGCGCCGTCCAGAACGACAGCAACCCCCAAGCCAAGCGGGTGCCCCCCACCTTGAGCAGCTTCTCGCGCTTGCTCCAGGGCTCACGCAACAGGCGCAGGCGGGCGGGGCGTTCTCCCTGAAACAGCTTTTCCAGCAGGATGAAGGCATCGGTCCACAGGGTCTGGAAGCAGAAATAGCCGCAGAACGCGCGGCCAAACAAGGCCGTGACGAAGAACAGAAAGACAGCGGCAATGAACAACAGCATGGACAGCCAGAAGATGTCCTGCGGGTACACCACCAGATTAAAGATCAGATAGCGGCGGCCGGGGATATCGAACATGACCGCTTGTGAGGGCGCGTCCGGACGCGCCCAGGGAAGCCACGGCAACAGGAAATAGACCGCGAAACTCAACCACAGAAGCAGACTCTTGAAACGGCGGAATGGCCCCTTGATGGAGCGGGGGACGATGGGGATCCGTTTGAAGTAGAGATCGCCGCTGGGAGATTGTTGCTCGTGCACGTTGGTACCTTTAGGCCCAGTCAGCGAACTATCGCCTGCGGGGCAGTAACTGGGCGCCAGCCGCGCCCTTCGTCGGACGGCGACCGTTGGCGCCGCTGAAAACCAAAAACCCCGGCGAGCCGGGGTTATTTTGCTCAAACCGGGGCATGCTTACTTGCTTACTTGCCGCCACCCAACTCGTGGACATAAACGGTCAGCAATTTGATCTGCTGCTCGGAGAGACGGCCTTTCCAGACCGGCATGACGCCCTTGTTCACCCCCGTACCGATGACCTTGCGAATCGCCGCGACTTTGCCGGCGGCATCACTGGCGCCGGGAACATCGGCCCAGAGCCAGACCCGGTCGGTGAGATTGGCGGAACCCATGTCCTTGCGGCCCTTGGCATCATCGTTGTGGCAGTAGAAACAGGCTGCCACGTGCGAATGAAACATCTCCTTGCCGCGAGCGGCCTTGGCGACATCCGCCGGCAAAGCCGACAAGGTGGCGACATAGTTGGCCAGATCGTCGATCTGATTGGCTTGCAGCGCTTCGCTGAAAGGCGGCATATAACCATGACGCCCGTTGCTGATGGTCTCATTGATCTTGTCGTAGGAACCACCGTATATCCAGTCGTCATCGGTCAGGTTCGGGAAAAAGCCAATCTTGCCTTGCCCGCCGGACTGGTGACAGGCCGCGCAGTTGTCCGAGAACAGGGTTTTCCCGGCAGATACCACAAAACTGTTGAGTTCCGGATCCTTGGCAATCATGTCATAGGGCAGGGCAGCCAGCTTGTCGAAGTAGGGTTTCTGCGCAGTGGCGGCTTCCTGGGTTTCCAGGAGCAGCTTGGAACGGGTGTTCCAGTGCCAGGATTCGTCCTGGCCCTGTGCGTTCTTGTAAGTAATGGTGTTGAGGCCGGGCAGGTAACCCTTGCCGACCGGCCAGGACGGGTACGCCACCCAGTACACCACGGCGAACAAGATGGTCACGTAGAACGTGTAGGTCCACCACACCGGCAGGGGATTGTTGAGCTCCTGAAGGTCGCCGTCCCAGACGTGGCCGGTGGTTTGCGCCTGGCTCGTCGTCGGGTTTGTCGGATGATCAGCCATTGGACTTGTCCTTCTTCACTTCGTCGTCGTCATCAAGAAAAGGAATGTTCTTGTACTCTTCCAGCTTCTTGCCCCGTTTCCTGCTGCCATAGACCCAGAACACGATCAGGCAGAAGGTAATGAAAAAAATCAGCAGGCCAAGCGGCTTGGTGTTTTCCGGATAAGCAAACCACTCCATCAGCGGAATTTCACCAGTTCTTCAGGCTTGATCTTGCTGAAGTCCACCATGGTGCCGAGCACCTGGAGATAGGCCACCAGCGCATCCATCTCGGAAACGCTGGTGCGGTCCCCGTCGTAGTTGCCTTCCTGCGCCTGCGCCACCAGATTCTTCACCGAATCCGGGATATGCAGGGTTTTGGCGACAGCCTCGCCGAATTGCTTGACGTTGCGCTGGTATTCCGCTTCGTTGGCGGAATACGGCACACCGGTGATCCGCTGTGCGCGCATCCGGTCGCCGATATCGGAAACGTCCAGCTTGGTGGTCTGTAGCCAGGGGTAGTTGGGCATTACCGACTCGGGCACCATCGACTTGGGCTGGGTCAGATGCTGCACATGCCATTCGTTGGAGTACTTGCCCCCCACACGCGCGAGATCGGGGCCCGTGCGCTTGGAACCCCACTGGAAGGGATGGTCATATTTTGATTCTGCCGCCAGCGAGTAGTGGCCATAGCGCAGTTGCTCATCACGGAACGGACGAATCATCTGCGAATGGCAGAGATAACAACCCTCCCGGATGTAGATATCGCGGCCGCGCGATTCCAGCGGCGAGTAAGGGCGAACACCCTCGACCTGCTCCACCGTGTCCTTGTTGAAGAACAGGGGCGCGATTTCAACCAGGCCGCCCACGCTGATGGCCATCATGGTCAACACCAGCAAGACACCGGCATTGGTTTCGATATTTTCGTGTTTGAAGCTCATTTCCTAACCTCGTTTTGCGTCAGGCGGCAGCGGTGGCGAGACGTGCGCTTTCGACATTAGCGGCACGCACACCCTGGCGGATGGTCTGGTAGACGTTGTAAGCCATCAGCAACATCCCTGTCAGGAAGAACATGCCGCCGAAGGCGCGCATCGCATAGAAGGGATGCATGGCGGCGACCGACTCCACAAAGGAATATTGCAGGTTGCCGAAGTCATCGAAGGCGCGCCACATCAGCCCCTGCGAGATGCCGGAAATCCACATCGCGGTGATGTAGAGCAACACGCCGATGGTGGCCAGCCAGAAGTGCAGGTTGATCAACTTCTCGCTGTACATGGTGGTATTCCACAAGCGCGGGATCATGTGGTAAAGCGAGCCGAAGGAAATCATCGCCACCCAGCCGAGCGCCCCGGAGTGAACGTGGCCCACAGTCCAGTCGGTGTAGTGGGACAGGGCGTTGACATCCTTCAAGGACATCAACGGGCCTTCGAAGGTGGACATGCCGTAGAACGACAGAGCCACGATCATGAAGCGCATGATCGGATCGGTGCGCAACTTATCCCAGGCGCCCGAGAGGGTCATGATGCCATTGATCATGCCGCCCCAGGAAGGCAGCAGCAGCATGATGGAGAAGGTGGCGCCCAGGGTGGAGGCCCAGTCGGGGAGCGCGGTCCAGTGCAGGTGGTGGGTGCCCACCCACATGTACATGAACGACAGCGCCCAGAAGTGGACGATGGACAAGCGGTAGGAGTAGATCGGACGGCCGGCGTGCTTGGGCACGAAGTAGTACATCATGCCCAGGAAGGCGGCAGTCAGGAAAAAGCCCACCGCATTGTGGCCGTACCACCACTGCACCATCGCATCCTGCGTGCCGGAGAACAGGCTGTAGGACTTCATGGAAAACAGATTGACCGGCACGGCGAGATTGTTGAAGGTATGCAGCAGCGCGGTCGCCAGAATGAAGCCCAGATAGAACCAGTTGGCGACGTAGATATGCGCCTGTTTGCGCTTCATCAGGGTGCCGACGTAGATCGCCAGATAGGACACCCAGACGATCTCGATCAGGAGGTCGATCGGCCATTCCATTTCCGCGTATTCGCGGCCCTGGCTATAACCCAGCACATAGGAGGCGGCGGCCAGCACGATGATGGCCTGCCAACCCCAGAAGGTGAAGGTGGCGAGACCGGGTGCGAACAAGCGGGTCTGGCAGGTGCGCTGCACCACGTAATAGGAGGTGGCGAATAGCGCTGAACCGCCGAAGCCAAAGATCACCGCACCGGTATGTACGGGGCGGAAACGGCCAAACGAGAAGTAGGGACTATCGAAGTTCAGGAACGGCCAAGCCAGTTCCGAGGCGATGTACACGCCCACAAACATGCCCACCACGGCCCAGACGACGGCCATGATGGAAAACTTCTTGATGATGTCGTAATCGTACTGCTCGCTCGCAGCCGCGTTAGTCGTGGACATAATGCCTCCAAGGGTTCCCGCATGATCCGGAACTGATCCCGGAACCAGGTTTCACTCACTACTGGTAACACCGCCGCCCTGTGACGAAACAAAAACAGGTTGCCGCAAAGGCTGGCAAAAAAGCCGCGAGAGTATAGCCGCTGGGCAAAGCCAGCGACAAGATCGAATCATTCCGCCCGCGACAACTCCATCAGATCATGGGCAATATCCGCCGGCGGATGGCCGTAGGGGAGATAAAGGCGCAAGCGCCCACGGGTATCCAACACATAGCTGCCGGCGGAATGGTCGACCAGATAATCGGAAGCGCCCGGCTCCACATGTTTTCGATAAACGATGTGGAATTCTTTCGCCACCTGGGTGACCTGCTCTGGCGTGCCGATCAGACCGAGAAAACCCGGGTGAAAATAGGGGACGTAGGACTTGATCACCTCCGGACTATCCCGTTCCGGATCCACCGTGACGAACAACACCTGGACTTTCTTCGCAACGTTTTCGGGCATCAAAGCGAGTGCCGAGGCCATATCGGAGAGCGTGGTCGGACAAACATCCGGGCAGTGGGTATAGCCAAAAAACAGCACCACCAGCTTGCCCTTGAAGGTATCCAGGGTCACCGCGCGGCCATTGTGGTCGTGCAAAGCCAGATTCTTGCCAAAACCAGCACCCGTGATGTCACTGCCGCGAAAGTCGGGCTGAGGCGCGGGATCCTTGCCACAAGCCGCCAGGGCCAGGGCCAGCAACAGGGGCAGCAGCCAACGCATACACATGGCTCAGGCCCGTGGCAAGGCGCCGGTCGGCAAATCGGAGAGACGATATTTGCCCGTGAGCACGGCCTTCGCCAACTCCTCCAGATTCATCTCGTTGAGCAGCGAAATAATCTTCTTCTTCACCGGGATCCACTTGAAATGCATGGGGCAGGCGGTCGCATCGGAGCAGACCTTGAGGCCCAGGATGCAGCTCTGAGTGAACTCAGGGCCTTCGGTGAGCAACAGCACCTGCATCAGCGTGGTGCGATGCATCCCCTCACGCAAACGAAAACCGCCGAGGCGGCCACGGAAGGAATCGAGCACCCCCTGCTTGCACAGGTTTTGCAGAATTTTTGCCAGATAAGCGGCCGGCACATTCAGACGCTCCGCGATATCCCGATTCAGCACTGGCTCGCCAGGCGGCTGGGTGGCGATGTAGATCAGCGCCTGCACGGCGTACTGGCTGGTGCGTGACAAGACCATATAAATCTCTCCAGAGACATCTTTGTCCTGAATTATCAAAGCCAAACACAATCCCGCGCAAAGCCTTTTTTCAGTTCAGATCGGGAGCGACAGAAAATGGTCCAGTAGCAGGGCCGCGAACAGCAGGCCCAGGTAGAGGATGGACCAGGAGAAGGCGCGCCGGGCCAGCGCGTCGGAATAGCCGCGGAACAGGCGCCAGGCCAGTTGGAGATAGTAAGCGTCGAGTACCAGGACGGCCGCCAGATAGATCCAGCCGGACATACCCACCGCCAATGGCAGCAGGCTGACAGAGGTCAGGATGCCGGTGTAGAGCAGGATCGACAGCAAGGTATAGCGCTCGCCGTGAGTGACCGGCAGCATGGGCAGGCCGGCGCGGGCATATTCCTCGCGCCGGTATAGCGCCAGCGCCCAGAAATGCGGCGGCGTCCAGGCATAGACGATCAAGAACAGCAGCAGGGCCTCGTGCCCCACGCCCCCGGTCATGGCCGCCCAGCCGAGCACCGGCGGCATCGCCCCGGAAGCGCCGCCGATGACGATGTTCTGCGGCGTCGCCGGCTTCAGCCAACGGGTGTAGACCACCGCATAGCCGAAGAAGGTGAATGCCGTCAGCCACGCAGTCAGCGGGTTCACCAGCCAGTAGAGCAAGCCCAGGCCAAGGCCGGCCAGCGTGGCGGCGAACCAGGCAGTCTCGCGCGGGCTCACCCCGCCCCGGGGCAATGGCCGCGCACGGGTGCGCGCCATGACCGCATCGATGCGCCGCTCGGCCAGGCAGTTGCAGGCGGCGGCACCGGCAGTGGCCAGCGCCACGCCGAGGCTGGCGACAAGAAACCGAAGCGGATCGGGCAAGCCCGGCGCGGCCAGGAACATGCCGATCATCGCGGTGAACACGATCATGGCGACCACGCGCGGCTTGGCCAGTTCGAGGAATTCGCGCAGACGCCAGTCGGATTTGTTCAGTGCAAGGCTACTCATGGCGATCTCCCGTTTAGCTGTGCCCTGGCTCGGGAAAAACACCCGAGCCGCCCCCCGAGGGGGCCAAGTCGTTCTTGGGGCGGCCCGGCAAACGACTTGAGAAGCGGACATTGACCCAGACCAGACACAGCAGCAGGGAGGCCGCGCCGGCGTTATGGGCTACGGCGACAGGCAGCGGCAGGCCCAGCAGCACATTTCCCACCCCCAGGAGAAACTGGCTGCCGGCGATGGCCAGCAGAGCGGTGGCGGCTGGCGCCGACGTCGGCGCCAGCCGTGCGGCGAGCAGGAACACTCCCGCCAGCACCAGCACGGCACCCAGGCGATGCAGCAGGTGGATGGCGGTCAGCGCCTCGGCGCTCAGCCCGCCCAAGGGATGCTGCAAGCTGAAGCCGGCGGCGAAATCCGCCCGTGGCCACCAGGCGCCCTGGCAGGTTGGCAGGTCGGGACAGGCCAGGGCCGCATAGTTGGCGCTCACCCAACCGCCCAGCGCGATCTGCAACAGCACCAATAGCAGGAGTCCACGCGCCAGCAGAATCGGCACGCCAGTAGGCAAGGCGGCGGCGCGATCACGCAACAACAGCCATGCGAGCATGGCCAACGTGGCCATACCGCCCAGCAGATGGGCCGCGACGATCATCGGCTTGAGTTGCTGGGTGACGGTCCACATGCCCAGCAGCGCCTGGAACACCACCAGTGCCAGCAACAAACCGGGCAAGACGCGGCGGGCTGGTGGCAGGCGGCGCCAGGCCAGAATGGCGATAGCCAGGATCAGCAAGCCCAGGCTGCCGGCCAGATAACGATGCAGCATTTCCTTCCAGGCCTTGGCAGGAGATACCGGCCCCGAAGGATCGGCGCTGTGGGCACCCGCGATCTGCTCGCCGGCATGCCAGGGTGAAATCTGGCCATAGCAGCCAGGCCAGTCGGGGCAGCCCAGGCCCGCATCGGAAAGCCGCACGTAGGCGCCTAGCAGCACCACCGCGAAGGCGAGTCCGGTCGAGAACAGGAGCAATGGACGGGGCAGGGTCATCCGATGTTTGAAGCTTTCAGTAATTGGCGCAGGTCGCGCAACATGCCTTTGCCCTCCGCCGCGACCGGGAAGCGCAACATCACTCGGCCTTGGGGATCGACAATGTAGGTGCGAACCGGGTCCGGCCAGTTAGCCAGCGCCGCGCGGGGCACGCGGTAAGTGAGCAGGTGCCCGTCAGGCACGGCGCTATCGGCGTGAATCAGGGTCTGGATCAACGCCTGTACCACCCGCTCCTGTTCGCGCCCCTGGGCAAGGCGCACCTGGCGGCCGAAATAGAGCAGTTGGCGACAGGCGGGGCCACATTCACCCTTGGCCACGGTGAGCAAAACCCAACGCCCATGCAGCGCGGCCAGGTCGGCAGGCTGGCCGGCCGCATCGGCCATGCCCACAAACCGTGGAACGAAAGGTTGCAGCAGTTCGCCATAACTGGCGGCCACCGCCGGCTGCCAGACCTGGTGAGCAACCCAGGCCGCCAGCGCCGGCGCCGCAAACAGGCTCATCAGCAGGAGCAGCTTGATGCGGTCAGCGCGGTGCATGGAAACGCCTCCACAACCCGTAATAGGCATACAGCACGAAGATCGCCGCCGTCAGCGCGAACCATTGCACGGCGTAGCCGAGATGCCGCTCGACGCCTGCGTCCGGCCGTGGCCAGTCGCGCACCAGGCCGTCGGCGGCGGGCGAGGTCTGCAACAGCATCCGATCCGGCAGATCGCCGCGATACCACTGCCGAAAACGCGCCAGGCTCAGGTTCTGCCAGACCGGCCCCGCGACGCCCCGCTCGGAGAGTTCTAGGTAGCGGCTTTGCGCGGGCACCAGCAGACCTTCCAGGGTCACCGGCGCGGATGTCAAAGGCGCGACAGGGCGAATGGCGCGGTCGCTCGCGGCCGCCAGCCAGCCCCGGTTCACCAGCACGACACCGCCCGGATAGGCCAGGGGGACGATCACGTGATAGCCGGCGCGGCCCTGAAGCAAGCGGTTATCGAGATAAATCTGATATGCGGCGGCGAATTGCCCGCTCACTCGTACCCGGCTGAAGGGGGCTGCTGACACGGGCAAGGCGGCGAGTTCCACCACCGGCAAGGTCGCCGCCACATCGAAAGCGGCTTGTTTGGCGCGTTTCTCCTCCGCCCGGCCGAGTTGCCACTGCCCCAGCCAGAAGGTCAGCCCGGCAAAGAACAGGGCAGCGACCACCGGCAGCCAGGCTGGCCGCCGCCGCACCCGCCCGGATGGGGGCGGCGCTACACTCAAGGCCGACATTGCTGGTTCGCCATCCATGCGCATCTTCGTTGCTCTCCTTCTTGTCCTGATCCTGCTCAGCCTGCTCAGTGGCCTGGTCTATCTGATCCGCGATCATGGCCGTGGCGAGCGCACCGTGAAGGCGCTGACCTGGCGCATCAGCCTGTCCATCGCCCTGTTCCTGGCGCTGATGGCGGGGCATTACCTCGGCCTGTTCCAGCCGGCCGGGCAGTCGTGGCTAAAGCCAGTACACAAAGATAAACAGCAGCAGCCACACCACATCCACAAAGTGCCAGTACCAGGACACCGCCTCGAAAGCAAAGTGGTGGTCCGGCCGAAAATGCCCCGCCAGGCTGCGCCCCAGAATCACCAGCAACATCAAAGAACCGATGCTGACGTGCAGGCCGTGGAAGCCGGTCAGCATGAAGAAGGTGGCGCCGTAGATGCCGGCCCCCAGGGTCAGGCCCAGGGCCGTATAGGCGTGGTGGTATTCGTAGGCCTGGAAGCCCAGGAAAGTCAGCCCCAGAGCCACGGTCAGCGCCAGACCCAGGATCAGTTGGCCGCGCCGGCCGCGCTTCAGGCCCCAGTGCGCCCAGGTCAGCGTGGCGCCGGAACTCAGCAGCAGCAAGGTATTCAGGGCCGGAATGCCCCAGGGTGACATCGGCGTGAAGGCCGCTTCGATGCCCGGCCCGGTGGTCGGCCAGCCGCCGCTGTAACCCGGCCACAGCAGGCGCACCTGCTCGCCGCCGGCGAGATCCGGCACCGCGATCATGCGGCCGTAGAACAGCGCGCCGAAGAAGGCGGCGAAGAACATCACCTCGGAGAAGATGAACCAGCCCATGCCCCAGCGGAAAGACTGGTCTACCTGAGCGCCATGCAGGCCGCTCTCGCTTTCCCGGATCACCTTGCCGAACCAGCCAACCAACATCGCCGCCAGCCCGGCCGCCCCCGCCGCCAGCAACCAGCCACCGCCGGCCAGATCGTGGATCAGCAGGGTCGCGCCGATGGCCGCGCTCATCAGGGCCAGCGACCCTACCAGGGGCCAGTACGACGGTGCGGGCAGGTAATAATGGCCGGGGTGAGTGTTCATGGCCGCGCCTTCATCGCGTCACCAGATGGACCAGGCCAAGCAGGACGAGGACCAGCACCAGCGCGCCAAGCAACCCGGCGACGACGATCTGGACCAGGTTGAATTCGCCCGCGTCGCGCTCCAGATCGCGGCCCCGGCGCACGCCGAAGAAACTCCAGAACACTGCCCGCCAGGCGCTCTCAAGAAACACGCCGGGCCGCCCCAAGTGTTTCTTGGCCCCCTCGGGGGGGGAATGCCGCGAAGCGGCGTTATCGGGGGCGCTCATGTGCGCTTCCCCAGTGCGAAGAAGGTGTAGGACAGGGTCACCACCTTCATGTCCCTCGCCACGCCCCGATCCAGCACGAACAGCACCGGCAGGCGCACTTTTTCATGCGGCGCCAGGTGTTGCTCGCGAAAGCAGAAACAGTCGATCTTCTTGAAATGGGCGGCGGCGGCCAGCGGCGCGTAGCTGGGCACGGCGCGGCCGACCAGGGGCCGGTCGCTGAGGTTCTCCAGTTCGTATTCCACCCGCACCAGTTCGCCGGGATGCACCTCCACCGGCAACCTCGGCGCGGCGAAGCGCCAGAGCGCGCCATCCTGCACATTGGCCACCAGTTCGATGCGCACGCTCCGGCTGGCATCGACCTGGGTGTTGTTGGCCAGGGCCTGGGCCGCATCGCGATTCAAGCCGGTGAGATCGCAGAACACGTCATACAGCGGCACCAGCGCGAAACCGAAGGCGAACATCGCCGCCGACAGGAGCGTCAGCCGCAGGGAAGTGCGCCGGTTGCCGGTGGTGTTCATTTCACCTCCGGCGGCTCGGTAAAGGTGTGGTACGGCGCTGGCGAGGCCACCGTCCACTCCAGCCCCTCGGCACCCTCCCAGGCACGCGCCTCGGCCTTCTCGCCACCACGGAGGCACTTCAAAATCACAATCAGCAACAGGATCTGGCTGGCGCCGAAGACGAAGCCGCCGAGCGAGGCGACGCGGTTGAAGTCGGCAAATTGCAGCGCGTAATCCGGGATGCGCCGGGGCATGCCAGCCAGGCCAAGGAAGTGCATCGGAAAAAACAGCACGTTGACCGATACCGCCGACAACCAGAAATGCCAGCGCCCCCAAGTCTCGTCGGCCCGATGGCCGGTCCACTTGGGCAGCCAGTAATAGAGCCCGGCATAGATGGAGAACAGCGCGCCGGTGACCAGCACGTAATGGAAATGGGCCACCACGTAATAGGTGTCCTGCAACTGGATATCCACCGGCGCCATCGCCAGCACCAGCCCGGAAAAACCACCGATGGTGAACAGGCAGACGAAGGCCACCGCGAACAACATCGGCGTCTCGAAGGTCAGCGAGCCGCGCCACATGGTCGCCACCCAGTTGAATACCTTGACCCCGGTGGGCACCGCGACCAGCAAGGTGGCGTACATGAAGAAAAGCTGTGCCGCCGCCGGCATGCCGACGGTGAACATGTGATGCCCCCAGACCAGGAACGACAAGATGGCGATGGCGGCGGTGGCATAAACCATCGAGGCATAGCCGAACAGTGGCTTGCGCGAGAAAGTGGGAATCACCGTCGAGATGATGCCGAAGGCCGGCAGGATCAGGATGTACACCTCAGGATGGCCGAAGAACCAGAACACATGCTGGAACATCACCGGATCGCCGCCGCCGGCCGCATCGAAGAAATGGGTGCCGAAATTGCGGTCGCTCAGCAGCATGGTTACCGCCCCGGCCAGTACCGGCATCACCGCGATCAGAAGAAAGGCGGTAATCAGCCAGGTCCACACGAACAGCGGCATCTTCATCAGCGCCATGCCCGGCGCGCGCATGTTGAGGATGGTGGTCGCGATATTGATCGAACCCATGATCGAACTCGCGCCCATGAGGTGAATCGCGAAGATGGTCAGGTCATAGCTGATCCCGCCCTGCATGAACAACGGCGGGTACATGGTCCAGCCACCCGCCACCGCGCCGCCGGGCAGCAACGTGGAGCCGATCAGGAACAGCCCCGCCACCGGCAGCAGCCAGAAGCTCCAGTTGTTCATGCGCGGGAAAGCCATGTCCGGCGCGCCGATCATCAGCGGCACCTGCCAGTTCGCGAAGCCGGTGAAGGCCGGCATGATCACGCCGAAGATCATGATCAGCCCGTGCAGCGTGGTGAGCTGGTTGAACACTTCCGGCCGCACCAGTTGCAGGCCGGGCTGGAACAGTTCGGCGCGGATCAGCATCGCCATCAGCCCACCGATCAGGAACATGGTCGCGGCGAACCAGAAATACAGCGTGCCGATGTCCTTGTGATTGGTGCTGGCCAGCCAGCGCCACAGACCAGCGGGGGCGGCGTGATGGCCATGCGGCAGGACAGCTTCCATATCGTCTCCTTTTCCGCGCTATTTGCGCAGTACCTTCACATCCGTCGGCTGTACCGGCGACCCGGTATTGCCCCAGGCCATGCGCTCCCAGGTGATCACGGCGGCGAGATCGGCATCGTCCAACTGGTCCTGGAACGCCGTCATCGCGCTGCCGTCCTTGCCATGCAGCACGCGGTCGATATGCGCGGCGGCGGGGCCATTCACCATCCTGGAACCGGCCAGGGCCGGGAACACGCCGGGCAGGCCTTTGCCATCGGCCTGGTGGCAGGCCGCGCAATGAGCGGCATAGACCTTCTCGCCGCGCGCCTTGAGTTCCGCCGGGCCGAACGACTTGCCGGCAGCCGCGGCCGCCGCAACGGCTTTGGCCTGTTTTCCGGCCTGCTTGGCCGCCAGCCAGGCCTGGTAATCGACCTCGCGCTTCACCTCGACGACGATGGGCATGAAGGCATGGCCGCGCCCACACAACTCGGCGCACTGGCCCCGGTAAGTGCCGATCTCGTTGGCGCGGAACCAGGTATCGCGGATGAAACCGGGGATGGCATCCTGCTTCACGCCCAGTTCAGGCACCCACCAGGCATGGATCACGTCATGCGAAGTCAGCAGGATGCGCACCTTCTTGCCGACTGGCACCACCATCGGCTCATCCACCTCCAGCAGGTAGTGCGGGCCCTTCGCCGCCTGGTTCGCGATCTGATCGGCGGGGGTCGAGGATGCGCTGATGAACTTCACGCCATCCTGCAGATAGTCGTATTCCCACTTCCACTGATAGCCAGTGACCTTGATGGTGAGATCGGGATTGGCGGTGTCTTTTTGATCCAGCACCGCGCGGGTCGCCGGCCAGGCCATGCCGACCAGAATCAGCAAGGGGATCACGGTCCAGATCACTTCGACGCTGGTGTGCTCATGGAAAGGGTGGGCCTGATGGCCGACGCTTTTCCGGTGCTTGAACAGCGCATAGAACATCACACCGAACACCACCACGAAAATGCCCAGGCAGATCAGCAGAATCAGCGTGTGGATGTCATAGATGCGCACCGCGATGTCGGACTTCGGCGCCGGCAGATTCAGCGCCCAGTCGGCCACCACCGGCTGAACCCAGCCCGCCCAGCACGCCATCCAAAGCACTTGTCGCCCCAGTCGCATGTCCTTTTCTCCACGGACGCGGCCATGGCTGAGTGATTCACTCGGAATTGGCCGCGCATTGCTGAAGGTAGTCAGGCAACCGCCAACAAGCAAGCCGTCAGTGCAGATAACTCACTGATTTATATATGAGTTTATTCTGACTTGCTTATATTACTGAGTAACGCAGTCAACTTCTGCTGGGATAGAAAACGCGCCGCCCGTTGCGGATCGGCGCTCGCCATGTGCGGCAATTCCGCTAGCAGCGGCGCCGGCAGGCGCTTGCGCAGCGCGGCCAGGTTCTCGTCATAAGCCGCCATCGCGGGGTCCACGCGATTGGCCACCCAGCCGGCCAGTTTCAGGCCGCGCGCGGCGATGGCCGCCACGGTCAACAGGGCATGGTTGATGCAACCCAATCGCATCCCCACCACCAGAATCAGTGGCAGATCCAGCGCCACGGCGAGATCGGCCGCATCCTTGTGCTCCGACAGCGGCACCAGCAGGCCACCCACGCCTTCCACCAGCACCACATCGGCCTGCGCGGCCAGTTCGTCATAGGCCGCGCGGATGCGGGGAATCTCGATGCGCACGCCCTTGTGCTCGGCGGCGATGTGCGGGGCAATCGCTTCGCGCAACAGGTAAGGGTTGAGCAACTCCGGCGCGGCCTGCACATTGCCGGCGGCGCGCAGCATGGCCGCGTCCTCATTCACCCAGACCCCGTCGATCAACTCCGCCCCCGCCGCCACCGGCTTCATGCCCAGCACGCGGTAGCCGAGGTCGGCATAAGCGTGCAACAGTGCGGCGGCAACCAGGGTCTTGCCAACATGGGTATCAGTGCCGGCGATGAAGAAACCGTGAACGCGGTTCACCGCAGCCCCCCTTTCCTGCTCGCCATCTTCATCTGGATGATCTGGCGGCCGTCTTCAAGGCGATCTTTCGCGCCGGCCCAGGCGTGGCCGTAGACCACTTCGTAGGTGGCGGGCAGGCGACCATCCTGGCGAAAGTGTTCGTAGTTCTCCAGCAGCCGCAGCCACGCCGTTTTGCCCATCAGACCAGCGCGCGCGCCCTGTTTAACGGTGTGGGCGCCGATGGCCTTGAGGTCGCGCAGAAGGCCGTTCAACTCGCTGTAGGTCAGGGTGAGGTGCTCCATTTCCATCACCGGATGGCTGAATCCGGCATGGACCAGAGCATCGCCGACATCGTGCATATCGACAAACTGGTTGACGTGGGTGAAGCCATCGACGCCGCTTGCGGCCGCGCGCAATTCCTTCAGGGTATCCGGCCCGAAGCTGGCGAACAGGAACAGGCCGCCCGGCTGCAACACCCGATGCACGCCGCGAAACGCCGCTTCCAGATCGTCCACCCACTGCAAGGCGAGGCTGGACCAGGCCAGGTCGATGCTGTTGCTTTTCAGCGGCAGGCGTTCCAGGTCGGCGCAAAGGGGGGCGAGGCGGGCGGCGGTAGGCGCAAGGCGCGAGAGCAGGCCACGCCAGCCGCGCGAACGGCCGTGGCGAGCATTGGCCTGGCGCAGCATGGCGTGGGCGATATCCAGGCCGATGACGCGGGCCTTGGGAAAGCGGGCTTTCAGCAGATCGAAGGCAAAGCCGGTGCCGCAGCCGGCATCCAGGATCAGCGCGGGATCGACCACCACGCCGTCAAGATGGTCGTCCAGGCGGCGCGCCACTTCCTGTTGCAGGAAGGCGGCCTCGTCATAAGTCGTCGCGGCGCGTTCAAAGGAACGGCGGATCGCCCGTTTCAGGCGGTCATCCATGCAGAAATTCCTTCAAAGTGGCGACGAACCAGTCTGGATGAGACAGGAACGGGGCATGGGAAGCGCGTTCGTGCAGGGCCAGGCGGCCATTCGGCAGATGTTCCGCCAGCCAGGCGCCGGCCTCGGGCGCGCATAGCGTGTCATGGGCGCCGTGCATGACCAGGGTCGGACAGCGCACCCGCTCGACCCGATCGCGCAGATCGACCGTGCGCAGCAATTCCAGGCCAGTGGCCAGCACCTCTGGATTCGGTTCGGCCTGTGCCCGCATCCGTGCGCGCAGTTGGGCGATCACCCATTGCGCCGCATCGCCGCCGCGCGCCTGCAAAGCAAGAAAGCGCAGCAAGGTGGCGCGGTAGTCGAGGGCCAAAGAACGCGCAAACTCACCCAGCACTTCCAGCGCCATGCCATGCGGCCAGTCGGCGCGGGTAGCAAAGGCGGGCGAAGTGCCCACCAGAACCAGGCGCGCCACCTTGTCCGGATGCCGCGCCGCCAGCGCCAGCGCGACCATGCCGCCCATGGACCAGCCGACCAGGTTGAGCGGGGCGGTAATACCTTCCGCCAGGGCATCGGCCAGGGATTCGGCGCTGTAGGGCGAGACCGTCGGCGCATCGCCATAGCCGGGCAGATCGGGGGTGGCACCAGGAATATGTGTGACGGCCTCGGCCCAGACCACTCCGGGGAGCCCCCAACCATGCAGGAAGACCGTATCAGCCACGTGTTTTGCCCTCTGCCAACTCATGCAGGGCCGCCAGCAATTCATCCACCTCCGCGACCGTATGCGCGGCGGACAGCGAAATACGCAGACGCGCCGAACCCAGCGGCACGGTGGGCGGGCGGATGGCGGGAATCAAAATGCCGCGCTGTTTCAGGCCGGAAGCCAAAGCGAGGGCGGCATGTTGATCGCCCACCAGCAAGGGCTGAATCGGCGTATCGGAGGCCATCAAGGGCCAGGGCAGCCCCACCACCCCGGCTTTCAGGCGGGCGATGAGTTCGCGCAACCGTTCCCGCCGCCAGGTCTCCTGGGCGATCAGTTTCAGGCTGGCACTCACCGCCGCCGCCAGCAGAGGCGGCTGCGCGGTGGTGTAGATATAGGTGCGCGCCTTGTTCACCAGCCACTCGATCAGCTCGCCGCTGCCGGCCACAAAGGCGCCGGCAACGCCGGCCGCCTTGCCCAGGGTGGCCAGATAGATCAAGCGAGGGGCAAGAGGCATGGGGCAAGGAGCGGACAGCGCGCCCCTCCCCTTCTCCCCCAACACCCCAAATCCATGCGCGTCATCCAGATACAGCCAGGCATCGTGGCGTTCCGCCAATGCCAGCAGTTCCGCCACCGGAGCGAGATCGCCGTCCATGCTGAACACCGTATCGCTGGCGATGAGCTTCACCTTCGCGCGGCTGCTGGCGAGTTGCTGTTCCAGCGCGGCCAGGTCGAGGTGCGGATAACGGGTCAGTCTGGCGCGCGACAACTGGGCGGCATCGACCAGGGAGGCGTGGTTGAGACGATCCTCGAACACCTCACCGTGGCGGTCGAGCAAGGCCTGGATCACGCCCAGATTGGCCATGTAGCCGGTGGCAAACAGCAACGCCGCCGGCATCCCAACAAAAGCCGCGAGTTCCCGTTCCAGATCGTGATGCAGACGGTGATGGCCGGTGAGCAGATGCGCCGCACCGGCCCCCACGCCAACCTCACTGGCGGCCTTGCACGCCGCCTCGGCAAGGGCCGGATGTCCGGCCAGCCCGAGATAATCGTTGCTGGAGAAAGACAGGTATTCACGCCCGTCCACCCTCACCCGCGCGCCCTGGACACCGTCGAGCACACGACGGCGGCGAAGCAAGCCCTGGGCGTCGAGATCGACGAGAGCGGATTGGAGTTGTTCGGGGAGCATGGGATTCGCACCCCTCGCCCACCGGAGTAGGGGCCGGGGGAAAAGGTCAGCCTGCGCAGCGCCGGCCCTGCACTGGCTCGCCATGCAGGCCGAGCTTGCTGAACAGGGCGCGGTCGGCGTCGGCTTCCGGGTTGCGGGTGGTGAGCAGGCGGTCGCCGCAAAAAATCGAGTTTGCGCCGGCCAGGAAGCACAGCGCCTGCACCGCTTCGCCCAGTTCCTGGCGGCCGGCGGAGAGGCGGACATGCGAGGCCGGCAGGGTGATGCGCGCCACGGCAACGGTGCGTACGAACTCGAATGGGTCGAGGTCTTCGCCTTGTGCCAGCGGTGTGCCCGGTACCTTGACCAGCCTGTTGATCGGCACCGATTCCGGCTGCGGGTTCAGATTGGCCAGTTCCATGACCAGCCCGGCGCGTATCCGGCGGCTCTCACCCATGCCGATGATGCCGCCGCAGCAGACGTGGATGCCGGCATCGCGCACTTGCGCCAGGGTATCCAGGCGGTCGTTGTGGCTGTGGGTAGTGATGACCTGGCCGTAGAACTCGGCGGCCGTATCCAGGTTGTGGTTGTAGTAATCCAGGCCGGCGTCCTTGAGTTGTTCCGCCTGGCCGGGTTTCAGCATCCCCAGGGTGACGCAGGTTTCCATGCCCAGCGCCTTGACCTCGCGCACCATCTCGGCGACGGCGCCGAGATCCTTGTCCTTCGGGCCGCGCCAGGCCGCGCCCATGCAGAAACGGGTAGCGCCGGCCGCTTTCGCGGCTTGCGCGGCTGCCACCACGGCCGGCACGTCGAGTAATTTCTCCCGCTCCAGGCCGGTATCGTGGCGCGCGGATTGCGAGCAATAGCCGCAATCCTCGGAGCAGCCGCCGGTCTTGATCGACAACAGCGTGGAAAGCTGCACCGAGTTGGGGTCGAAATGCTGGCGATGCACGGTTTGCGCCTGGAACAGCAGGTCGTTGAATGGCAGCGCGTAGAGCGCCTCCACCTCGTCCAGGGACCAGGCTTTGGCGGTGAGGGGAAGGGATAAGTCAGTCATTTATGCGTCTCGACGATGAGGTCTTTCCAGTCCTCGCGGCCCGCTTTCCAGATGTCATACAGCGACCATGGCACCAGGGCCACGAGCGCCAGCGCCCAGACCGCCAGCCAACCTTTGGAGCCGCCGCCCAGAAACGCCGCCAGGTCGTTGGAAAACACCGTCAACGTGCCCGCCACCGCGTAGAAGCGATAACCGCCCCAGCGGATGTAATGCGCCACCCGTGGGTCCGGGTGGTGGGCGTTGGCGGCATAGACGAACATGGAACCGGCGATCCAGAGCATGCCCAGGGGAATCGGCAACAAGGCGCCGGCAATCGTGCCGTAATTGAACAGGCGCGCGGAGCGCTTGCAGGAGTCGGCCGTAATAAGGTGTTTTTCAGACATCGAGAAGTGGGAAAAAGCGTGCAGAATCAGCGGGAAATCGGGAAAAAAGTCGCGGCATGTTCCGGTAAGGGGACGTAGTTGTCAAACGCATTCAAAGCCATGCTGAACAACTGCATCAAGTTTATGCGAATCAGCTTGCCGCAAGCCTGCATGCTCTGCGGCGCGCGGGCGCGAGGCAGGCTCATTTGTCCCGCTTGCGCCGCCGACCTTCCTTACTTGCCAGCGGAACGCTGCCCGCAATGTGCCCTTCCCTCCCGTGGCGGCCTGCTCTGTGGTGCCTGCCTGAAGAAGCCGCCCGAGTTCGAGCGTTGCGAAGCGGTTTACCGCTACGGCTTCCCGCTTGATGTACTGATCCAGCATTGCAAATACGGCGGCGCCCAGGAATTGTCCGATCTGTTCGCCGAAGCTCTGGCCGAACGGCTGGAGATCAAGAAACTCGCCGGGCCGTCCCCAGCGTTGCTTGGCCCCCCGGGGGGAGAGCCGAGCGCAGCGAGATTTTCGGGGGGGGCGTCGTATCCCGACCTCATCGTCCCCATGCCACTACACCCGGCCCGGCTACGCGAACGCGGTTTCAATCAAGCGCTGGAAATCGGCCGTCGCCTGGGCGACCACCTCAACCTTCCCTGTTGCCAGGCCTGCCAAAGGGTACGCGACACCCCACCGCAAGCCGGCCTCGACCTCAAGGCGAGAAGACACAACCTGCGCGGCGCCTTTGCCTGCGACGTGGATCTGACTGGTAAGCGCATTGCCCTGCTCGACGACGTCATGACCAGCGGCAGCAGCCTGAACGAACTGGCGAAAGCCGCGCGCCGCGCCGGCGCCATGGAAATCAGTGCCTGGGTGGTAGCGCGTACGCTGGAACACCCCGGAGCAGGAAACCGGGCGCCCCTGTAGCGCCGGCGCCTCGCCGGCGAGGCGCCGGCGCTACAAATGCCGCATGTTTCACGCTATGCCCCCACCCAGCTTGCGAATCGCCTCCGCATTGCTCCAGGAAAAGCATTTCTCCGCCGCTTCCCGCCAAGGCAGCCAGCGCTGATTCAAATGCTCACGCGGGGAAAGGGTGGCCGGCAGCGGTTCCGGCAACAACAAACCGAACACATGCTCGGTGTTGTGCGTAATCCCGGGCGCATAACGATGGCGCCAGCGCTCATAGATTTCGAACTGGTTTTCCAGATTCCAGTCGGCCAGCGTGTATTGGCCCGCATCCAGGCCAGTCTCTTCGCGAACTTCGCGAATAGCGGTCTCTCGCAAGGTTTCGCCGGCCTCCTGGCTGCCGGTGACCGATTGCCAGAAACCGGGCGCATCGGCGCGCTCCAGCAGCAGCACTTGCAGATCCGCAGTGTGGATGACGACCAGGACAGAAATGGGAATTTTGGACATCGGGCCAGAAAGGAAGTGGCAAGAGACTCAGACTATCTCCGCTTACCACGTAAGGCGCCAAGTTTTGTAAGTGGGGAGGAGCGATCGAAAAAACAGCGTAGTCGGCGCGGCCGGTATCGGGATGCTTGTCCAGCGATTTGAAAGCATTTCGCAACCGACTACCAGAACGCCACCATTTAGCGGTTGCAAAAATAAAAACAGCCTGCGTTAACGCAGGCTGTTGTTCTTCTTACTGGTGCGCCCGGAGGAATTCGAATCCCCGACCCCTTGGTTCGTAGCCAAGTACTCTATCCAGCTGAGCTACGGGCGCTAAGAGGCGCAGATTATATAGAAATCCGTTTCGCTCGCAAGCATGGCTATCTCCGAGGTGCGCCATTGGCTACCATCCCGCGTCCCGTCCCCCTTCCCTCGAACCCGCCTGCCGATGAATTTGCTCAAAGCCCTCGCCTCGGTCAGTGCCATGACCCTGTTGTCCCGCATTCTGGGTTTTGTGCGCGATGCCATCATCGCCCGGGCGTTCGGCGCGGGCGCGGCGACTGATGCGTTCTTTGTCGCTTTCAAGCTGCCCAATCTGTTGCGCCGCCTGTTCGCGGAGGGCGCCTTTTCCCAGGCCTTCGTGCCCATCCTGGCGGAATACAGGAACCGGCGCGGTGAGGAGGCCACCCGATTGCTGGTCGCCCGCGTGGCGACGGTGCTGTTCGTCGCGGTAGCCGCGGCCAGCGCGCTGGGGGTGATCGCCGCGCCGCTGATCGTGCTGGTTTCCGCACCCGGCTTCACGGCCAGCCCGGACAAGTTCCAGTTGACCGTGGACCTGACCCGCATCGTCTTTCCCTACATTCTGTTCATGTCGCTGGTGTCGTTCGCGGGCGGCATTCTCAATACCTGGAGCCGCTTCATGGTGCCGGCCTTCACGCCGGTGTTGTTGAACGTGGCGATGATCCTGGCGGCGGCATTCGCGGCGCCGTATTTCGATCCACCGGTGCTGGCGCTGGGCTGGGGCGCCTTCCTCGGCGGCATCCTGCAGCTTTCGCTGCAAATTCCCGCGTTGAAGAGGCTGGATATGCTGCCGCGCTGGGATTGGGCGCCGAAGGACGAGGGAGTGCGGCGCATTCTTTATCTCATGGGGCCGGCGGCGTTCGGGGTTTCCATCGCGCAGATTTCCCTGCTCATCAACACCCTGTTCGCCTCCTTTCTGGAGAGCGGCAGTGTCTCCTGGCTGTATTACGCCGACCGCCTGATGGAATTCCCGACCGGGATGCTGGGGGTGGCGCTGGGCACCATCTTGTTGCCTTCGCTGGCGAAGCATTACGCCGACAACGACACCGGCGAATATTCGAAGCTGCTCGACTGGGGCCTGCGCATGACCCTGATGCTGGCCGCCCCCGCCGCTGTGGCGCTGGGCGTCCTGGCGGTGCCGCTGATCACCACCCTGTTCCATTATGGCGCCTTCACCGCGCACGACGTGGAGATGACCCGCATGGCTCTGGTCGCCTATTCGGTGGGCCTGCTCGGGCTGATTCTGGTGAAGGTGCTCGCGCCTGGCTTCTATGCGCGGCAGAACATCAAGACGCCGGTGAAGATCGCGATTTTCACCCTGCTCGCCACCCAGGCCATGAACCTGATGTTCATCTGGCCGCTGAAACATGCCGGCCTGGCGCTTTCCATCGGCCTGGGCGCCTGCCTGAACGCCGCCATCCTGTTCCACAAGCTGCGCAGCCAAGGGATTTTCCAGCCACAGCCGGGCTGGGCCGGCTTTCTCTTAAAGCTTTTTGCCGCGCTGGTCGTTATGGGACTATCGCTCTGGTTGGGCATGGATAAAGAGTCGCTCTGGATCAAGTATGAATTTTCTCAACGCCTGCTTCACCTTGCCAGCCTGGTTGTGGGGGGCGTGGCCGCTTACTTCGGCACCCTCTGGCTGCTGGGTTTTCGCCTGCGTCAATTCAAGCGCCGCGCGGCTTAGCGGCCGGTCACGGGCGCCGTGAGCTCGCCGCCGATCACAGCCTATCGCTGGATCGGCGCAATCGCGTTGTTGGGGGTATTGATCTCCGCTTTGGCCTATCACTACAGCCAGAGCCGCGAGGAGGCGGGGCTACGGGCGCATTTCGAGCACCTGGCGCACGACCGCGTACTGCGCTTGCAGGGTGCGCTGGATCAGACCCTGACGGTATTGACCAGCCTGCGCGGCCTGTTCGATGCCTCCCAGGAGGTCACTCGCGACGAGTTCAAGGTGATGACGGCACCGATGCTGGAGCGGACTCCGGACATCATGGCGCTCAACTGGGCGCCCAAAGTGATGCATAGCGAGCGGCAACGGATTGAGCAACGCCTGCGCGGCGAAGGCTATGCGGCGCAGGGGCTCTTCGATGTCTCCGCCGATGCGCTGAATCCCCACCCCGCCGCCGAGCGCCCGCTCTATTTCCCGGTGATCTACAGCGAGCCGGAGACGCGCAACCGTCGGGCGATCGGCCTTGATCCTTATGCCCGCCCGGAAAATCGCGCGGCGATGGAGGCCGCCATGCGCTCCGGCAAGCCGTGGAGCACACCGCCATTCGCCCTGGTCCAAGACCCCAAAGGGTATTTGGCGGTCGCGGTTTACCAACCGGTGTTCCAGCCTGGATGGCCGCTCACCACGGCGGCCATGCGCGAGGCGGCGCTACGCGGTTTCGTGATTCTGGTATTGCGCCCCGGCGCGCTGATAGAGAACACCCTGCACAAGCTGGCGCCGATTGGCCTCGACAAGCAATTGCTGGACGGCCGTGGCCACCTGATCCACCACCATTTCAGTCGCCTGTCGCCGCCGAGCATTCGTTCCGCGGAACCCCTCCGGCGCGACGATGCGCTGGCCATACCCGGGGGCGTCTGGAGCGTGCGGGTGAGCGCGACCGAAGGCTTCCACCAGCAAGCCGGCGGCAACGAATCGCCGGTGGTGCTCGCCACGGCCCTTCTGCTCACCGCCCTGGTCACCCTTTTCCTCACCCTGCTGGCTCGGCAGAACCGGCGCCAGGCGGAACTCGCCGAAAGCCTGGCGGAAAGCGAGGCGCGCTTCCGCCAGTTGGCGGAGAACATCGAAGCGGTGTTCTGGATCAATACGCCGGGCTGGCAGCGGGTGCTCTACATCAGCCCGGCCTATGAGCGCATCTGGGGGCGTAGCGCCGCGAGCCTCTATGCGCAAGGCATGGACTGGTTCGACGCGGTGCTGCCGGAGGACCGCCCCGCCCTGCTGGAAAAGCTCCCCAACAAAACCAGCGGTGATTGGCAGACCATCGAATTTCCGCCCTATCGCATCCGCCGTCCTGACGGCGGCATCCGCTGGATTGCGGCGCGGTCCTATTCGATTCATGACGAGCGGGGCCGGATCGTCCGCGTGGCTGGCATCGCCGAGGACATTAGCGAGCGGCATGCCTATCAGGCGCACCTGGAAGACCTGGCCCACTACGACCCGCTGACCCATCTACCCAATCGCCGGCTGCTCGCCGACCGCATGCAACAAGCGCTGGTGCATGCCCACCGCGGCGGCCAGTGGCTGGCCATCTGCGTACTCGATCTGGATGGTTTCAAACCGGTCAACGACCGTCATGGACACAAGATGGGCGACCAATTGCTGATCAGCGTGGCGCGGCGGCTCCAGGACAGCGTGCGCGGCGACGATACCGTGGCGCGACTGGGCGGTGACGAGTTTGTCCTGCTGCTCGGCGGCCTCGACAGCCTCAAGGAAGTGGATGAAACGCTGGCACGCCTGCTCCTGAGCATCGCCTCGCCTCATGGCCTGGTCGAGCCGCCCATCATCCTTTCGGCCAGCATCGGCATCACCCTGTATCCGAACGATGCTGGCGACGCCGACACCCTGCTGCGCCACGCCGACCACGCCATGTATCTGGCCAAGGAAGCCGGCAAGAACCGTTATCAACTGTTCAGCCCGGCGCTGGAACCACGCGAGCAGAACAACGGCTCAGCCTGGCAGACCGAATAAACCATTCGTTTCACAAGGCCCCGCACCCCGACGATTTTGCCAGCGCCTTGGCATACGCATGGACTGCGAATCCCGCGAACCGCTAAAATTCGCGACTTTTCAAAGAGATACACGCTCCATGCTGATGACCCATGGCTGGCCCGCCAGTGATCGCCCGAATGCCGTCACCATCGGCAATTTCGACGGCATTCATCTTGGCCACCAAGCCATGCTGGCGCGGCTGACCGCGCGCGCCACTTCGGTGGGCGCGGCGCCCACCGTACTGACCTTCGAACCGCATCCGCGCGAAATCTTCACGCCGCAATCCGCCCCCACCCGCCTGACTTCCCTGCGCGAGAAGCTGGAAATCCTGCGCAATCTGGGCGTGGCCCATGTCCATGTCTGCCGCTTCAGCAAACGCTTCGCCGCGCTTTCCGCCGAGGATTTCGTGCGCCGCATTCTGGTGGAAGGGCTGAAGGCGCGTTATGTGCTGGTGGGCGACGATTTTCGTTTCGGCGCCAAGCGCGCCGGGGATTTCGCCCTGCTGCAACGCATGGGCCGCGAATTCGGCTTCCAGGCCGAGGCGCTGCACACCATCGAAGCCGCCGGCCAGCGCGCCTCCAGCACCGCCGTGCGCTGCGCGCTGGCCGCGGGCGACATGGCCATGGCCGCGCAACTGCTAGGCCGGCCGTATTCGATTTCTGGCCGCGTGGTGGGCGGCGACCAATTGGGCCGCAAGATCGGCTACCCCACCGCCAACATCCAGTTGAAACACAACAAACCGCCGTTGCGGGGCATCTTCGCGGTGCATGTACAGGGCCTGGAGCGACCCGACTGGCCCGGCGTAGCCAGCCTGGGCACCCGTCCCACCGTGCACGCCAACGGCCGCCAGACCCTGGAAGTCCACCTGTTCAATTTCGACCGCTCCCTCTATCGCCAGCACCTGCGTGTGGAATTCCTGCACAAACTGCGCGACGAAGCCAGGTTCCCCAACCTCGACGCACTGATCGCCCAGATCGATCTCGACGCAAAACAGGCGCGGGAATTGTTGAATGTCTGAATTCTGTAGCGCCGGCATTATGTCCCGCAGGGACGGTATTCCTTGGAACCTTGCCGGCTATCACGCCACAAGCCGGCAAGATGCCGGCGCTACTAACCTGCCGACTGGCCATGCCTGACTACAAAACCACCCTGAACCTGCCCGACACCCCCTTTCCCATGCGCGGCGATCTCGCCCGCCGCGAGCCGGGCTGGATCAAGCAATGGCAGGAGAACAAGCTTTACGAAAAGATTCGCGCGGCAAGTCTTGGCCGGCCGAAGTTCATCCTGCACGACGGTCCGCCCTACGCCAACGGCGACATCCACATCGGCCACGCGGTGAACAAGATCCTCAAGGACATCATTGTCAAATCGAAGACCCTGGATGGCTTCGACGCGCCCTATGTGCCGGGCTGGGACTGCCACGGCCTGCCGATCGAACTGGTGGTGGAAAAAAAGCACGGCAAGCACATGGAGCCGGCCCGGTTTCGCGAACTGTGTCGCGAATACGCCGCCAGCCAGGTGGAACGGCAGAAGGCCGATTTCATCCGACTGGGCGTGCTCGGCGACTGGAACCATCCCTACCTGACCATGGATTTCCAGTTTGAGGCGGACATCATTCGCCAGCTCGGCATCATCCAGGCCAATGGCCATTTGTATCTCGGCGCCAAGCCGGTGCACTGGTGCGTCGATTGCGGCTCGGCGCTGGCCGAAGCGGAAGTGGAATATGAAGACAAAGTATCGCCGGCCATCGACGTGGCCTTTCCGGTGGCCGACTGCGCTGACCTGGCGCGGCGCCTGGGCTTGAGTACGGGGGCGGCTGCCGCCGACTGTCCGGCCTATGCCGTGATCTGGACCACCACGCCCTGGACCCTGCCAGCCAACCGCGCGGTCGCTGTACACCCTGACTTCACCTATGACCTGGTTCGCACCCCGAAGGGCTTGTTGATCCTGGCGCGCGACCTGGCCGAAGCGGCAATCCAGCGTTATGGCTTCGAGACCGTGGAAACCGTGGCCCAGATCAAGGGCGCGGCCCTGGAAGGCCTGCAACTTCGCCACCCATTCTATGAGCGGCTGGTGCCGGTGATCCTGGCCGATTTCGTCACCCTAGACGCCGGTGTCGGCCTGGTCCACATCGCGCCCGGCCACGGCCTCGACGACTATATCGCCGGCCTCAAATACGGACTGGAAGTGGCCAACCCGGTCGGCGACGATGGCAAGTTTTACGCCGACACCCCCATTTTTGGCGGGCTGTCGGTGTGGGACGGCAACCGACAGGTGCTTGAAACGCTCACTGAGAACGGCCATCTCCTTGCCAAGGCCCAGGTCAAGCACAGCTACCCGCACTGCTGGCGGCACAAGACGCCGATCATCTTTCGGGCGACCCGGCAGTGGTTTATCGGAATGGACCGGGCGGGCTTGCGCGAAAAAGCCATGCGCGCCGTCGAGGAAACCGAATTCTTCCCCGCCTGGGGCCGTGCCCGCCTGGAAGCGATGATGAAAAACCGCCCGGACTGGTGCGTCTCGCGGCAGCGCAACTGGGGGGTGCCGATCGCCTTCTTCATGCACAAAACCACCGGCGAACTGCATCCGCGCTCGGCGGAACTGCTGGAGATTGTGGCCAAACGGGTGGAACAACGCGGCATCGAGGCCTGGTTCAGCCTCGACCCTGCCGAGTTGCTGGGCGCCGAAGCCGAGGACTACGCCAAGGTAAAAGACACCCTGGATGTCTGGTTCGATTCCGGCGTCACCCACGCCTGCCTGTTGAAGGAACGCGAAGGCCTGGCGCACCCCGCCGACCTCTATCTGGAAGGTTCCGACCAGCATCGCGGCTGGTTCCAGTCGAGCTTGCTCACCGGCTGCGCGACGGACGGCCATGCGCCCTACAAGGCGCTGCTCACCCACGGTTTCGTGGTGGACGCCAAGGGCAAGAAGATGTCCAAGTCCACGGGCAACGTCATCGCGCCGCAGAAGGTGATGGATACCTACGGCGCCGACATCCTGCGCCTGTGGGTGGCCTCCACCGATTACTCGGGCGAACTGACGATTTCCGATGAGATTCTGAAACGCTCGGTGGATGGCTACCGACGCATCCGCAACACGTTGCGCTTCCTGCTCGCCAACACCGCCGACTTCGATATGAGCCGCGACGCCGTGGGCGTGGGCGAGAGGCTGGAAATCGACCGCTATGTCCTGGCGCTCACCCACCAGATGCAGGAAGAAGTGCTCGCCGACACCCGCGCCTACAGCTTCCACACCGCCGTGCAACGTCTCCATGCATTCTGCTCGGAAGACCTCGGCGCCTTCTATCTGGATGTGCTGAAGGACCGCCTCTACACCTGCGCCGCCAACTCGACCGCCCGGCGCGCCGCGCAGACTGTGCTGTGGCACATCCTGCACAGCCTCACCCGTTTGCTGGCGCCGATTCTGTCCGCCACCGCCGAGGAAATCTGGGCGCTGCAAGGCGAATCGGAGAGTGTGTTTATGAGCCTGTGGCACGAGTTGCCGCGACCAGCCGATGCGGATGATCTGCTCGCCCGCTGGGGCCGCCTGCGCGAATTGCGCGCCCTCTGCACCCGGCACATCGAGGCCTTGCGCGTGGCGGGCAAAGTCGGCTCCTCGCTGCAAGCGGAAGTCACGCTGCTGGCGGCTGAAGGCGACTTCGAATTGTTGTCCAGCCTGGGCGACGATTTGAAATTCGTGCTGATCACCTCCGCCGCGCGGGTGGAGAAAAGCGGCGGCGAAACCCGCGTCGAGGCCCGCGCCTCCCGCCATGAAAAATGCGAACGCTGCTGGCATTACCGCGCTGATGTCGGCGCGGCCGCTGAGCATCCCGGCCTGTGCGGGCGCTGTGTGAGCAACCTGTATGGGGAAGGGG
>Ga0210044_10001338_pt1 | contig 37552 bp, 30 predicted proteins | sample CryGey13umfilter_2_FD_183959 | JGI IMG/M metagenome (GOLD analysis project Ga0210044, IMG submission 183959) | Groundwater microbial communities from aquifer in Utah, USA - Crystal Geyser 4/9/14 3 um filter (SPAdes) (version 2) | ecosystem: Environmental > Aquatic > Deep subsurface >... | reverse complement strand
CATCCGGAAATGGCTATTTTCACCGATTTCGGCGTTGGGCTCAAATTTTAATCCTCGAAATACGTCAATGTATTCCTGTGGTTAAAATTATCGCCCGCCTTGAACTCGACGAAACTATCTCATTTCGGGATGGACACTACATAGCAACTCAGTTCATAATAAAGGCGGTTCATTAAGTCAAGACAATTTGCCTGTCAGCACACGCCATTTCCCTTGACAAATTAAGACCTGAACATGTAAGACCTAAAAAAATTATCAAGACCGCCGGGAGCGGTTTATGAAAGGGATATGAGGCTATGAATCTGCTGGCAAAAGAACTAAATGATATTATCCGAGACGTGAACGAGCATGTCTATGAGATGCTTTCTAATGTTGGTAAGGAATTGTTTTTCCCCAAGGGAATTCTTTCCCAGAGCGCGGAGGCTAAGGCCAAGGCTAAGAAGAACCTTAACGCCACTATAGGCATGGCAACTGAGAAGGGAAAAACCATGCACCTTGCCTCCCTTACCAGGATGCTTACAGGCGTCACCCCTGAGGAGGCCCTCACATACGCACCTTCCTTCGGCATACTCCCTCTGAGGCAGAAATGGCATGAACTCCAGGTTAAGAAGAATCCTTCCTTGTCCCGGGTGCCCATAAGTCTTCCAATAGTAACAAACGCCATCACCCACGGCCTTAGCGTTGTCTCCGACATGTGGGTTGATCCAGGGGACGCTATAATCCTTCCTGATAAGCTCTGGGGAAATTACAATCTCATATTCGCCGTTAGAAGGGCCGCCAGGATGGTCACTTTCCCCTTCTTCGACCAAAAGGGCGGATTCAATCTTAAGGCATTCGAGGAATGCGTGCAGAAAGAAAGCGTGGGCAGAAAAAAGATCATAATACTTCTTAACTTCCCTAACAACCCTACCGGCTATACGATTAGCGATAAAGAGGGAGAAGGTATTGCCGACATCCTCTCAAAGAGTGCGGCATCAGGAACAAACGTAATCGTGCTTTGCGACGATGCCTATTTCGGTCTCTTTTATGGAGAAGATACACTCAAGGAGTCCATATTTACCAAGCTCATCGGTAGAGAACCCAGGCTGCTTGCCCTCAAGCTGGATGCCGCCACAAAGGAGGACTTCGTATGGGGGCTCAGGGTTGGTTTCATTACATACGGCCTTAAGGCGCAAGACCGACATGCGGCGGCCTACGATGCCCTGGAGAGAAAAACCGCCGGAGCTGTGAGGGGATCCATCTCCAATGCCTCTCATCTGAGCCAGGAGCTTGTCTTGAAGGCCTTCGACTCTCCGTCTTACTGGGAAGAGAAAAAAGATAAATTTGAGATACTTAAGGAACGAGCCCTTGAGGTAAAGAAGGTGATTGCCGACCCCAAATACAAGGGCTCATTTGAGGCATATCCTTTCAATTCTGGTTATTTCATGTGCCTTAAGATACTTAAGACTGACGCTGAAAAACTAAGGCTGCATCTGCTGGATAAATACGGCGTGGGTCTCATAAGCCTCGGCGCAACGGACTTAAGGGTCGCCTTTTCATCCCTTGAAAAGGACGATATCCAAACGCTTTTCGATATCGTGCTTTCAGGAATCAACGATATCGCCTCCTGAGTTTATATGAAAACCATCCCAACCCTTCCCTCCCCCATCGCGGGTGAGGGATAAATGAACTGGAGAGGTTTTTACTCTTCGCTATGCCCCCTGCGGAGATAATAAATTAAAGAGGCATTTCACCCCACTTGATACATTTTAACCCATTATTGACTTTATATACATATTCCAATTAGATAAGCCCTTTCACCAGTTTCTGATGGGGAGAGTTTTACTCATATAAATCTCCATTTACTCCCTCCATGCACCAGCCTGGTTTTCCCGTTATGAAACTTTAAGACTACTTTCCCTATCCTCTTCAATATGTTGAGCTGATCACCGCTTAGCGGCACGAGAGTTGCTTGGAACTTGGGGCTCAGAATGATTGTGATGTCGCGGAGAGCACCCGTAATATTGCTGGAGAGAGGGGAATGATAAGGGAAAGGGCCAGGGAAACTGTGTTGCGCAAAGTACTTATCGCAGATCCGAAAATGGCCCTCCCAGATGAGCTTAGCACCTTTTTTCAGAAACGCGATATCACTATAATAGGGGTCGCGAATATGAAGGAAACCCTCCTCACGCTCCAGAAGGATGCGGTTGATGTGATGATACTGGGCTCATCCATGCTTGGGGAGGACTGCAGCCTGATTCCCATTGTAAAAGGGATTCAGCACAGCATTCCTATTATTGTATGCGCCGATGTAAACAGCCCCGAACTCGAAAGGTGCGCCCGTCAGAAGGGAATATTCTTTTACCATATAAAATCCTTTGGGAACCAGGATCTGGAGATGGCCATTGAGGGCGCCCTGCAAAAATCGTCCCGGCAATGATGGGCCCGCAGGAAATCATGATCGGGACGGGAAAGCATAAGGAAACGGTTACAAGGCGCTTGCACTTTAGAGCCGCCTGAATGGTGAGGCGTCAAGGCGCAGCAGAGAGCACGCTCCGGAGAAATAAAAAAGCGCAGTCATCCCCACTCCGTGACGATGGGGGATGCAGCGAGTGCATTTGACGGGCTCTATACGAAGCCCTCAACAAGAGGATTGGAGGATCATGACATGCCGTTGAAGGAAAAGATAGAGGCAGGCGGTTTTGCGGTTCTTGCCGAGCTTGAACCCCCAAAGGGCGCGGATTTTCATTCGCTTCTCGCAAATGCCGACCTTGTAAAGGGAAGGGTGGATGCGTTTATGGTGCCCGAGATGGCCAACTCGGTTGTGAAGGCCAGTTCCCTTGGAGGATGTGCCTTTCTTCAGAACAGGGGCTTTGAAACAGTTCTTCAGGTTTGCTGCCGTGACAGAAACAGGCTGGCTCTGCAGGCTGATATCCTTGCCGCAGGAGCGATAGGCATAAAGACTGTAATGGTCGTTCAGGGAGATGACATAACTTTTGGAGATCACCATCAGGCAAGGGCCGTAAACGATGTTACCCTCATGCAGCTTTTGGAGGCCATAGCCGGTCTGAAAAATGGAAAGGACATGGCGGGCATAGAACTAAAAGGCGCTCCTGACTTCTTTGTGGGCTCGACATTCAACGCCGGCGCGGCCGGCGGTGCCCTTGATCTGGAGATTGAAGAGCTGAAAAAGAAAAAGGGTCTGGGTGCGGCCTTTGTTGTCACAACCCCGGTATTTGACACGGATATATTCGAAAAACTCCTTGTAAAACTTAAGCCCGTAGGAGTGAGTGTAATACCCACCGTGCTTCTCCTGAAGTCCGCCGGAATGGCTCGCTATATTGATCGTAATGTCAAAAACATATTCATTCCGTCCCAGTTGATAGAATCCATTCAGAAAGCCCCTGATAAGCCGGTCGAGTGTGTAAGTATAGCTGGCAAACTAATATCTAGATTTAAGGAAATGGGCGCTCCCGGGGTGCTTGTCTCAACAATCGGATGGGAAGAAAAGCTGCCTCAGGTTCTTGACGAGGCCAGGTTATAGGAAAGGATTGAAGATTATGACCGAGCAGGAAACTAACAGAATATCAGGCTCCGTTATGGTCCTGGGCGGAGGCATTGCAGGAATGCAGTCCGCCCTGGACCTAGCAAATTCAGGTTATTATGTCTATCTGGTCGAGGGCACCTCTGCCATTGGAGGGATGATGTCGCAGCTTGACAAGACATTTCCCACCAATGACTGCGCCATGTGAGTGATCTCCCCCAAACTGGTCGAGGTCGGCCGGCATCTGAACATAGAACTTCTCACAAATACGGAGCTGTTAGATCTGGAAGGAGGACCGGGCAATTTCAAGGCGCACATAAGGCAGAACCCCAGATATATTGACTTATCGAAATGCACGAGTTGCGGAGAATGCGCCAAGGTATGCCCCATAGAGTTGGAAAACGAATTCGATAAGAACCTCTCAAAGAGAAAGGCCGCCTTCAAGAGATATCCCCAGGCCATACCCGGCGCCTTTGCGATAGCCAAGAGGGGCACCGCCCCCTGCAAGGCCACCTGCCCTGCCCATGTAAGCATACAGGGATATGTGGCCCTTACAAATCAGGGGAAATACAGAGAAGCGCTTGAACTCTTCAAGGAAGCCCATCCCTTTCCAGCCATCTGCGGAAGGGTGTGCCATCATCCATGTGAGGGTGTCTGCACAAGAGGGGATGTAGAGGAGCCAATAGCAATTCAGCACCTCCACAGATTTCTTGCAGATACCGACCTCAATTCTGGTGACAGGTACACTCCGCAGGTAAAGGAGGAGCGTGAGGAGAAAGTGGCCGTGATAGGAGCAGGCCCTGCCGGGCTTTCGGCTGCGTATTTTCTGAGGCTTAGAGGCTACAAGATCACCATATTTGAAAAGCTGCCGGTTGTGGGCGGCATGATGGCTGTGGGTATCCCGGCATACAGGCTTCCAAGAGACGTTCTTAAGGCCGAGATAAAGGTTATCGAGGATATGGGTGTTAAGATCAAGACCGGGGTTTGTTTTGGAACCGATATAACCGCCCAAGGATTAAAGAGTGAAGGGTTTAAGGCAATATTTATAGCGACGGGACTTCATCTGAGCAGAAAACTCGGAGTCGAAGGGGAAGACTCGCCTGGTGTTCTCAAAGGTGTTGATTTTTTAAGAGAAGTAGCACTTGAGGGCAAGGCCGCAGTTGGGAAAAAAGTCGTCGTTGTTGGCGGAGGAAACGTAGCAATAGATGTCGCCCTTTCCGCGCTCAGGGTCGGTGCCGAGGATGTAACCCTCGTGTGCCTTGAAAAGCGCGATGAGATGCCTGCCTGGAAGTATGAAATCGAAGAGGCCCTGGAGGAAGGCGTTAAGATAGTAAACAGCCTTGGGCCTAAGAAATTCCTTTCAGAGGGAGGAAGGCTCACCGGCATCACCTTCAAGTGCTGCACAAGGGTCTTTGACGACATGGGGAGATTCAATCCTCAGTACGATGAGAATGCCCTCACCTCTTTTGATGCCGATACCGTAATTGTCGCAATCGGACAGGCGGCGGATCTCTCATTTGCCGAAGGTAACGGCATAGCAAAGACGCAGCGCGGCGGACTCGAGGCAGACCGTCTCACGCTTGCAACGCCCCTGGAAGGGGTATTTGCCGGCGGAGACGTCTTTTACGGTCCCAGGTCGGTGGTGGAAGCGGTGGAATGCGGCAAGGAGGCAGCGGAGAGCATTCACAGGTTCGTCAACGGGATGGATATTAAAGAGGGCAGGGAAAAAGACTGGTCATATGAAAAGCCCGACATCTCCAACGAAACCTTTCTTCCCAGGACAGGTATGAGAACAATGCCAGTTGAAAGCAGAAAGGGCAACTTCGATGAAATAGCCCTTGGCTTCAGCGAAGATGAGGCAAGGAAGGAGGCGCTGCGCTGTCTTAAATGCGGAATATGTTCAGAATGCTATCAGTGCGTGAAGGCCTGCCTTGCCGGGGCAGTCAACCACGACCAGAAGGCGGTGGAAAGAGATCTTACAATAGGCTCCCTCGTTCTCTGCCCCGGAAGCGATCCCTTTGATCCCCTCCCGCTTGAGAACTTCTATCACCACGGGTCTCATCCCAATGTTCTTACAAGCCTTGAGTTTGAAAGGATTCTGAGCGCATCAGGTCCCACCATGGGGCATCTGGAAAGACCCTCCGACAAGAAGGAGCCTGAAAGGATCGCCTGGCTTCAATGCGTTGGCTCCCGTGACATGAACCGCTGCGGAAATGGTTACTGCTCAGCTGTGTGCTGCATGTACGCTACGAAGGAGGCAGTTATAGCAAAAGACCACAGTCATGGAGGTCTTGAGGCGACCATATTTTATATGGATATGCGCACCTTTGGAAAGGACTACGAGAAATACTACGACCGGGCCGTGAACGAGCACGGAGTGAGGTTCGTCCGCTCAAGGGTGCACACGGTTGCGCCCATAGAGGGAACAGGCGACCTTATGCTCAGCTACTCGGATGAGGACGGAGTCATACATGAAGAAGTATTCGATATGGTCGTCCTCTCGGTGGGCCTTACCATAAACAAGAAAACTTTAGAGCTGGCCGAAAAGCTGGGTCTTGCGGTTGACAAGTATGGATTTGCAAGCACAGAGACCTTCAAGCCGGTTTCCACTTCAAGACCTGGGGTCTTTGCCTGCGGCGTGTTCCAGGGGCCCAAAGACATCCCAAGTTCGGTTACAGAGGCAAGCGCAGCAGCCGCAGCCGCAGGAAAGATTATGAGCGGGGCGAGAGGAACAGACGTAAAGGTACTGCATCTGCCGGAGGAGCGTGACGTCCTGGGAGAAGAACCCAGGGTCGGCGTCTTTGTCTGTAACTGCGGCATAAATATCGCCGGGGTAGTGGATGTGCCCAACGTGGTTGAATACGCCAAGAGACTGCCTAATGTAGTTTTTGCCGATCACAACCTGTTCACCTGCGCTCAGGATACTCAGGAGAAGATGAAACAGGTCATAAAGGAGCAAAACCTCAACCGCATAGTGGTTGCATCCTGCACTCCAAGGACTCATGAGCCATTGTTTCAGGAGACTCTTCAGGCATGCGGCCTGAACAAGTACCTTTTCGAGATGGCCAACATAAGGGATCAGAACTCCTGGGTGCACGGGGATAATCCAGAGGGAGCGACCGTAAAGGCCAAGGACTTGGTAAGGATGGCTGTGGCGAGGGTGGCTCTACTGTCTCCCCTCAGGGAAAAGAAGATATCAATAAAGCGCAGGGCGCTTGTGATAGGCGGAGGTGTCGCGGGAATAAACGCGGCCCTCACTCTGGGAGATCAGGGCTTTGAATGCGTGCTTGTGGAAAAGGAGCCTGAGCTTGGAGGGCTTTCCAGGAGGCTCACAACCACGATTGACGGCTCCGACATAAGGAAATATCTCGAAGAGCTTATTGAAAAGGTAAAGAAACATTCAAAGATACAGGTTCTTACAAACTCCCTGATAGTGAACTTCAAGGGCTTTAAGGGAAACTTCACGACAGAGGTGCTCGTCGGCCCCGGAATGTATGAAAGAAAGATAGAGCACGGGGTCGTAATCGTAGCGACGGGAGCCAGGGAATACCGGCCCACCGAGTTTCTCTACGGTCAGCACGAAGGAATAATCACCCAGATAGATCTATCCAGGCGTATCGAAGAAAAGGGGGCATCTGATCTCTCAAGCGTAGTCATGATCCAGTGTGTAGGATCGAGAAACGAGCAAAATCCGATATGCTCCAGAGTCTGCTGTCAAAGCGCTGTCAAAAACGCTCTTCACATAAAGGAACTCAATCCTGACGCACAGGTCTTTATCCTCTATAGAGACCTTCGCACCTACGGCCTGCTTGAGGACTACTATAGAGAGGCGAGGCGCAAAGGAGTAATGTTCTTCCGATATAAGAAGGAGGCGCCTCCTATGGTTGAGAATCTGAACGGTGCTCTCACCGTGACATTCCGCGATCATGTCCTCGGAAGGGATATAAGGGTAGGAGCAGACCTAGTAACGCTGAGCGCGGGCATGGTCGCTGAGGACACGGAGGAACTTGCCTCCATCCTGAAACTTGCAAGAAACAAGGAAGGGTATTTTCTTGAGGCCCATGTAAAACTCAGACCGGTGGATATGGCCGGCGAAGGAATCTTCCTTTGCGGAACAGCACACAGTCCGAAACTTATATCCGAGTCCATATCCCAGGCCCTGGCAGCAGCATCGAGGGCGACCACCTTCCTGTCCCAGAAAGAACTTACACTTTCCGCGGTAACGGCAAAGGTGAACCAGGATAAATGCGCCTCCTGTCTTATTTGCGTCAGATCATGCCCGGCAGGGGTGCCCAGGATAAACGAACAGGGTGTGAGCGAGATAGACGAGGCATTGTGTCTGGGATGCGGAATCTGCGCAGCCGAATGCCCGGCCAAGGCCATAGAGCTTAATTGGTATGAGGATGAACAGGTAATGAGCAAGGTGGATGCACTATTGGAAGGAGTGATGTAATGGATGATTTCAAGCCGATCATAATAGCGTTTTGCTGTAATTTCTGAGGGTACACAGCCGCGGACCTGGCAGGTTCCATGAGGCTCAGATACCCTGACACAATAAGAATCGTAAGGCTTCCGTGCACCGGAAAGGTTGATGTAGGCTATATACTCAGAGCTTTTGAAAAGGGCGCGGACGGGGTCTATGTAGTCGGGTGCATGGAGGGTGACTGCAGATACAACAGGGGCAATCTAAGGGCCAAAAAGAGGGTCGCTGAAGCTAGGAGGATACTGAACATCGTGGGCATAGGAGGTGAGAGGGTTCAGATGTTCAATCTCTCATCCGCCGAAGGTCCCAAGTTCGCCCAGATAGCCCTGGATATGACTGAGAAGATAAAGGCCATGGGCCCTAATCCCGTTAAACTGAAAAAAATGAAGAAAGCTGCATAAAAAGGCCTGTGGGTAGAAAGCCCGCAACCGTTTAAAGGAGGTCAACCAGATGATCGTTGCCGATAGGAAGCCCATTGAGGAGATAATCGAATACATAAAGGACAGGGACAAGGTCCTTATTGTGGGATGTAACGAATGCGTGACCGTATGTGAGGCAGGCGGGAAAAAAGAGGTTGGGGTCCTCGCCTCAGCCCTGCGAATGTATTTCATGAACCAGGGTAAGGAGATCAAGATAGACGAAGTAACCCTGGAGAGGCAATGCGACCACGAATACCTAGAGGAGATACGCAACATCGTGGATCAATACCAGGCCATCGTATCGCTTGCATGCGGTGTGGGCGTTCAGTTCATGAGCGAGAAGTACTTCAAGACACAGGTCTATCCAGGGGTTAATACCTGCTTTATGGGTGTCACTGAGGAGCGGGGTGTATGGAGCGAAAGATGCCAGGGTTGCGGCCAGTGCATCCTTGCAACCACCGGGGGCATTTGCCCTGTTTCAAGGTGTGCCAAGAGGCTTTTGAACGGCCCGTGCGGAGGATCGAGCAAGGGCATGTGCGAAATAGGAGGCGAAGTGCCCTGCGCCTGGCAGATCATTATTGACAAGCTCACGGCCCTTGGGAGGCTCGATGACTATGAGAAGCTGGCGCCCTTAAAGGACTGGTCAAAAGAAAGGGCCGGAGGCCCGCGTAAAGTGGTAAGGGAGGATGTCAGACAATGAATCAGACTCGTGCAGTTAAGACCGACAGCAAACTTGAAAAGATACTGGCGGCGGGACACCTTGCAGTTACGTCGGAATGCGGGCCTCCAAGAGGAAGCGACTCCGATCTGATCAAGAAGAAAGCTGAGTTGATCAAAAACCATGTGGATGCGATCAACATAACGGACAACCAGACATCGGTAACAAGGCTTTGCAGCCTTGCCTCCTGCATCCATCTTAAGCTGATGGGGCTGGAGCCGGTTCTTCAGATGGTGGTAAGGGATAGAAACCGCATCGCCATTCAAAGCGACGTTCTGGGAGCAGCTTCATTCGACATAAGAAACATGCTCTGCTTGTCCGGAGACCACCAGAGATTCGGCGACTCCTCCCAGGGGCAGAACGTCTTTGATCTTGATTCCATGCAACTCATTCAGACCGTGAGAAGAATGCGCGACGAAGGCAAGTTTCTCGGCGGAGACGAGATAAAGAGGCCGCCTAAACTCTTTGTTGGAGCTGCCGCAAATCCATTTGCTGACCCCTTCGAGATAAGGGTGCGGCGTCTGGCTAAAAAGGCTGCGGCAGGGGCTGAATTCATTCAGACTCAATGCATCTACAACCTTGATAGATTTGAGGAATGGATGAAGCAGGTCAGAGACAGAGGTCTTCACGAAAAGGTCTATATACTTGCAGGGCTTACCCCGCTGAAATCAGCCGGCATGGCCAAATATATGAAAAACAGGGTTCCGGGAATGGATGTTCCTGATGATGTTGTAAAGCGAATGTCTGGTGTGCCAAAGGAAAAACAGCCGGAGGAAGGAATCAAGATATGTGTTGAATCCGTCCAGAGACTCAAAGAACTGGAGGGTGTGGCCGGTTTCCATATCATGGCTATAGAGTGGGAAGAAAAAGTGCCGGAGATAGTTGAAATGGGAGGGCTTTATCCCAGGCCCAATCCGGATGCAATTTGATTGCTGATAATGGACAACTGTAGCTTGAAAATGGCTTTTGTTTGGTCTAGGATACAAAACTTAAAGAAAGCCCGTGTCTTTGATTTCTTCAAGGCGAAATTTTATAGGAGGGATTCCCTATGTCCAAGAAATATGTGCTTGTGGTTGACGATGATCCCGATCTGGTAGAAACTGTTGGAATGATGCTTGAAAGCAAGGGCTGCGAGGTCGGACGCGCCTATGACGGAGTGGAAGCCGAAGAATCTATTAAGATGAGGCGCCCTGACCTGATAGTACTTGATGTCATGATGCCTCGTAAGGACGGTTATGTCCTGTGCGCTGAACTTAAGGCTGATGCCAAGACAAGGGATATTCCTGTCGTGCTGCTCACAGCGGTGGGAGAAGCAGTCCCTACGACCAGGTATAGCCACGCGGACGGTATGACAACAGAGGCAGACGATTACGTGCCTAAACCGATTGACACCGAAGGGCTCTGGCGGGTTGTAAGTGCCCTTATGTAAAGGGCGGTTTACTTCTCAGCCGGGATCTATATGCCTCGGCCCGAACCATTAGGCGGCTTTAAGATACTGCGCCCCGCGCTGTTCCTTTCAATGCACGGAGGAAAGGATGCGTACGGGGCGCCACGTTTGTTCTGTGAAGACATTGCCCGCCATAAGATCAACCTGGTTTTCCTTAATGTTGATTTTTACCCCCACGGCACAGGAGCGGTTTTCGGTATTCAGGGGGATCAGGCCCGGGAGGCATCCCGTCTGATAAAGATCCCCGGAACGGTCATTTCCGGTAAGCCGGTCAATTCATCTATAATTTCCCTTTTTCCTCACAAGACCAGACCCGAGGTATCGGGGCTGCTTATCGAAAGCCTCGCAAAGAGGGCTCTTATGCCTCTTGCCTTTGCTCAGTCCGCCTCTGCTATTTCAGCGGCCCTCTCAGAGGAGATAACAGATCAGGTCACTGAGGCGGTTTTTGAGCCTTTTTCCTTCGGCCCCTACAGGACGCCTGAGGATTGGTCCCTGGCCCAGAAAGGCAAGGAACAGATATATAAAGAAGTGATCGCCAGTTATCAGGAAAAGAGGCCGAAGGTCTATGCCCTTGCATGGCAGGGAGGGCAGACCCTTGCAAGGACGGTACTCAGAGAAAAGGCATTTATGAACCTGGCTAGCGCCCTCCATGCGATGAACCGACAAGGAACACCGCTGAGCTTTTTTGTCGGAACACCGGCGGATCAGGGAGAATCTATTGCCTTTTCATTGACAGTGCCTCACCGGCAGAACTCTGAGATACTGATCCAGTATCTTTCCCGCGATAGTATCGAGATAGGCGAAGGCCTTACCGCAGTTTTTCACATGAACGGCCCCCATTTCGGAGACAGATACGGAATCGCAGGAATGTTGCTTAAGGCTTTCGACAATGCCGGGCTGAGCCTTATCTCTCTTAGCTGCTCTGTGGCTTCAATAACCGGTGTAATAGCCGCTGAAGATATGGAAGCTGCCACGATCGCACTTTCATCTGTTTTCGAAATACCCTCCGTATCGGGAATGAATTGAAAATAGATTTGTATCAGCTCAATAATTGGGGGGATGGCTTTGCGCAGACCAGTAGTCAGCTTCTGTAGGTGCGCCTTCAGGCGCAGGGCGCACGGTTCCCATGCGGCTGAAGCCGCATCTACCCCGGATTTTTGAGCTGATACATAGATTTATATTATATTTTACCTTTTATTAAAGGCTGTTAGAATAATATGTTAAGGCTAAATATGACATTATCAGCCCTGGCGGCGGCCCTCATCTTGTCCGTTCTTTCAGGTGGATGCCGATATGCCTCCGTGGAAAGAAGCAAGGATGAGGGGGACATCCACGCCTTTATAGAAGCGCGATTAGCCGATTCCATAGTAAGTTTCTCAGGCTACCAGGAAAGGCCCGGCGCAATCCTGTTTGACCTTACAGACGACCCAAGGCCTCTCGGAGGTATGGGCTGGCATAAGGTAGCGGACAGAACTCAAGTCCATGCTTTGGCAGACGCTATGGCGGTTGCCTACCGCTTCTGGGGTAAAGACGCAGGGGGGCCGAGGCTTTCGATCATTCTTGATCCTGACAGGCAGCCCCTGGGATATATCTATTCTCCGGTGGAGGATTCGGCAGTGATCCCCTCGGGTGATGGTTTCCTGGTGGAATCCATCAGTGAGGCGGAGATACAGAAGAGGGCAAACCCGGGCATAAGAGGGGCCGGGGGCTGATATCCTCTCAGGGCGCAATAAACAGTCGTGCTAACATCTTTGAGTCTGCTATGATATTTGAAATGAGACAATATTCATTCGGTTGGTGAATTGTCTCGGTAAGGGTTGACCATACTGCCACGGGAAGGCCTGCCTTCCTGAAGAAGGCCGCAACCGTCCCACCACCGATGCCTGTAGGGCGGGCGTCTTTACCCGTTACTTCTTTTATGGCTTCGGACAGGGCTTTTACCACAGGCGCATCGGCTGGAGTCGGGAGCGCCGCATCGTTTCTTGTAACAATATCCACCTTTATTTCAAGACCTAGCGCGGAACCGATCTCTTGGGAGATTGCCTCACACTCCCTGATCACATGGTCCAAAGAGACCTCCGGCAGCACCCGACAATCAAGGTAGAAGACATCCCTTCCGGGTATCGTGTTCACATTAGGTACATTGGCCTCGACCTTTGTCGGCTCAAACGTTGAGTTTGTCGGAGTAAATAGATCATTTTGTCCCGGAAAGGACTCCTTCAGACGATCCAGTGCCACAATGAGATGGGCCGCACCCCTGAGAGTGTTTCTTCCGTTCCCAGGTGTGCTTGCGTGGCACTGCTTTCCAAGCAGAGTGAAGCGAAGCCACAGCATTGACTTTTCAGCCACTTCGATCATTGTGCCCTCCTCGTTTCCGAAATCGGGCACCACTATCATGTCATCCATTCTGAAGAGATCCCGCCGATTGGATAGGACATACTGAAGCCCCATACCGCTTCCGGTCTCTTCATCGGCAACAATAGCAAGGGCGATACCCCTTGGGGGTCTCGATCCTTCCTTCAGTACCGCCTTGACAGCGAGATAGGAACTAACGATCCCGTGCTGATTGTCCTCCACACCTCTTCCGTAGATGCGGTCGCCGGCCACTCTTATCTTATAAGGGTCTCCCTGCCATAGCGCCAGATCGCCCGGAGGGACGATATCGGAGTGAGACAGCACCCATGTCGAGCTTTGCCTTTCAGCCCCATTCCATACGGCAAGAAGATTAGGTCTATAGCCGGCCTCTACACGCTCATCCGGGGCATCTACTTCTTCCAGGAAATCGGGTTTGAGGGCCTCAAGAAGCCTTTTTACGTACCCGGCTTTTTCATGTTCCCCTGAACCACCGTTTTCAGGCCCCAGGGCTACCCTTGCTGTAAGCTCCCTCTGAAGATCTATGATCTCATCACGACTTTCTTCCAGACTCTTAAATATCCGCAGACAAGATTGCATTCAGGAAAATCTCCTCCATCATAACCAATTAAAATCAGATTGTTAGAAAACCGCTCCATCCCTCATCCAAGTCCCGACAGCCTGGCTATTTCATGCATGATCCCATCGAGCAAAGAATCCGGGGCCGCTTTTCCGGAATCCACAAATGGCCTCCCTATCCTTATTGAGACCGATGTTCTCGGAATCCCCTTCCTGTATTTGATCCCTACGGGCAGGAAAGGCACATCATAGCGGGTTGAAAGGAACCTCAGTACCCCTTCTCTTCCCCGGCCCATCCTGTTGCTGAAATAGGTGCCCTCGGGAAAAAAGACCAGGCCCGCCTTCTCTGAAAGTATTGCGCCGATCAGCCTCAGCGACTCCCGGCTCTCGATGGGCCTTTTTCTGTTTAGGGATACCCCTCCAAGTGCGCTCATAATCCATCTCATGACACGTCCTCTGAAAAGCTCGGCCTTGGCAATGTAGTAAAGGTCAATAGGCATGGCAAGGGCCAGAAGCGGGATATCCTCCCAACGCTGATGCTTTGCAGCGATTACAACTCCCCTTCCCCGCGGGATGTTTTCAAGTCCGGAGACCTTGGTATGAAAGCGTAAAGGAAGTATGAGTCTCACTATAAACATAGCTACCCCTGTCAGCCATTTCTTGCGGGGAAGTCGTCCCGTAAAACGCTGAAGGGGCATGGGATAAGCCCCCATAACTATTCCACCGTAACGCTCTTTGCGAGGTTTCTGGGTTTGTCTATGTCCCTGTGCAGGAATTTTGCGCAGTAATAGGCAAGCAGTTGAAGGGGAATCACCGAAAGTATTGGATAAAGGAACTCCAGTGTCCGAGGTATCTCTATTACATCGTCTGCAATCTCCCTTATCTCTTCGTCCCCCTCGGTCACAAGAGCGATCACAGGTCCCCTTCTGCTCTTTATCTCCTGTATATTGCTTACCATCTTTTCATATACGCTGTCCTGCGGGGCTATAGCAACTGTAGGCATGTCCGGGTTTACCAGCGCTATGGGGCCGTGCTTCATCTCCCCGGCCGCATAACCCTCGGCATGTATATATGATATCTCCTTGAGCTTCAGGGCGCCTTCCATGGCTATCGGGTAGTTGTATTTCCGTCCGAGGAAAAGCCAATTGGACTTGAGGTGATATTTCTCCGCCATTGCCTCTATGGCGTGAGCCAGGGACAGAACCCTGCTTATCTGCCCGGGAAGCGCGTCAACAGCCCTTATGGCCTCGATACCTTCTGTAAGAGAAAGCGAGTGATGCCTGCCCAAAAGCAGTGCCAGCAGGCTCATGATGGTCAGTTGGGAGGTAAATATCTTGGTTGAAGCCACCCCTATCTCAGGCCCCGCGTGATTATACACCCCGGCGCCTGCCTCCCGCGCTATAGAGCTTCCCACAACATTAACCACTCCCATGAGGCTTGCGCCCTTCCTCCTCGCTTCCCTTATGGCCGCGAGTGTATCGGCGGTCTCACCCGACTGGCTGAGTGCCAGAACGAAAGTGTTTGGGGCGAAGTTGATCCGCCTGTACCTGAATTCGCTGGCGAGTTCAACCGTAACATCAATATCCGTAAGCTTTTCAAATATGTATCTGCCGACAAAGCCCGCATAGTAAGAGGTCCCGCACCCAACAATGACAAGATGGCGGCACTGCTTGAGGCCCTCCCAGACTGGCGCTATGCCACCCAGCCTCGGAATACCTTCCGAATAATCAAGCCTGCCCCTGATAGCGTTTCTAACGGTCTCGGGCTGTTCAAAAATCTCCTTCAGCATGAAATGGGGAAAACCGTTTAATTCCGCGTCGTCCGCCTGCCAGTCAACCGTCTCTGTTACCCTTTCAATGGGGGTGGCCTGCACTGTTGAGATGGAAAACTCATCTGAGGAAAGAACCGCAAGTTCATTGTCCAGAAGATGCACCACCTTGTTGGTGTGCCTTACCATGGCAGATACATCGGAGGCGGCCAGGTGGCAGTTTTCACCAATGCCTATAATGAGCGGGCTTCCCCGTCTTGCCACCACTATCTTTCCAGGCACCTGCCTGTGAATAACGGCGATCCCGAATGTGCCTTCAAGCTGCAGCATGGTCTTCCTGACTGCTTCGCAAAGATCGCCTTCAAAGTGAAGCGCCACGAGATGGGCTATCACCTCGGTGTCTGTCTCCGACCTGAAGGAAACCCCCCTCCCCTCAAGCTTCTTCTTCAGTGCCCGATAGTTTTCGATTATACCGTTATGAATTACAAAAACATTCCCATCCCTATCTCGGTGCGGATGGGCATTTGCCTCACTGGGCTCTCCGTGGGTGGCCCATCTTGTGTGGGCTATTCCGGCTGTACCATCGAGCGGCCTGGTTCCTATCTTACGCTCCAGATCCGCAATCCTGCCCACAGCCCTTTCAAAATGGACACCGGATCCGTTTTGTATTGCGACTCCGGCAGAGTCATAACCCCGGTATTCAAGCCTCTTTAAGCCCTCAAGAAGGATGCCCTTTGCCTCTCTCTCACCCACATAGCAAACAATCCCGCACATAGCTAACCCCCTCCCTTACCTCAACCAACGCTTGATCATCATGCTTGCTATCTCATTGGCCTTTATGCCCATTTTTTCGCCGTGAACATTCATAACCGCAACCGTTATCGGATTTCGACTATCCGGAGGAAGGGCAAAGGCCGTTGTCCAGTCTAATTTAAAACGGCCCAGACGATCGTGAATCGAGCCGGTCTTGGCCCCCAGCGTTACATTTTTTGCGGATTTACTGCGCACCAGCTTCGAGAAGGACTTCTTGCAGGTTCCCTTTGTGACCGTCTCTTTCATAAGCACTCTAAGAGCGGCTGCGGTCTCCGAACTTATCACCCTTGAAATAATGCCACCCTTACCCCTGTAAACTATCTTTCCCTCATCATTCATGACCGAATCAACTATCCGGGGCCTTACCATCACACCGTCGTTTGCCGCAGACGCCGCTAGCAACGCCGCGTGAAGAGGAGACATGACCGTATCCTTGTTGAAGCCCGATGCCACTTCCGCAAGCCCGAAGCTGTCCGCAGGCACATCCAGTCTGCTCAGGCTCATCGGCATATCAAAGGGAATTTTCCTGTTGAAATAGAAACGTTCGCCATAGCTCTTGAGCACATCATGCCCGAGGTAGTAGATGCCTATCTTTCCAAAGACAGGATTGATGGAGGAAGCAAATGCCTTCCTGAAGCTGGTCTTTGTTGTGTATCTGCTATTTTTCTCTTTCAACTGTGATTTATAAAGAGTGTGCTGGTTTCCGGAAAAAGATACCGTTTTTTCAGGACTGAAGCCGGCCCTCTCAAGGGCTGCCGCGGCAGAGACTACTTTAAAGATGCTTGCCGCCGGATAATCCGCGTTGAGCGATAAAAATCCCCTACTACCGAGCTGGTCATTCTCGGCCAGGGCAATGATCCTCCCGTCACGGGGATCCATTGCCACAACCGATGTCTGAAGGGCACTGGAATCTGCCGCAAGCTTTGTCGCATAGTCCTGCATGACCGGATCAATGGTCAGAGTAAGTTTCAAAATCCGGCCACTTTTGGATCTCAGGCTTAATTTGCTGTCAATCTGATCAGGCTTCACGCGGGCCATGATCCTCAATACATCCTCAGAGGTAAGAAGGGACGACTGGTTCCCCTTAGCCTGAGAGACTCTGCCGGTTGATGATTTCTGTCCGGCCTCCGTTGAGGCTCCATAAAGGGCAAAGATTGCGGCGATCGCAAGCACGATAACACAGATAATCCCTCCGCCCGCTAGAAGGATATTACCTCTCAAATGGATCAAGCCCTTATGAGTAACCACTTAACTATAACCCCCATGCCCTTGTGGGGCACAACGAAAGATGGAGATCACCCTCACCCTATCCTCCGCCGTCGAGGGGGAGGGAATAATACCGGCGCATCCCGACATCTCGACGGGGAAGGGATAAAGGGAAGGTGCATTTTCATATAAAAGTCCGTCATACCGGCTGTTCAATGAATTCAACTCCGCCCATATAGGGCCTCAATGCCTCAGGTATCTCCACTTTCCCGTCCTTTCTCTGGTAGTTCTCGAGAACCGCCACAAACGTTCTTCCCACAGCAAGACCTGAGCCGTTGAGGGTGTGTACAAGCTCTGTCCCGCGTCCGCCGCTTCGTTTGAACCTTATTGCCGCCCTTCTTGCCTGAAAATCGGTAAAAATACTACATGACGATATCTCCCTGTAGAGTCCCTGGCCGGGGAGCCAAACCTCCAGGTCATAGGTCTTTGCCGCTGAAAAACCCAGATCTCCCGTGCAAAGAGTTACAACCCTGTAAGGCAGCTTGAGTCTCTTGAGTATTTCCTCAGCATCAGCAGTAAGCCTTTCCAGTTCCGATTCAGAGTCTTCAGGCCTTGTGAGCTTTACCAGTTCAACTTTATTGAACTGATGCTGCCTTATAAGCCCCCTTGTATCCTTTCCGTATGAGCCCGCCTCGGATCTGAAACAGGGCGTATAGGCTACATAATAGAGGGGAAGCTCGTCCTCCGCAAGTACCTCGTCCCTGTGGATATTTGTCACAGGAACCTCTGCGGTTGGGATAAGATACAAATCCCATCCTTCGACCTTGAATAGGTCCTCGGCGAATTTGGGAAGCTGACCGGTGCCTGTCATTGAAGCGCTGTTGACCATAAAAGGCGGAAGCACCTCTGTATAGCCGTGTTCTCTTGTGTGAATATCAAGCATAAAATTGATAAGCGCCCTCTCAAGCCTTGCGCCCAATCCCCTGTAAAGGGCAAATCTAGCACCCGAGATCTTGGATGCCCTCGGCAAATCTAGAATACCGAGCCTTTCCCCAATGTCCCAGTGAGCCAACGGCTCAAAATCAAAATGAGGCGGCTCGCCCCAACTCCGAATAACCGGGTTGTCCTCAGCTCCATGACCGAATGGAACACTCTGGTGTGGAAGATTAGGGATAAACATGAGAAGACTTTGAAGTCTCTCTTCATAGGAAGGAAGTTCCTTTTCAAGCACCTTTATTGAAGCCCCAACCTCCTTCATATCAGTAACGGCTGCGGAGGCGTCTTCCCCCCTTTTTTTCATGGCTGCAATCTCTTCGCTGACCTGATTGCGACGCCTTCTCATATCTTCAAGAACCGCCAAGCGCTCCCGCCTTTCTTTGTCAAGGGATAAGAACTCCGACATATCAAGCGAGACATTCCTTTTCTTGAGCATATCTCCTATAAGGTCAAGATTTGACCTGACAAAACGTAAATCCAGCATATAAAATCCTTTACATCAGCCCGTTAGAGCATATATTTTGAACTCAAGCGCCCATGACGCTATTTAAGGGGGGACTGTTTCCCCGTAATTTAATTACATCATTAAAGAGCAGCGGTCAAATGCTTTGGAAAAGACCCCATTCTGAAGGTCCTACCATTGAAACGGGATTTTTATGTTCAACCCTATTCCTGCCACGCATAGCGTGAGCCATCAGCGTATTATCAGGCAGGGAGTGAGGCCTTTTGGGCCATAGATATCATCTATTGCCGTCGCGGTTGCGGAAGGCAGTTATGGAGGAAATCGGAAAAGTGAGTAATCCTGTCTGGAAGTTTTTTGCTTCCGTGAAGCTAACCATCGTTTTCCTTGTTCTACTCGCGATATTCTCTGTTGCGGGCACTATGATACCGCAGAAGGAAGGGGCCATGGAGTTCGTCCAGAGACTTAACCCCACAACCTTCAACCTTATGGACTTTTTCGGCCTCTTCGATCTCTATCACGCCGGTTGGTTCCGGTTCCTGATAGCTATGCTGGTTCTGAATCTGGTGGTATGTTCGCTTGAGCGATTCCCCTCGGCATGGAAAAGGGTCAAAGCAAGGCCATCTGTTGAAAGAACTAAGCCCTTTGAGGAACTGCCTGACACACTTCTTATTTCGACAGAAAGGGGCTACCAGGAAGCACTCGGCAACTGCCTGAATCTGTTTAAAAAGCGCTTCAGCGCTTTTCGCTCTGAAGAAACGGAATACGGCACATTTTTCCTTGCAGAAAAGGGACGCTTTTCCCCCCTAGGGGTCTATATTGTTCATCTGAGCGTCTTGGTAATACTCATCGGAGCACTTGCGGGTTCATTTTTCGGTTTTGAAGGTTTTGTTAAGATTCCGGAGGGCGAGACTGTTGATTCCATTATGGTCAGAGGTGGCAACCAGTCTCTTTCCCCGGGTTTTGAGATTAGATGCGACAAATTCACGGTTGAGTTTTACGAAAACGGTTCTCCCAAAGAGTACAAATCAGAGGTAACCTTTCTTTCAGGCGGCAAGGAGATTGAAAAAAGGGATATCCTGGTCAATCACCCCGCCACCTTCAAGGGCATAACATTTTACCAGTCAACCTATGAAAAGGTTGCAGGAAAAGAACTCCGCATCAAGCTCAGAAAAGGGTTAGACGAAGACCTCGAAACTATTGATGCAGAAATAGGAAAGAAAATGGAACTCCCAGGCAAGGAGGGCTTTTTTCAGATACTCGACGTTAGGCACATGGGTACCGTGCCTGCTGCCCTTGTATCAGTAGAGATACAAGGAGCGGAACCTACGCGATTCTGGATTTTCGAGGACTTCGAACATATAAAATCACGTCTTCCGGCTCAGATGATTAATTCACCCAAGTTCGATCCGGCAGCTTTCAAGCCCTATACCTTCCTGCTGCTGGGCGTTCAGGAAAGATACGCCACAGGGCTTCAGGCAAATCAAGACCCGGGTGTTCCAGTAGTTTGGGCGGGCTTCATACTCATAATACTTGGTTTCATAGTTACCTTTTTTACCTCACATCAAACCATAAGAATGTTCGTCGAGAACAAGGGCAAAAAGACGGTCATACGAGTGACTGGATCTGCAAGCAGAAACAGGCCTGCCCTTGACCGTGACATTCAAAGACTTGCCGAAGATATAAGGTCGCTTTTTGCCGCCTAAGGAGAGATTATTTTATGACAAGTTCAGCAATAATAAGTTATCTTACCTTCGTTTATTTCTTAGCTTTTGTTTTTTATCTCGTAATGATGGTCATGGGCCGCAGGCTTCCCGGCACACTTGCAACATATACTCTTCTAGGCTCGTTTGCCGCCCAAACAGCAGCCATAATCCTGCGCTGGCAGGAGTCCTACGCCCTGGGCATGGGAAGGGCTCCTTTTTCAAATCTCTACGAATCTCTGATCTTCTTTGCATGGACACTGGTACTTCTTTATCTCATTGTCGAATGGAGGACGAAAAACAAGAGCGCAGGGGCCTTTGTAACTCCCCTTATCTTTCTGGCCCTGGCCTATGCCTCCTTTTCCCCTAACATAAGCAGTAAGATCATGCCGCTCATTCCGGCCCTAAAGAGTAACTGGCTCATTACGCATGTGATCACATGCTTTCTGGGCTACGCCGCATTTGCCCTCTCCTTCGGATTCAGCCTGATGTATCTCTTCAAGGGAAATGACTCAGCCAACAACACAGCCTCTTTTCTGAGACTCATCCCGGCCAGAGGTATCCTTGATGAGCTTAACTATCAGATGGTGGTCATAGGTTTCCTGATGCTGACCCTCGGAATAATCACGGGAAGCGTCTGGGCCCATTCCGCATGGGGGAGCTATTGGAGCTGGGACCCCAAAGAGACATGGTCTCTGATAACCTGGCTTGTGTATGCGGCAGTGATCCATTCAAGGCTTGTCCGCGGCTGGAAAGGCAGGAAGATTATAATTCTTTGCATCGTCGGATTTGCCTGCGTTCTGTTTACCTATTTCGGAGTTAATTATCTGGCAGGTCTTCACAGCTATGCGACAAGCTGACCTCTGACTCCTCCCGGGGCATTCACGTGTTACAAAAAAACCCAGGAGAGCTAATCGAAAAACCGGCAGTTGCAGCACTGCTCGTCCCACGGCCTGTGCTTGAGATATGCACGCGCTTGAGAGATGCGGGCTTTGAGGCATTTGCTGTCGGAGGAGCTGTAAGAGATATGCTTCTCAATAGAGGTGCCGCCGACTGGGACATTGCTACGTCGGCAACGGTTGATCAGGTAGAATCCCTCTTCCCAGACAGCAGGAAATTCACCGCAAACTACAGGACGATCACCCTCATCTTTGAAGGCTCCGGTTTCGAGATCACCCCTTTCAGAGGCTCTCAGCTTTCAATCGAATCGGACCTTACCCTCAGGGATTTCACAATTGATGCCATTGCCCTTGAGCCGGAAAAAGGGACTTTGCTCGATCCTGGAAGTGGTATAAGAGACCTTAAAAAAAGGATCATAAGATGCGTAGGCGATCCTTTAGCTCGATTTCATGAAGACCCTTTAAGACTTTTAAGGGCTGTAAGAATCTCGGCCCAACTCCGCTTCAGGATAGAGGATGCGACCCGGGAGGCTCTCAGTCAATGCGCTCCGCTTCTCGCTCGGGCCGCGCCTGAGAGAATAAGAGACGAACTTTCAAAGATATTAATGACCCAAGAGCCTGTCAAAGCTCTGAGGCTTCTCCTGAAAACAGGACTCCTCTCCATCATACTTCCGGAAATGATGGAAGGATACCGCAGGAGACAGTCCCCCCCTCACAGACACACCATACTTGAACATGCCCTTCTTACCGTTGGCCATACCCCTTCTGTTTTACATCTTCGCATAGCGGCCCTTCTCCACGACGTTGCCAAACCCGGACTCAGGACAAGATCCGATAGGAAATATCATTTCTATGGTCATGAAAAAAGGGGAGCGGAGATAGCTGCCCTCATTCTGGATCGCCTCAGGTTTGGAAATGTTATGAGGGAGCTTGTGACAAATCTTATCACCAACCACATGATAGTATATGATTCAGGCTGGAGCGATGGTGCCGTCAGGCGCCTTATAGCGCGGGCGGGGAAGGACGGAATCAAGGACCTTCTCGCGCTCAAGAGGGCGGATATGATGGCGCAGGATGGAGAGGAGAATAGGGATAATACAGATGAACTGCAAAGGAGGATAGACTCCATCCTCTCGAAAGCGAAGACAAGCGGGCTTGAACCGCTAAGGGTAAGCGGTCGAGACGTTATGGAGGCGCTCGGCATCGGGCCGGGCCCTAAGGTAGGTGCGGCAATGGCCTTTCTAAAAGAAAAAGTCCTCGATGATCCTTTCGTCAACTCAAGAGATAGCCTAATGGAAATCCTCCTTGGCATGAAGAATAGCCGTACTTATAAACGTATATAAAAACAATATGTTATCTCTCCGGTGTATGAAAATTCGTAAGGGTTCACAGGTTCTGGGTTCAACGTTCAGGGTTAGGGACAGGGATAGAATTGAAGCCCTGATCGGCTGATAAACCCTGTTAACTTTGCCAAATAGCGCTGGATCGGGTGTCCATCTCCGGGTCTCAAACGGCGGAGCCGGGGAATTCTCATGCAAAATACCGCCCAAAGATCGGATTAGCGGTCAAAAACGCAACATTGAACCTCTCAACCTTTGAAACCGTGAACGGTTACGAAAATTCTTTCTTCCATCTCATCTCTGTTTGACTCTTCCCGAGGGGTCGGGGACGTCTTTTAACGATGAGCCCGGCCTTCTTTTCTCGATTGAAATTCCCCGATACCGACCCGGCAAAAAAGGAGAGCCGGTAAAGAAGGTTGACCCTGCGCAGCCCATCATTTATACTGCGTGCCTGGTTATATAGAAGTTACCCTTTGACCAAAATGCATCTTTTCCCGCCCGGTCTAGGTGCACAACCATTCTTAAAGAGGGGGCACTTTTCAATGAAGTCAGGCATTTTATTTTTACTTGCCGTTATCCTCTCGGCCTGCTCGCTCCACGGTCCTAATGCGGGTCCCGGCGATTCGTTTAACAAACCGGATGAACCTCAAGGAACTCCATCGCAGATCAACGAAGACATGCGAACAATGAAAGCTCATGGCATCGAGGAGCCCGCATCCGTCAAAGAAGAGCAGGGATCTAAGACTACGGCTAAAGATCAGGCACCGGTATCCCAAAGGTCTCAAGGGGTTTTCGGCCAAAGGGATAATAGCACTACCTCGCAATTGAGCAGTGATAAGGCCGAAGGCATAGAGGATTATCGAAGCGAAGAAACACCTTCTGAACTGTCTGACAACAGGCCTGACCAAGCGATTTTCGACTCTGCCCTCGAGTTTTGTCAGACATCATCAGATCTCTGGGATCAGAAGGACACGGACGGGGCCATATCCGCACTAGATCAGGCCTATGCCCTAATCCTGACTGTTGATTTAAAGAGAAGCCCTGAACTCCTCCAGCAGGTGGACGACCTGAGATTTACCATCTCAAAGAGGATAGTGGAGATATACTCTTCAAGACACACCGCGGTGAACGGTTATCATACCGCCATCCCTATGGTAATGAACAACCACGTTGAAGAGGCACTTAAGCAATTGAAAGGAGCGCAACGCTCTTTCTTTCTGGCAGCCTACCAGAGATCAGGTAAATACAGGCCGGGGATTGTCAAAGCGCTCAGGGAAGCAGGACTTCCTGAAGAACTCTCATGGCTCCCGCTTATCGAAAGCGGCTTTAAGACGAGGGCACTTTCGCCTGCCAGAGCGCTAGGTATGTGGCAGTTCATTGCCTCCACAGGATATAAATACGGACTCAAAAGAGGGACATGGGTTGATGAAAGGATGGACCCGGAAAAATCAACCAGGGCGGCCATAGATTATCTCAAAGAACTTCATCAGATCTTCGGAGACTGGACTACGGCGCTTGCCGCATATAACTGTGGAGAAGGAACTGTATTGCGCTTTATAAAGAGTCAGAGGATAAATTATCTGGATAACTTTTGGGATTTATACGAAAGGCTTCCGCGCGAAACCGCTTCGTACGTACCCAAGTTCCTTGCGACTCTTCACATAATAGCCGATCCTGAAGCCCACGGATTCCAATTGCCTCCCACTGATGATCCTATTCCAGTTGAAAAGGTAGCTGTTGAAAGGACGATCCATCTGAATACAATTGCTTCCAGCCTGTCACTACCCAATGAGGTACTCATTGAACTTAATCCAGAATTGAGGCAGGACGCTACCCCTGATCGCCTATACGAGATACACCTCCCAGCCGGAACCGGCTTGATGTTTCTCTCGAAAATGAATGATATGCCCGGATGGAGTCCGCCGGTTTTCAGAAGATATACTATCCATAAAGTAGCAAGGGGAGAGAGTGTCTATTCAATAGCCAAGAAATACAGAACCACAACGGGCGCGATTATCTCTCTCAACTCTCTGAATAAAGGCGCTATAACAAGACTCAGGCCCGGAACCAATCTAAAAATACCCATAACTACCAGGCAGTCTGCTTCCAAACAGTGGCCGGCATCGCATAAAGCAAAAAACGTCTCCTGCCCTGCCACATACCAAGTCAAAAAGGGTGACACCCTCTCTGCCGTTGCAAAGCGCTTTGGCACCACCGTAAGCAAGATAAGAGGGTTAAATGGCCTTAAGGGCAATAGGCTCAATATAGGGCAAACTTTGATTCTCAGCCCAAAAGAGAGCACCAAAGCTTCTGCTCCCAGAGAGCGTACCTATAGAGTGGTCAAGGGCGATTCGCCCTATAGCATTGCGGCAAAAAACGATATTTCACTTAATCAGCTGCTTCGTCTGAATAACTTGCGGGCCGATAGTGCCATCTATCCGGGCCAGGTGCTGGTGGTAAGCTCGGAGTAAAAAGAAGGCCATTACTGAAAAAATCAGGCCCAACCTCCAGCCGCAGCTCAATCTCAGCTCCATCAGATATACGGAACTCCTCCCCCTCGACGGGGGAGGCAGGGTGGGGGTGATTTTCATCCTTCGTTGTGCCCTGCCCGGGCATGGGGGTTAGGAGAAAAGATGAAAAATAACGCTTACGGAATGATTCTAGGGTCGTTTGTCGCTGATTCCCTGGCCCTTGGTGTGCATTGGATTTATGAAACAAAAATCATCAAACAGAAATTCGGACGGGTCGATACGTTTTTGAAACCTCTGCCTGATTCATATCATCCCAGCAAGGATAAGGGTGGGTTTACGCATTACGGCGATCAGGAAATGGTGCTTCTGGAATCCACCTCTGCCAAGAAGAAATTTGACCTGGAGGATTTCTCATGGCGCTGGAGGAGTCTATTCAAAGATTATAAAGGATATATGGATCAGGCAACCCGTGGAACACTTGCAAACTATGCAGCGGGTAAGAAGGCCTCCGATGCGGGCTCCATGTCCAATGACCTTTCAGGGGCGATCAGAATAGCACCTCTTGCGGCGCTTTACAGCCAAGACCTTGCAGGTCTTGTGGCTGCGGCCCGAGCCCAGACGGCCATGACGCACAGAGACCCTTTAACGGTTGACTGCTCGGAGTTTTTCGCTCGCCTCCTTTTTCACATCCTCAAGGGGGCTCGGCCCTCTGATGCAATGGAGAAAACAGCAGCGGAACGGTTCACCGGCCTGCCCATCGAGAGCTGGTTTAGTGCTGGACGTGACTCTATAGGCGAGGACAGCATCTCGGAGATATCCAGGTTCGGGCAGAGCTGTCATACGCCGGATGCCTTCCCGGGCATAGTCCACCTTGTCTGCAAATATGAAAAGGACCTCCGGGAGGCACTTATCCAGGCGGTAATGGCAGGAGGCGACAATGCTGCGCGCGCAATGGCCGTCGGCATGATCCTGGGTGCCCATCTGGGCATGGAGGCCATTCCTGAAGAGTGGGTATCGGGACTCACGAAAAAATCCCGCATCATGGAACTGGCCGAAAGCATAATCTGATCTATTTTACCTTTCAGGCCAAAAAGGCTTCCTCTTTTCATTAAAAGCGGTCATGCCCTCAATGCCTTCCGGCCAGAGGGCCTGGGAGGCCATCATCTCTTTGGCAAAAACATAGGCCTGACGCTCCGCCATGTCCCTTTGTTGATAGAAGACTTCCTTGGAGGTACCAAGCACCTCCAGACTGTATTGGGATATCTCGGTTGCAAGATTCCAGGTCTCCTCTCCAAGCCTTTCATCCGGCACCACACGGTTCACAAGTCCATAGGCAAGCGCCTCCCTTGCGGATATGAAGTTGCCTGTAAAGAGCATCTCCAGACACTTCTTGGAGCCGATGGCACGGCTTACAGCCACGGTGGGCGTTGAGCAGTTGTAGCCGATCTTGATGCCGGTCATGGCGAACTGGGCACCCTTTTCAGCGGCAACGGCAAGGTCGCAGCCTGCTACGAAATGGCATCCTCCGGCCATGGCAATCCCGTGCACCTGCGCGATGATAGGCTGGGGCACCGAGCGCATGAGCATGAAAAGGTCTATGCAGGTCTGAAAGAAATCCCTCACCTCACCCACCGGCCGATGGAGAATTTCAACCTTGTCATGGCCCGAGCAGAAAACAGGCCCGTTGGCCTTTACTATGATCACCTTGACGCTTCTGGTTCGAGCCGCCTCGGAAAGACACCTGCTGATCTCCTGCTCAAATTCTCTTCCCATGGCGTTTCGCTTTTCCGGACGGTTTAACGTGATAATCCCGATGCGATCCCTTTCCTCATAAAGCATGTTCTTGAAGCTCATATCTCTTGTCTCCCTTTGTTGAGCGCTAAATTGACCCCACTGCCTTTTAGCCTGAAACCCTTGCCTGATATCTGTCCTTGAGTTTGCGCTCAGAGGTCTTCCCAGAGGCTAGTCTAGTGTCCATCCGGAAATGGCTATTTTCACCGATTTCGGCGTTGGGCTCAAATTTTAATCCTCGAAATACGTCAATGTATTCCTGTGGTTAAAATTATCGCCCGCCTTGTACTCGACGAAACTATCTCATTTCCGGATGGACACTAGTCTATAGAAAGATCGCTCTATCCCCCCCTAAGCCTTGTGATCTCATAGTTGCAAATAGTTCTCGTATTTGGCATAAACAGCTTGGACTTTATAACAGAAACAGATAGGCTCTGCAATAAACCCATTTTGCACTTCACAGGGAGACTTTCATGACAGAAAGGCAGCATATACCGCTTGGCGTAGGTTTTTATCCCGACTGGTTCTATACAAATTACGGCATCTCCTTTGGCCGGGATTACTATTTTGATCCCGAGACAAGGATAAGGGCGAGGATGATGATCGAAAAATGTCTCCATGAACGGTTCGGAGACGTGGGGCTCGGAAACCCGAATCCAGGTCCCAAGCCCCTCATAACCTTCGGAATGGTTATGCTTCCCGCTGTATTCGGATGCGAAATAGTCTTCAAGGATGACGCCCTCCCGTGGGCAATGCCGCTGAACCTGTCGGAAAAGGAGATCATGAAACTGAAAGTTCCAGATCTATTTCATACGCCTCCCATGTCCGACATGATAAAGCAAATAGAATATCTCCGGTCAAAATACGGCAAGGTGGTGGGGGACATAAACACAACAGGTGTACAAAACCTCGCGCTGAAACTGAGGGGAGACAATTTCTACTTCGACTATTTCGAGCGGCCCGAACTCTGCCACCATCTGCTCAGGGTATGTACCGAGACCATGATCCAGCTTTTTCGCTTCAATCATAAGACCACCGGAACCGGCGCAGTGGATGTGACACCAATGTGCGACCCTACATTTTATGTACTGCCCAACTGCACCATAGAACAGGTCTCGCTTGAAACATACGAGAGTTTTCTTCTCCAATACGACAACATGATAGCAGACGAATGCCATCCCCTGGGCATACACCACTGCGGCTCGGTAAACGAGGCCCTCCCCGGATATGCCAAGGTAAGGCACCTTGCCTTTCTTGAAATAGGATTCGGTTCTGACGTAATGAAGACACGGCAGATGCTTGGGCCAGAGGTGGCCGTAAACGCGCGCATAAACCCGGTTCTTATGAAAAACGGCACCCCTGCCGAGGTGGCATCCGAGGTACGAAGACTCATCGATAGCGGAGCGCCTCTTGAAAACTTCTCCATAGATACAGTGGGTCTTACTTACGGAACCCCGGATGAAAATGTGAGGACCGCCCTGGTCACAGCGGCTGAATACGGGAAGATCAGAAGCGACAATACGTCTTTTAAAAGCAAAAAATCCCTCAGCTTTCCCTCTCCTTCCGGCCCCGCCAGAACTCTCCTGAGAGGCAGGTCCGTGGAGGTTGCTATAGAGAGGGGCGGCCCGCTTGTTATCATAGGGGAAAGAATAAACCCGACCGGTAGAAAGAAACTTGCCGCAGCCATCGAAAAGGGGGATCTGTCAGTCCTCATTCATGAGGCCGAAATCCAGCTTCAGGCAGGAGCCAAAATCCTTGATGTGAATGTCGGCGTCTCAGGTATTGATGAACCAAGGGTGCTTCGTGAGGCTGTCAGAGCCATCCAGGTAATGACCGATATGCCGCTATGCATTGATTCCGCCAATCCTCAAGCGCTTGATGCCGCGCTTGAAGTATACGTTGGAACACCTTTAATTAACTCTGTAAATGGAGAAAAACACAAACTGGATCAGATTCTTCCCCTGGTAAAAAAATACAACGCCTCGGTGATTGCCCTTACTATGGATGACTCGGGCATTCCCAAAGAGGCCGAAGGCCGCCTGAAAATAGCGCAGACCATCTTAAGCCGGGCCGAAAAAGAGGGAATCCCAGGAAATGACGTAATTTTTGATCCCCTTGCCATGGCCGTGAGCGCTGACCATGCCGCGGGTCTGGAAACGCTGAAAGCCCTTCGTCTTATAGGTGAAACCTTAAGCGTTAATCTCACTCTTGGTCTCAGCAATATCTCATTCGGGCTTCCTGACCGTAGCGCAATCAATGCGATATTCCTTGCCATGGCAGCCCAAAACGGACTCATCTGCCCCATCATGGACCCTACCGATCCTGTCATGAAAAAGGCTCTATATATTGCGGAGATGATCCTTTCAAGAGATGAATTCTGCTCTGCATATCTAAGGTATGCAGGAAAGTTGGAGGGTAGCATAACCGCCGCTCGAGCGCAGGCCCATCAAACGGGCGATGATAATATCATTGAGGCTCTCAAAGAGGCGATCATGGCCGGAAGGAAAAGAAGTGCCCTTGAGCTTACTGAAAAGGCCCTTTCAATCGGCATTGATCCCCAACTGATTGTCAACGACGCCCTTATCGCCGGGCTTAATACAGTGGGGGAGCGGTTCGAAAAGAGGCAGATATTCGTCCCTGAAATGATGATGTCCGCAAAAACAATGCAGTCATGCATGGATATTGTAAAACCGGCGCTTACGGCAGGCGGTGAAGGAAAGGGCTTTGATTCGGGGACCGTTGTCATAGGAACCGTCTTCGGAGACCTCCATGACATAGGAAAGAACCTTACAAAGCTCCTTCTTGAAAGCGCGGGATTCCGTGTGGTGGATCTGGGTGAAAATGTCCCTGCGGAGAGATTTCTGGATGCAGTGCGGAAGGAAGACGCCAGGGTTGTAGGCTTATCTTCCCTCCTCACAACCGGAGACCCGCACGTGCTCGATACGGTTCGTCTCCTGAAAGGAAGCGACATGACATCGAAAATCAAGATAATTTGCGGAGGCGCCGCACTGACCGGAAAATTTGTCGTTGATGTCTGCGGAGCCGATGCCTACGCAAGAGACGCGGCAGACGGCGTAAGGAAGATTCGGGAGCTTCTCGCATCCGGGGACTGAAAGATGCCTGAAAGTCCCTTGGAAGAAAGATTCATAAAGGTTGAGCCCCTGGGTAAGGTACTGGCAAACAGGGATGGAGAAAGCCTCCTTGATATCCTTAAAAGCGCCATGATATCAATTCCATCAGGTTGCGGCGGCCGCCTGAAATGCGGAAAATGCAGGGTGATTGTCGAGTGGTCTTCATATCCTCTTTCTTCCCCGACGGATGATGAAAAAGCCCTCCTTGGGGACCTCATCCATTCCGGCCATAGACTCGCCTGCGCCCTGAACGTAGAAGGCTCCGCCGTTATCAGGATACCATCCGAATGGCAGAATTCCGGGGTCACCATCCTTACTGGTGCATTGGCTCTCAGGAAGACCCCTGCAAAGCCCGGCGTCAAGTCCTTCCCCTTAAAACTCTCGGAGAGTTCCGGCTCCGCCGACGAAATGGAAAGGATTTCCAATGCTATTGGTAAAGCCTGCCGGGCTTCTCATTTCGTGGCCGATTCCTTTTCTGTCAAAAAACTCTCCGATATCCTCAGGTCCGGAGAAACGCGCCTCTGCGCCGCCCTAAGACAAGAACGGGAGCTGGTAGGTATTTATGCCGGAGGCGATTGCCGGATTTACGGAGCCGCATTCGATATAGGCACGACAACCGTTGTGGGCTGTCTGGTTGATCTTGAAGACGGCGATGAAAAGGCGGTTGCTTCGAGGCTCAATCCCCAAATCCGGTACGGGGACGACGTCATAAGCCGCATAAGCTACTGCAAAAGGCATAAAGAAGGGACACTGAAACTCAGCAGATTCATTATAGAGTGTCTCAATGAAATGCTCGCAGAAATGGCCGCCTCAGCCGGGACAGAGACGGAAAGGATAGTTGATGCGGTAGTGGTGGGAAATACAGTCATGCACCATCTCTTGCTGGGGTTTGATACCTGGAGCCTTTCTCTTGCCCCTTACCGCCCGATCATCACCGAGGCACAGGACCTGAAGGCCAGGGATATCGGCCTCAAGGTCTCTTCCTCAGCCTATGTACACCTTTTACCCCTCAAGGCAGCCTTTGTAGGAAGCGACACAATCGCATGCACCATTGCCGCTTCCATCCACAGAAAGAAATCCCATTGTCTTCTGCTTGATATAGGAACCAACGGCGAGATAGTGCTTGGGAATGCTTCATCTACCTATTGTTGTTCCACAGCGGCAGGCCCTGCCTTTGAAGGGGGGCATATAAGACACGGGATAAAGGCGATGCCCGGGGCCATTGACAGGGTTTCGGTTGATCCGATCACCTGGGAGGCAAAGGTAAGTACCATAGGAAATCTTCCGGCCATAGGTATATGCGGCTCCGGAGTTATTTCGGCAGCATCGGCCCTGATAAAGGCAGGCATAGTAACTGCGGGAGGATCTTTTATCGACAGTAGAGGAGATGAAAAACTCCGCGCCGGCCGGGACGGGACTGAGTTTCTGCTTGTCCCTGCCTCAAGGTCCGGCACAGGACATGATATCGTAATGACCCACCGCGACATAGCCGAGGTGCAGATGGCGAAGGCGGCCATCCATGCGGGGGCCATGGTGCTGTGGGAGAAAGCGGGAAGGCCCAGGATAAGGCGCATTTACCTTGCAGGAGCAGGTGGAAACGCGATAGAGCCCTGTGACGCAGAGGCCATAGGCCTCATACCCGACATTGGAAGTCCCGCCGTGGTACCTGTCGGAAACGCGGCTGCCAGGGGGGCATATCTTGCCCTTGTGAACTCATCCATCAGAAAAGAGGCCACCCGCGTGGCCAGGAAAATGCAATATGTGGAGCTGTCCGGGCTCCCGCTTTTCCAGGAGATGTTTTTTTCCTGTCTTCCCTTCAATGCCGGTGATGGCTCGGAGGATTATCGCTGATAAACGGCAGCGGCTTAAATGATCTTTTCCTCTGCCGCATCAGAAGAGACTCGGTGTAACCGGCTGACCGGGCAAGAACGAGTGCATCCGCAAAACCAAAGCCAACTTCATTAGGGGCGTGCGCGTCTGAACCGAAGCATATCGGTATGTCTCTTTCCTTTGCAAGACCAAGGATAAGGGCGGACGGATAGATTTCATTTACCGGTTTGCGCAGCCCTCCCGTATTAAGTTCAATGCCCATACCTGAAGCCGCTATAAGGTCGAGAACCGGGGAGGCCATCTCTATCATCTCTTTATCTGTAAGCCTGTGACCGAATTTTTTGGGGAGATCTAAATGGGCCACAACGTCAAAGAGACTAGACATCGCAAGCCTTGCCAAAAGGGCGAAGTACTCACGCCAGGCCGTCTTCAGATCAACCGATCTCCACCGCCCCTTCTGATCAGGATCATCAAAGCCCCAGTTACCGATGAAATGCACGGAGCCCAGCACCAGATCAAAGCCCTGCCGGGGCAGCCATTCCCTGAGGTGCGCCTCACAGCCCTCGTAATAATCGGCCTCTATTCCAAAAAGCACATGGGGACCTGAGACCTCGCAGAGGTCGCTGGTCATCTCCCGGTAAAGAGAAAACTGGTCCGGCTCCATGCGATGGGGCCTGTCATAGCCGTCCGGAAAAGGGCAGTGATCGGTAAAGCATATCTCAGAAACCCCCAGAGACTTTGCCGCTGAAACAAATTCCTTCGGATCCCCCTCCGCATGTTTACAAAGTGGGGTATGGATGTGATAATCGGAAATAGACAAATTGCTGATACTATCTGCTCCAGGCCTCATCACTTGACCATCAGAACCGGACAATGCGCAAGCATGCCCACCTTATAGCTGATCGTGCCCCAGCCCTCAAGACCGCCCTTGGGATCAACCTTATGGGAACTGAGCACTACCAGATCAACGCCCTCTTTGTTTATAAAATCGAGAATCTTCCTGACCCTGTTACCGAGGAGTATCTTCTTGTAGAGCTTGAAACCATCTCCTGAGAAGGTATTGATCATTTCATCCAGTTTCTTTTCCGAACGTTTTCTGAGTTTCTCATAAAAATCGGCAAACTCTTCGAAATCGGCACCCTCTATTGTCTCAATTACGTGGAGGAGGGTTATCTTGCATGGGAAGTTAAAGGATGAAGCCATCTTCACAGCTATCCTTGCCGATTCGGCACTCTTCTCAGTAAAGTCTGTCGGCACAAGTATGTGACTGAACATAGTAGAACTCCTTTGAAAAAAAATTCGCCTTATAAAAAAAATTTAAACATTTGGCAGGGAAAGGCAAGCAGAGCAGAGGCCCTAAAAGAAACGGCTTGTCCTGCCGGCCGGATCGAGCATGCTTCTTAAAAGCAGCAGGGTCTGATTCCGGTCTTCGATGCTGAGTGCCTGTTCAAGGCTTCCCGCATCCATATTCATGTTTATGGCTTCCTTTGTAAGTCTGAGCCCCATGGGGTTTTTTGCCCGCAGCACCCTTGCGGTTTTTGTCGCCTCGTCAGAAAGGGTGTCTCTTTCCACAAGGCGGCTTGCTAGCCCCAGAGAAAAGGCCTCCTGAGCCGATAGAAAATCGCCTGTGAGCATAAGCTCATAGGCCCTCCCCGCCCCGATAAGGCGGGGGAGAAAATAGCTGCATGCCATGTCCGCTCCTCCCAGCCCGATATTTATAAAGGCTGCTGAAAAACGCGCATCGGTGCTAACTATCCTTATATCCGAGGCAAGGGCCATGCTGAAGCCGAGCCCCACCGCCGGCCCGTGAACAGCGCACACTATTGGCTGGGGGGCGGCCCTCATAGAAACCAATATCCTTGAAAGGCGCGACTGGAATTCATAAAACTGATCCGCGTTCATGGAACCTGTGAGGCGCACTGCCTCTCTAATGTCAAGCCCGGCGCAGAAGCCCCTATCCCCTCCCCCTTTGAGTATAATCACAAAAACATCCCTTTTGCGCTTGAGACCCGCCCAGAGATCTTCAAGCTCCTCAAGCATCCTCATGTTTACGCTGTTATACCGCCTGGGTCTGTTGAGAGTAAGCTCTCCGATCCCGTCCTCCGGGATATTCCATACAATGCTCTCATAGTCCATGTCCTATCCTCCTCAGGCACAAGTAATCGCTCCCACCCCCCTTTCTCCCCCGTCGAGGGTCAGGGATAAAGGGAAGAGGCGTTTTCATATAAATACCCTCTTTATTATCTCTCTATATATTTCCTACTTGAAGCAGGAATCCCTTTAAACTATATTTCTGGCTGCCATGAAGGACATATTTCTTCAAAAGCTCCTCTCCGACAAGGAAAACCTGGAGCGTATCCTCGATAGCCTGACGGAAGGCATCATAGCCCATGATACGAACAGGCGCATCCTGTTTTTCAACCGGGCAGCGGAATCCATAACAGGCTATAACAGAAACCAGGTAATGGGAAAGGACTGCCATGAGGCATTTGGAAGGCCCTTCTGCGGGGCTAACTGCTCTTTTCTGGGCGGAGTTCCTGACCCCTTTTCCCATAAAAGCTATTCGCTGACCTTCCTTAACAAAAATAAGGAGCCCAGAAGAATCGAGATGAAGGTTACCGCCATGAATGACAGAGAAGGTGAATTTGCAGGAGTTCTGGCGGCCTTCAGAGACGTCACCGACATCATAGGCTTGAAGCTCAAAGCGGGCGAGATTGACTGTTTTTCAGGCATTGTGGGTAGAGACCCAAAAATGCTTAATGTTTACAAACAGATTCAGGACCTGGCAGCAACGGATTTTCCGGTCCACATATATGGGGAGACAGGCACAGGAAAGGAACTGGTTGCGGCCGCGATCCATAACGAAAGCCGAAGGGCGGAAAGACCCTTTGTGCCGATTAACTGCGGCGCCCTTCCGGAAGGCATACTTGAGAGCGAACTATTCGGGCACGTAAAGGGCGCCTTCACAGGAGCTATAAGGGATAAGAAGGGAAGATTCGAACTGGCCGACGGAGGAACCATCTTCCTCGACGAGGTTTCAGAACTTCCCAAGATAGTGCAGGTCAAACTTCTGAGGGTTCTCCAGGAGTCCCGATTCGAGAGACTGGGAGACGAAAAGACCATCTCTGTGGATGTCAGACTGATAAGCGCCACAAACAGGGATCTGAGACATGAGGTGGAACTGAATCGCTTTCGTGAAGACCTGTTTTACCGAATATGCGTAGTGCCGATAAATCTTCCTCCGCTCAGGGATAGAAGAGACGACATAGCCCTTCTTGCGGAGCATTTCCTCAAAAAGGCTGAAAAAAAAGATGAGCGTCACATAGGTATATCGCGGGCTGCCATGGAGTTCTTGGGCGCCTACGACTGGCCTGGAAACGTACGGGAACTTCAAAGCGCGATCCATTACGCCATAGTGCGCAGCCGCGGCAATGTCATATTGCCGAGCGATCTTCCCCCTCACATACTTGAGGAATCAACTTTAAAAAAAGTGGCGGATCCCAGAAGAAAACTCGATACTGAGTCGGTAAGGCTGGCTCTCGAAAAAAGCGGCGGTAACCGCGCGAAGGCAGCTCGGATTCTGGGGGTGGGCCGTGCCACACTGTATCGGTTCCTCGGGGATCATTCTGGCCTAAAGTGATACACTTGTGTATCATGCTGCCACAATTGATACACATCAACCCATCTCTCTGTCTTAAGAAACCTGCCAATAAATCTTTCTTTAACGGCATGTCGAAAAATTTGCCGCACACTGGATGAAGAAAAAACCAGCTTTTAAGACCTGCTAAGTGTTTGCTAACATTTAGTATATACAGGGCATACCGTTTTCTACGCTCTTCGGCTTATATCGCTTGTTTGCCGGGGTCAAATCTGGTGCGGCATATACCTTGCTATTTCCTAAACAGTGTCCATCCGGGAATGGCTATTTTCACCGATTTCGGCGTTGGGCTCAAATTTTAATCCTCGAAATACGTCAATGTATTCCTGTGGTTAAAATTATCGCCCGCCTTGAACTCGACGAAACTATCTCATTTCCGGGTGGACACTAAACAGAAAAGGGCTGCAAGGAATAGTTGAGATGAAACCGTGTGATCGAAATATAGTGATAACCCTGGATCTTGCTGAAAAAATGCTTCAGATCGCTCAGCAGGGAGAATCCGACCAGGAAGATACAGGATGCGGCATTCTCTATGGAGTTCTTAGGGATGCGGCATTTAAGATCAAGGGGCTTGCGGATAAGGAAAAGCAGTCTCACATTCGCAAAGGGTGGTGGAAAGAAGACTGAAGGAGGTGATTAGAATGAGTGTATATAAATGTTCAAATTGCGGTCATACAAAGGAATCAAGGTGTAAACCGCAGAAATGTCCTGAATGCGGCGGGAAGAAGACCTTTGAAAAGAAGGAGAAGTGATGATATAGTTTCAAAAGCTTTATTATGCTTGATTCCTTCCAACAAGGTTCTTAGATTTTGTTTGTGTCAGGCATCATACAGGCTTTGGAGGTAATTTGAAGCAGCAACCCGCAAGCCGCATGACAAGGCAAAGGGAGGTCATACTCAAGGAAGTAAGGGACTCAGGCTCTCACCCCACGGCGGATGAAATTTACGAGAGGGTGAGAAAGAAGATTCCGAGGATCAGCCTTGGTACAGTTTACAGAAACCTTGAGCTGCTGGCATCTTCAGGGTTGATAAGCAGGCTTGAACCTGAGCATACCCAGATGCGGTTTGATTGGAAGACTTCCGATCACTACCACATCACATGCATAAGATGCGGAACCGTTGAGGACGCAGATATAAAGACCTCTGACAATCCTTTCGAACACCTTGAACATGCACTGGGGAATCTTACTAAATACGGCATCTTCGGTCATAAACTTGAGTTTGTTGGTCTATGCAAAAAATGCAGAAGTGAAGAAGGAGATATCTGATGGATTTAAAGGGAACAAAGACGGAAAAAAACCTGCTTACGGCATTCGCAGGCGAGTCCCAGGCAAGAAATCGTTATAGCTACTTTGCAAGCAAAGCCAAGAAAGAAGGCTTTGAGCAAATTTCGTTCATATTTGAGGAAACCGCCAACCAGGAAAAGGAACATGCCAAAAGGCTCTTCAAGCTTCTGCAAGGTGGAGAGGTTCAGATAACAGCAGCCTTTCCGGCAGGCGTTATAGGATCAACCCTGGAGAATCTTAAAGCGGCAGCCGCTGGTGAAAACTATGAGCAGACAACCATGTATCCGGAGTTTGCAAAGGCGGCTGATGAAGAAGGTTTTCATGCGATCGCTGCTGTATTCAGGGCTATTGCGGTAGCCGAAAAACAGCATGAGAAGCGTTACAGGGATTTGGCTTCAAACATAGAAAACGGTTCGGTCTTCAAGAAAGATACTGAAGTGGTTTGGCGATGCAGGAATTGCGGGTATATTCATAAGGGCAAAGAAGCCCCGGAATCCTGCATAGCATGTGCTCACCCCAAGGCCCATTTTGAGATTTTGGGTGAGAATTATTAATTTATCTTAGTGGTCGAAACAGAATCAACTGGAGGAGGTATAGGACATGGCTGAAAGATTTGAGGTTTATAAGTGTGAGGTTTGTGGAAACATAGTAGAGGTTCTTCACGGGGGAAAAGGCGAGCT
>Ga0210044_10001337_pt1 | contig 37554 bp, 37 predicted proteins | sample CryGey13umfilter_2_FD_183959 | JGI IMG/M metagenome (GOLD analysis project Ga0210044, IMG submission 183959) | Groundwater microbial communities from aquifer in Utah, USA - Crystal Geyser 4/9/14 3 um filter (SPAdes) (version 2) | ecosystem: Environmental > Aquatic > Deep subsurface >... | reverse complement strand
AATTTAATGAATTCTAGGAACCACAAGTATGCTCTATTACTTGTGGCCGCAGTAGCCATTACAGCAGCAGGTGCAATGTCTCAGGCATTCGCACAAAATGTTAATGATGGTATGGACGGATACGTTGCAGGAACTAGTGGAATTTACACTGGCAATCCTAACGAATGTTGGTATGATGATGGCGAAGGCAACATGTTGCCCTGTAAAATTGATACAGGTGCTTCAGCATGGATGCTAACAGCTACATCACTGGTACTCATCATGACACCCGGAGTCGGGTTCTTTTATGGCGGTTTAGCCAGATCAAAGAACGTCGTCAACGTACTTGGTATGACCATAATTGTTATGGGCTTAGTATCAGTACAATGGGTTTTATGGGGATACTCTCTAGCATTTGGTCCAATTGATAGCGATGCAAACATGTTCATGGGTTCGCTTGAATATGTTGGATTTAATGAGGTCTCACCTCATGCTCCACTAGGAGCACCAACTACTTGTTCTGATACAAGATTCACAGCAGCACCAGGTGAAGTATGTAGCGACAATTGGACAGGAGGAGTTTCACATCAGTTATTTGCCATGTTCCAGGCAACATTCGCAATTATTACACCAGCTCTAATCATTGGTGGATTAATTGACAGAATTAAGTTCAGCGCATTGATAATCTTCATACTCCTATGGGTTACCTTCGTTTACGATCCAGTTGCACACTGGGTTTGGGGCGGCGGTTACATTGGAGGAGGCGCAATAGATCTTAATCCAGACCTATCTCCATCATTTGGTTTAGACTTTGCTGGTGGTACTGTAGTACACATTACTTCTGGATTCTCTGCACTAGCAGGTGCCTTAGTCCTTGGTAGAAGACTTGGATATGGTAAAGTACCAATGGAACCACACAACATCCCAATGGTAATACTAGGAGCATCATTGCTCTGGTTTGGATGGTTTGGTTTTAACGCAGGAAGTGAAGTAGGTGTAGACGGCATTACCGTAAGCGCATGGACTGTTACAAATACAGCAACAGGTATGGCTGCTCTCACTTGGGTCTTGATGTCATGGGCACATACAGGAAAACCAAGTGTTGTAGGAGCTGCATCAGGTGCAGTAGCAGGATTGGTAGCAATCACTCCAGCTTCAGGTTGGGTTGGTCCAATGGCTTCGATTATAATCGGTATTGCAGCTGGAACAGTTTGTTATGCAGCTGTATCATTTAAGAACGCACGCAAATGGGATGACGCATTAGATGTATGGGGAGTACACGGAATGGGTGGTCTTACAGGTGCAGTTTTGACTGGTACATTAGCTAGTCCACACATTTGGGATACCGGTGACGGTATTGGTGCATGGACTGGTACTGCAGAAGGAATGGAACAGCAAGCAATCAACATCATTGCCGCAGCTATATCAATAGGCTATGCATTTGGTGTTACCATTGTAATCCTCAAAATAATGGATGCCGTTTGGCCAGGTGGAATCAGGGTCACTCCTAAAGAAGAGGAGATTGGTCTTGATTTGGCACAGCACGGAGAAAGAGCATACGTTAACGAATAAGGAAACTTCCTTTTTCTTTTATTTTTATTATTCAATCCAAATCAATTTAGATTTGATCGTTTTATCCAAATCATGTTAATCTCTACATCTAACCTTAATTCTATTCTAAATGATCCTAATGTCATAATAGTAGATGCACGTTCATTTAAGGAATATTCTGAAGGTCATATTCCAAGTGCTGTAAATTTAGATCTGTTTGCATTTCATTGGATTGATACAACAAAAGAAGGAATTAAAAATTTTAACAGCCAAACTCAGAATCTTCTTTCATTTCTTGGAGTGACATCGGAAAAAAAAGTCATCTTTTATGACACTGTTTCTGGAATGCTTGCATCCAGAGGTGTTTGGATGTTAATGTATTTTTCACATCAAAATGTCTACATGTTAGATGGAGGAATAACAAAATGGAAAAAAGAAAATCTCTCACTTGAAACAAAACCCAATGGATTCAAACCCTCCAAGTTTACAGGAAAGATTAACTCAAACATTATTTCCGGATTTGAATATATGCGAGATAATCTGGATAGTGTAAAAATTATTGATGCCCGCTCTCCTGGAGAATATGTTGGAAGTGTGATTAGAGCTGCTCAATCTGGACACATTCCAAATTCAATCAATATTGATTGGAATAAAAATATCGAGAAAGATGGTACTTTTAAGAATAATTCGGAACTGTCAAAACTTTATGATTTTCCAAAAGATACAGAAATTATTACTTATTGTCAAGGTGCCTATAGAGCAGCAAATTCTTTTCTTGCTTTAAAAAAACTTGGGTTTGATAAAGTGCGAGTATATCTTGGTTCTTGGGGAGAATGGGGAAATAAATTAGAATTACCTGTTGAAAAATAATAATTTCATTTCAAACTCAATCTAAATCCGATTATTTTAATTCAAAAATCTATTTCTTCCAAATAAATTGATTGTAAATTAATTCTGGCCTGATTTGTCTGAATGGCTGAGATCCACCTACATACCATTTTGTAAAGAATTCGTATAGGTGCAATCTGAGTGACTGGATATAAACAATCAATCCTTCAATCATCATAATTCCCAAGTTTCCACCAATAATCATTGCCATAGCTCCACCTGATTCTGAACCGCCTAAAGAAGCAAATGCATTATTTACTGTCATTAACAATGCTGCATGTACAAGTAACATAATTCCAAGTCGAGCATAACTAATTGTATGAGCTAAACTTTCTACAGTTTTACCAAGCAATACTTCCATTAGAACACTTGCTGGATCTCCTCCACTTTCTGGATGTTTCTTTGCATGTAAAATTCCTCCAACCATCATCAATACCATTGATGCAATTACAATTATGACTGCAATTCTTGTAACGATCCAAACTTGTGCCCAATCTCCAAGAAATATCGTAACCCAAGGAACAGCTTCAGTATGCGCTCTTGAATACATATTCATTACATCATATTGTGAACCAATTGCACACATCATAACTACAACAATTCCTCCATACAGTGTAATGTTTGGAATTGCTTCAGTGAACATTACAAGTTTATGTCCTTCTTGAGCTAATCTTCTAATTCGTAAAACCATTGCCCAAACTAAATGGACAATTCCAATGAATAGTGAAACTTTGAGTATATTGATGACTTGATCAAATGTAAGCTCTGCAACACTTAGAATTCCAACAATCCAACTAACTGGATATAGCGCTCCTCCTTCTGCTAAAAGTCCTTCAAATGGACCCATATGAGAAATATGATATCCAAACATTTCTCCCGTACCCACACCTGCAATAGCAGCTGATGCACCAGAAATTGCAATTAACATTCCCCATCTTGCCAGATCTCCTTGCCCTTTTACTTTGAATAATAGACCTAACCCCATTAGTAATAATCCGTGACCCATATCTGCAAACATCAATCCATAAAAAATTGGCCACATCAGTGCAATCATAGGAGTAGGATCTGGTTCTCCTTTTTTTGGAATACCTTGACTTTTTGTAATTACTTCAAAAGTTCTCACAAATTTCTTATTTTCAAATAATGTAGGTAATTCATCTACGAGTTTTGGATCTGTCACATCCTCAATTACTGACATCCACTGTTTTGTAGACTCTTTAAACTTGGTTTCCATTCTTTTTGGAATATATCCTTGTATTACTGCAAAATGTTTAGTGCCTCCAGGTTTTCTCAACATTTCAAGTACATCCTTTGCAACTAATGCCTTTTCATGAATAGCGAGAATATCTTGACGAATCTTCTTTTTGAATCCTAAAAGTTCTTTAGATATTGAGGCTTGTTTTGTTGTCAGCTCTTTAATTTTAGATTCTGCCAACTCATAAGCCTCACTAGGAATCTGTGGAAATCCCTCAGGAATTTTAAATGAATTGGAATTAAAACTTCTTAAAATCTTGAAAACTTTCTCAGAATCTTCAATATCCGAAATTATTAAAAGTGCAGATTTATCTTTGCTTTCTAAATCGTATCTGTATATTGCAATATCTTCAAGTGAACGACTAATCTCTTCATAGTCTGCAGAATTAATAACAAAAAGATTTGTAAAAAAATATCTCATTAGTCCAAATCCTGTAAGATCTATCTTCATTTTTCTAATTACTTCTAACGTATCTTTGAGCGATTTGTATTCCTCAATAGCAAGTCTAGTGTTTTGTGCATCTTCTAATAGCTGAGCAGGTTTTTCTATAATTGACGGAGATGTTTTTCTTAAATCATTTATCATATGTTCAATTTCATCTATTTCATAATTTTTTTTCTTGATTACAGTACCTTTGAAGAGTATTTCCATAATTCCTACTGTCAATGGAATTCCCATACCCTTGACCACATCATCTATTGATTGGAATGTTTTTTGGGCTTCTAATAGAAGATCGTCAATTTCAGGTGTTACCTGATCACTTGCAGAATCAATTTTATGAAACCATTCAAACTCAGTTAATCTAGAAATTGCCTGTGGAGATTCACTTCTTGGCAAAACTATAGTTCCCAATTTTAGATCGGCGGTTCCCAAGACATTCCTGTGTAATTTTATTTAGTTTAATATCTTTCCAAAATTGCCCTTTTTCCCCAAACATTAAAATCTATTATGAATTAACGCGTCACATTGGGATCTAATTCTGCATTAGAACAAACAATCGACAAAATTCTTACTCAAACTGAAAAAGATGTTTTGTCAAATATTCACTCTGCCCTTTCTGAATCTAATAAAACCCTTGATGATTCTATCCCTAAATTGGAACGAGAATATGATAAAATCATCTCAGATGGCAAAAAAGAGGCAGATAAGATTGAAAAACAGCTTATTGGAAGCTCCGATCTTGAGGCTAGAAATAATAAACTCTTGATATTAGAAAAAGCAGTAGATGATGTATTTACAAAAGCAATAGAACAAATTTCAAATACAAATCGTAATGATGATTATTCTAAACTAATCATGACTTTATTAGATGAATCAACTAAAATTTTAGGTACAACTAAAGTTGTAATTTATACAAATTCTAAAGACAAAAATATAATCCAATCTTTGTTATCCAAATATCCTGGTGCAGAACTATCTCCTGAATCAATTACTTGTCTTGGAGGTATTACAGTGAAATCAAAAGATGGTGCAATGAAATTTGATAATACTCTTGATGCAAGAATTCAGCGTATGAAGCCTTTAATAAGGAAAGAAATTGCCACAAAATTCGGAGTAGGTAATTAGTATGGCAGCTCAAGGTAGAATTGTTTGGGTAAGCGGTCCTGCAGTAAAGGCAGATGGAATGTCTGATGCCAAAATGTATGAAACAGTAGTCGTTGGCAATTCAAAATTAGTTGGAGAAGTTATTCGTCTAACTGGTGATGTTGCATTTATTCAAGTTTACGAGTCTACAAGTGGACTAAAACCAGGTGAACCAGTTGTAGGCACAGGAAATCCACTTAGCGTTTTATTAGGTCCAGGTATTATTGGACAAATTTACGATGGAATTCAAAGACCATTAAAAGAATTATCAAAAGCTTCCGGCTCATTCATTGGCAGAGGTATCACAACAACTCCTGTCGACATGGTGAAGAAATTTCATTTTGTACCCACTGTTAGTAATGGTGATGATGTTACTGCAGGAAATGTAATTGGAACTGTTCAAGAAACTGATCTTATTCTTCATTCTATTATGGTTCCACCAGATCATCTTGGCGGAAAGATCTCAAATATGGTAAGTGAAGGAGATTATAATTTAGAAACTGTACTAGCTACTACTGAAAAAGATGGACAAAAAATTCCTCTTAAAATGTATCATAGATGGCCTGTTAGAAAACCACGTCCATACAAAAACAGATACGATCCAACAGTTCCACTTCTTACAGGACAACGTGTTATCGATACCTTTTTCCCAATTGCAAAAGGTGGAACTGGTTCCATTCCAGGTGCATTTGGAACAGGAAAAACCGTTACGCTACACCAGATTGCAAAATGGGCTGATTCACAAGTTGTAGTTTACATCGGATGTGGTGAAAGAGGAAACGAAATGACTGAAGTACTTGTTGAATTTCCACATCTTAAAGATCCACGTAGTGGCAAACCACTTATGGATAGAACCGTTTTGGTTGCAAATACAAGTAACATGCCAGTAGCTGCAAGAGAAGCAAGCATCTACACAGGTGTAACAATTGCTGAATATTATAGAGATATGGGTTATGACGTTGTACTTGTAGCAGATTCTACAAGTAGATGGGCAGAATCACTTAGAGAAATGAGTGGAAGATTAGAAGAGATGCCAGCAGAAGAAGGTTATCCATCATATCTTGCATCAAGATTAGCAGAATTTTATGAAAGAGCAGGACGTGTTAGAGCAATTGGCAGCCCTGATCGTGATGGTTCAGTCACATTAGTTGGTGCCGTTTCACCATCTGGCGGAGATTTCACTGAACCTGTAACAACACATACTATGAGATTTATCAAAACATTTTGGGCTTTAGATGCTAAACTTGCTTACTCTAGACACTATCCATCAATTAACTGGATGAATAGCTATTCTGGTTATCTTGGAGATATTGCAAAATGGTGGGGTGAGAATATCAACAGCGATTGGTTATCTCTAAGAAGTGAAGCTTATGGTGTCTTACAAAGAGAAGATACCCTAAAAGAAATTGTTCGACTCTTAGGTCCAGAAGCATTACCTGATGAAGAAAAACTAATCCTTGAAGTTGCAAGAATGTTGAAGATTGGTCTATTGCAACAAAATTCATTTGATGATGTTGATACTTATTGCAGTCCTCAAAAGCAATACAAATTATTAAAATTATCCGTCGAGTTTTACAGAAGAGGTCAACAAGCACTTAAAGAAGGCGCATCGTTAGCTGATATTCGCGCAATGGCTATAATTCCTACATTGCTTAAAGCAAGAATGGATATCAAAGACGATGAAATTCCAAAACTTGATCAATTAGATATTGATATGAAAGAACAATTCAAATCTATTGTAGGAGTAAAAGTTTCAAATTGACAGCTAAAGGTGGAGTTCAATACAGCAAGATTGCAGAAATCAAAGGTCCACTAGTAGTTGTTGATGATGTTGAAAATGCAGCATTTGATGAACTTGTAGAAATTGAAACTAAAGAAGGCGAAAGAAGATTAGGTAAAGTTCTTGAAGTTGGAAATGGTAAAGCAATAGTTCAGGTATTTGAGGGAACCACTGGATTGTCTATTTCTGGTACTAGTGCAAAATTTGTGGGTAAACTTATGGAAATGCCAGTATCAAAAGAAGTACTTGGCAGAGTATTTGATGGATTAGGTAGACCAAAAGATGGACTCCCAGATCCAATCGCTGATAAATTTATTGATATCAACGGAGAACCAATGAATCCCGAACAACGTGAATATCCAAAAGACTTCATTCAAACTGGTGTTTCTGTAATTGATGGGATGATTACTCTAGTAAGAGGACAAAAACTACCTATATTTTCTGGCTCTGGTATGTCACATAATATTCTTGCAGCACAAATTGCAAGACAGGCAAGTGTTGTTGGTACAAAAGATGACTTTGCAGTAGTATTTGCAGCAATTGGTGTGCAATACAGTGAGGCAGAATATTTTAGAAGAAGTCTTGAAGAATCCGGTGCACTAAAAAGAAGTGTTCTATTTTTAAATACCGCAGATGATCCAGCAATTGAAAGAATTATCACTCCACGTGTAGCATTAACTGTAGCTGAATATCTTGCATTTGATCTTGGAATGCATGTTCTTGTAATACTAACTGATATGACAAATTATGCAGAAGCATTAAGAGAAATTAGTGCCGCAAGAGAGGAAGTTCCAGGTAGAAAAGGCTATCCAGGTTATCTCTATACTGATCTTTCAACAATTTATGAAAGAGCAGGAAAATTAAATGGAAGAAAAGGTAGTGTCACACAAGTTCCAATTTTATCAATGCCATCTGATGATATTACTCATCCGATTCCTGATCTCACTGGATATATCACAGAGGGTCAAGTTGTACTTGGACGAGATTTATTCCGACAAGGTGTTTATCCACCAATCAATATTTTGATGAGTCTCAGCAGATTGATGAAAGATGGAATTGGTGAAGGAAGTACAAGAGCAGACCACAGTGAAGTCTCAAATCAAGTTTATGATGCATATTCTAGAGCACAAGAAGTAAGAGCACTAGCTGGAATTGTAGGTAAAGCAGGATTAACAGAAATTGATTTGAAATACATGGATGTAGGTGATGTTTTTGAAAAAGAATTTCTTACACAGGCAACTGATGAAAATAGAACCATAGAAGAAACTCTTAATTTACTCTGGAAAATTGTTTCAAAACTTCCAAAGAATGAAATTACTAAAATTAAAGACAAATACATAGACCAATACTATCAGGAAAACTAACAGTATGTCATTTGGACAGAATGTAGCTGCAACAAAAATTGAACTTCTAAAATATAAAAAATCTAACCAAGTTGCAACAATGGTTCAGAAAATCTTAGATGATAAACGTAAAGTTCTTTTAAAAAATATTGAAGAAATGATTGAAGAAGCCTCTAAAGCAAGAGGTGGGATTTGGGAGCCATTACAAGATATTTACAAATCAGTTAATGAGGCATACCTTGCATTAGGAACAAATACTGTCGATTCTGTTGCTGAATCTACTCCACCTGTAATGCAAGTTGATGTCCATGTACGTAGAGTTGTAGATGTAAAAATTCCTGCACTCACAGTTACTGAAAAGGATACAAAATCAATGCCATATGGATTTGCTGATACCAACTCATCAATAGATCGAGCAGCAAAACAGATCAAAGAATTACTTCCTAAAATCTGTAAAGCTGCCGAATATGAAAATTCAATTTTTAGTCTTGCAAAAGCACTTGAAAAAACCCAAAAACTACTAAATGCATTAGAAAATGTAATTATCCCACAATATCAACAAAAAATACGATTTATTCTTGCAACTCTTGAAGAAAGAGAAAGAGAAGAATTCGCAAAGTTAAAAAAAGTGAAAGCAAAGATGGTGAGTAGGAAATAATGACAAAAGAAGAAATTAAAAAATTAGTTGAAAATTCTAAAAAGATATTAGAACATGATCATGAAAATTTTGTTAAATCTATTAAAAATGATCTAACATCATTCAAAAAGAAAACACTAGATCAAATTTAACATTAAAACATCATCATGATTTAAATATGGAACTAGAAGAGTCGGTACATAAATGAAATCTATCGTATTGCTACTTTTGGCAACAATTGCAATATCTATAACTGGTTTGACTGGAATTGCTTATGCTCAGGAAGAATCAGCAGCAGGTAGTGCAGACTCGATGAAACTTTTAGGTGCAGGTCTGGCCTTTGGTCTAGCAGCAGCTGGAGCAGGTATAGGTTTGGGTCAAGTAGGCGCAGCAGGTCTTGCAGTAATTAGTGAAAACCCAGCATTGCAGTCAAAAGTATTCATTTTCGTAGGTATGGTTGAATCCATCGCAATTTACGGTATAGTCATGATGTTTATCATCCTGGGACAATAAACCCAGTAGTACCATCTTTTTCAAATTTTTAATTATATTTTAGTTTGTTAACATCTAATACTCTTGAACAATATCTGCATTTCAGGACTCTTCCCTCTTTGTCAATTACATCCATCACTGATTCAATATGCTCAGTGCTATTAGTGATGCAATCTGGATTTGAACAACGGAAAATTCTATCTATCTCATTTGGAAGTGCAACTCTTCTCTTTTCAATCAGTTTGTAGTCTTTGATGATGTTAATTGTTGCTTTTGGAGCAATTACTGCAAGCTTGTTTGTATCATCATCTTTTAGAAATTTGTTCTCCACTTTGATTATGTCTTTTTTCTTAAATTTTCCACTTGGTACGTTAAGAGCAATTGTGATGAGACTTCCGTCTTTACCATCAATTCTTAAAGCATTTAGGACCTGAAGCCCCTTTCCCTCATCAATGTGATCCAACACAGTACCTTCCTTAATTCGTCGAACCATGAGTTCGGACTCTTGCATCAGAATACTTTGTATAGTCACTTGTATATATCATTGAAAGAATGAACGAGTTCTACCAAAAAGACATAATTTCTATCAAGGACTTTAACAAGGCTCAACTTGAACAAATCTTTGCATCATCTGATAAAATAATGAAACTTAACCCTATAGAAAGAAGAGAAATTTGTAAAGGTAATACACTTGGCTATCTTTTTTATGAGCCAAGTACTAGAACTCGTCTTAGTTTTGATGCTGCTATGGCTTCAGTTGGTGGTAATTCTTTAGGAATTTCTGATATCTCCTCATCATCTACCAAAAAAGGTGAGAGTCTTGCAGATACTGTGAGAATCATGTCAAATTATTCAGATGTACTTGTATTAAGACATCCTCTTGACGGTTCAAGTAGATTTGCAGCTGAGGTTTCTTCAAAACCGGTTATCAATGCTGGAAGCGGAACTGAAGAACATCCAACACAAGCTATACAAGATTTATTTACAATAAGAAAAGAAAAGAAAAAAATTGATGGACTCAAAATAGGAATCATCGGTGATCTAAAATATGGACGAACAGTTTATTCTCTATTATACGGTCTTGGAAATTACGATGTAGATGTCCATTTGATTTCTCCTGAATCATTAAGAATTAGATCTGATTCTGTTTATGAAATAAAAAAGAGATTGTCTTTTACTGAATCTACTAAGATTGAAGACTGCATTGATGATCTTGATGTTCTATATGTTACACGAATTCAAAAAGAAAGATTTCCTGATGAGGAAGAATATCTCAAAGTAAAAGGAAGTTATGTTGTGGGACTTGATTTATTGCAAAAGATGAAAGATGATTCTATTATTCTACATCCATTACCTAGACTAGATGAAATTTCTACTGATGTTGATAACACAAAAAATGCAAAATATTTTGAACAAGCTGAATATGGAAAACATACACGAGCTGCATTACTGGGATTAGTTCTAAATGAAAATGGATTCTAGATTTTAAAAATCCATTTTATAATTAAAATTGATTACGCATTCCATATATCTAGAGTCATATTAAATAACAACAGTTTGACACAAACAAAAATTCTGCCTATCTTTCCTTTGGATCTGGTATTGTTTCCTAGACAGGAATTACCTCTAAGAATTTTTGAGCCTAGATACAAGCAGTTAGTTGATGATTGTATGATAGGTGATGGTCAATTTGGTGTATGTCTAATTGATGTAAATAACTCGATTGATGGTTGGACTGCACCAAAATTCATTGGTACAATTGCAAAGATCACTAAATGTGAAGACATTGAATTAGATGGAATGCAATTACACATTGAGACTATTGGTCGCAATAAATTTAAAATCAACAAAATAATCCCGCCCTCTTTTGCACAGCCTTCAGATTATGATCCATATTCTGTAGAAGGTCATAGAAGTATTTCAGAAATGCATGAAAAATTAGGAACTGAACAAAAAATGTACATTCGTGCCGAAGTTGAATTAATTCCAGAAATTGATGATAATGTGCCTTTAGACAAATGGGAAAAACTAGTAGAAATGTGGAAAAATAAAATTATTCAACAAGCATTACCACAAATTATCGAATCTCATTCCCTAGATCATGTTTTAGAAAAATATTATCTTACTACAGAAATACCTACGATCGATTATGTTTATTCTTTGTCTGCACTTGGAGCTAAAGATCCAAATGAATTACAACCAATACTAGAAGCTAACAATATGGATGATCTGATTCAAAAAGTTCAAGAATTACTTACAGTAAAATAATCCCAATATGTCTAGAATTATATTGTCATTGCTAAAATTTGTAATATTTACAGTAGCCGTATCTTTACTAATTCCAACATCAAGTGTTTATGGACATGGATTTGGAATTGATACTATTCGTTCAGTTGATGTACAAGGAAAAAAAATCTCCATTTCAGTAGAACTCCCAATGACATTTGAGCAAACTGGTGAAAAACAAATTACAATTACAGCAACCGAAGATAAAACCAAAGAAAATGCAAAAAATGTTACATTTCTTGTTGGTTTATTTCATGAAAACAAAATGATATTTAGAAATTATTTTTTTACATCTGATGGAGTTCTTCCAATCAAGGTAAATTCTGCACAAGAAGGTGAAATTACGATTCATGGAGAACAAGATTCCTTGTTAGGTGCATGGCATGGAACTGATTCTAATCCAATAATGATTTCTGGTCCCATCTTCAATTCAGGCGGACTGTACAATTTTGAAATCGAGGTAAGAACAATTGATGAGCCAACAAACATAATTGAAAATTCTGGTGTTTACAATGCAGACCTAACTATTGTAGATAGTACTGAATTTTTACAAAAAGACGCCAAAAATAATGATATTGAGTTTAAAGTAAAGTCATATTTTGACAATATCTCCAATTTTGAGTATGATCCTATTGCCCAACAAGTGACATTTGAGATGCCTTTTGATTGGAGCGAAAAACAAATGTCTCATGTTCCAGTCGTGCACGAAGAAGTACATTTTCCAAAGAATTTTGCTGAATTTTTGTCTCCAAGCTATACAGGCAAAGCAAATGGAATTGACTTGTTTAAGGCATCAATTACAGTTGATGATTATACTGAAAATGATGAAAGAATAGTTCATTTTGTTTTGTTACAGGATCATCTCAGATTCATAAAGAATCAACTACAAAAATCTGGGGAGCCATTGCCCGATAAAATTATCTTTACGCTTTCCAAGTCCGAAAATATAGCATTCCCATTAACTGCATTTACAAGAAGTGAGGACTTTCAAGTGAATCTTTCATGGGATCCAATAGAGATCGCACCTGGACAAAATACAAATTTTGTCTTTACAATCAGAGATGGTAAAACTGGAGAGCCACTACGTAACTCAGATTATACTTTTGTAATAATACAAAATGGCAAGGAGATTCATAGAATTACTGGAACTGCACAAGTTGGTGGAGAATTTGAACGATATGAATTTGCCGAGGATCAGACAGGTCCTACAATTATCAGATTTGAAAATATTAGAAATACAGGTCAAGAAACTGAATTTGGAATAGTTATTGCTCCTGAATTTGGAGTAATTGCAATTGTGATTCTATTTTCTGCATTATTTGTAGTTGTTTTAGCATCTAAAAATTGCCTTTCAAAAAATCTGATTTCTAATTAATTCTATAATGTTACTAATTTTACAGTATCCATGTTTTTGTTTACTTGGAAATCTTTTGTAATAGTTGATACTCTTTCTGCATCACCATCAATTACAAATAATTCCATACATTTCTCTCCCTCAATCTTACTGTGTAGATGAGTTGTGATCAGATCTTCAAAATTATGTTTTATTCCAGACACAACATGATCAAATTCATCATTATGGACGACTAAAAGAATGGCGTGAATATTTCCTGTTAACTCCAACTTTTGTTTTTCTTCTGAAACAAATGTTCTAATCCCTGCTCTTACTGCCTCAGACCTACCTGAAAAGCCCATGGTTTTTTGCAGCTTGTCCAATTCCGATAAAATTTCCTTATTCAGTGAAATTGAGATTATTGGCATAAATGATGATTGTTATTAATTATCTTATAAGTTTAGCAATTAAAGTTATTAATGTTTTATAGAGTTATTAATAACTTAAATCAAAATTGCTTGTGAACAACCAAGTAAAACTAGCAATAATTTCAATTATTGTTATAATTCCACTGATCTCATTTGTTGTTTTTTCAAGTGATTCAATACAATTTAAGAAAACAAACGAATCAAAATTGCAAGTAATATCGTCATTTTATCCATTACATGAATTTTCACAAAATGTTGGTAAAGAAAAAGTTGATGCAAAATTATTGGTTCCAGTTGGGATTGAACCACATGATTGGGAGCCAACAATAAAAGATGTACAGAAAATGCAAAAATCAGATCTTATTATAATTAATGGAATTGGATTTGAAAACTGGGTTGATAAATTATACGAAATGAATTACCAAGGAGTGGTAGTCGATACTAGTATTGGAATTATAAAAAATATGGATGAAGAATCATCAATACCTAAAGAATCTTATGATGAATCTGGAGATCCACACATTTGGTTAAACCCAGTTTTTGCAAAAATTCAAGTCCAAAACATTGCAGATGCATTTTCAGATTCAGATCCTGAAAATAGACAATATTTTCAAGAAAATGCTGCAAATTACATAAACGAATTAGATTTACTTGATTCAAAGATTCGTAATGAGTTATCTGGATGTAATCATGATTTTATAGCATTTCATGATGCTTTTTCATATTTTGCTGATGAGTATGGTCTTACACAACATACTGTAATTTCTTCATATGAACCACATGCAGAACCTACTGCCAAAACTTTGGAAAATGTAATCAATAAAGCTAAACAGCTTAATCTTAAAATTATTTTTACTGAAGAAACAGCTGATCCTAAAACCTCTCAAGTGATTGCAAATGAAATCGGAGGAAAAATCCTAGTTTTATCTCCATTAGAAATTAGTGGTGATGGTACTTATATTTCTAAAATGACTGAGAATCTAAATCATCTAAAGGAGGCATTATGTTGAAAGTAGTTGAAATCGAACATCTTACAATTCAATATCCTGACGTAAAAGCCATAGATGATGTTAGTTTCACGATTAACCAAGGTGACTTTTTAGGCATAATTGGTCCTAATGGCGCAGGAAAATCGACGCTTTTTGCTGCAATACTTGGTCTTAATACGAAATACAAAGGCACAATCAAATTTTTTGGAACTGACATTAGAAAATCCAAAAGTTATCTTAAGGAAATTGGTTACGTACCACAAAAACCAATCTTTGAGAAAAATTTTCCTGCAACAGTTAATGATGTTGTTAAAATGGGATTACAAAAGGAATCAGATGAAAATAAAATCGATGAAATCTTACAACAACTTTGGATACATGAGCTAAGTGAAAGAAGAATCGGTGAACTATCTGGTGGACAACAACAACGTGTATTTATTGCAAAAGCATTGGTGAATAGTCCCAAAGTTCTGATTTTGGATGAACCAGTAACTGGTATTGATCAACAAAGCATAGATCTTTTTTACAGTATTTTAAAAGAGCTAAACTCCAAACAAAACATCACAATAATTTGGTCTTCACATGATCTAGATGCAGTAAACAAATTAGCAAATCATGTAGCTTGTCTTAATAGAACTCTTTTCTTTCATGGAGAATCTGATGATTTCTTCAAAAATGATGATCTTGTAAAACAATATTCTGAAGCTTCTATGCAGGAACACATGCATAATCATTAGAAATGACTTTTGAAATTTTTACTTTTAGTTTTATGCACAGAGCAATCATTTCTGGTATTGCAATTGCAATCTTATGCTCAGTAGTTGGACTTTTTCTAGTTCTAAGACGTTATTCATTATTTGGTGATGCAATCGCTCATTCATCATTTGGTGGAATTGCACTTGGTTTGATGGCTGGAATATATCCACTTTGGACTGCATATGGTGTTTCAATAGTTAGTGCACTAATTATGACACGAATTAAAGACCGATTCAACATATCTGGAGATGCATCTATAGCGGTTCTTTTGTCTTCAGGAATAGCAGTTGGGCTTGTAATTATTGGATTATCTGGAGGATTTACTCTTGATATTTTCAGCTTTCTTTTTGGAAGTATATTGCTTGTCAGTGTTAATGACACAATTCTAATTTTATCATTGACTGGAATTATCCTAATTGTAATTCTTTTGCTCTATCGTCAGATTCTTTATTCTACATTTAACGAAGAACAAGCCAAAGTTAGCGGCATTCCAGTTGAGAAAATCAATTATCTTATTGTCTTTATGGCAGGACTTACTGTTGTAACTTCAATACAGCTAGTTGGCGTTTTGCTAATTTCTGCCCTCTTTGTAATTCCAAATGTAACTGCAATAATGTATGGAAGAGGATTTAAACAAACTGCAATAATCTCAATTAGCTTCTCTATATTTTCTGTAGTTGCAGGAATTCTGGTTTCATATCTTTTTGATATCACACCAGCAGGAACAATTGTGTTAATTGTAATTGGAATATTTGGATGTACAATAGGAATAAAATCTGCTGGATTGTTATCCCGACATAACTAACTCATTTAATCTTCTTTTATCTTTTAGACTTTTGACAAAAAATAATGATGTTGCAATTATGCCCATTGCTATTAATGGTGATGCAATCTCAGTATATTTTAATTTAAAACCATCTGCATTTGGTATTTGAGATGTTATTGCAGGAATCTCTGTAATCTTTATCATTGCTAACTTGTTTCCTTGTTGTTCAACAAACCAGACATTATCTTTATTATCTGATGTTGAAAACTGTGCAAATGATGTTGCAGTTGGGATTGGAACCTCAATCAAATTTTTGTTATATGGATCATATGCTGCAATCTTGTCTATAGTATGCTGTTGAATCCAAATATTTCCAAATCTGTCAAATGACATTCCATAAGGCAATGCCTCTTTATCTGGCACTGGCACTCTCTCAAATGTTTCAAGAATTGGATCAAACTTGGTAATTGCCATACCTGTATGTTCGGCAATCCACAAATTTCCATCATCATCAAAGATTATAGCTTCAGGTGACGCAAGAGATTTTTCAGGTGTAAATTCTGTTATGTCATTATTTTTTGGATTGATAAATCCTATTTTACCAGATGCAGATTCAGTAAACCAAATTTTTCCCTCATTATCAATTGTCAATGCAAATGGGAGTGATTCTCTTGCAGGCAGCTTAATTTCTTCAAATGTATCTAATTCTGGTTGATATTTTAAAATCACATCTTTGTTAGTAATTACAATCCAAATGTTTCCATCAAAGTCTGCCTGAATGAAAGTAGCTGTATTCTCATAAATCACCGGATCTATTTTTGGCAAAGTTTTTGTGATAATTTGCTGATCATTTGGATCAAAATACCCTATCTGATTTCTTGGTGTATCAGTAAACCAAATTCTTCCTTGGTTATCTTGTGTAAGTAACATAGTAGTTAATCCGTCAAATGAGTGTGAGGTAAATTCTTGCGTATCAAGTGAGAACTGCCATAATCTAGGAGAAGATGGATCACTTACCCAAATTGAGCTCTTTCCGTCATACAATGGGTAAAGAGGTTTTGAGGATTCCGGCAACTCATATTCTATGATTTCTGTTTTAAGATCTGTCAATCTTGGCTTAACTAGTAAATTCATAAAAATCGATTCATTTGCATTCTGCTTTCTTTGAGTCTCTATTTCCGCTTGCCACTGACCTGAGAATCCAAATATTATCTCTCCTTGAAATTCAATTGGTTTGCCTTCTTCTTGCTTGATAATATTCATTGGTATTTCTATTGGAGAAATATTTCTCTGAGGATTTGAGATCTTCACTTTGATTTGATCTGAATCATACAATGGTTTGTTTTCAAAATCACTAATCTTTACTAGAATTGTGTTTGTACCGCTAGAAAATGGCGTTATTTTAACATCAAATTTTGTATTTTCGGAAAATTCTATTGTACTAAAATCATATGAAATTTTCTGCGCATCAGCTTGTTTTATTTCTCCAGCAGGCAACGTTCCATTGGCAAGTAATGCGACAACTCCTAAAAGAACAATTCCTAGCACTACATCAAATTTCAATGATCTTTTTAGTTTCTTGTATACCGCAATGGATCCTGACTGTAAATCCTTTTCAGCCTTTTTTTGAATCTTAAACTGGAAATATCCTCCCAACCCAACCATGACTGCTGCAATTGAAATCTTTACAAGAATTAATTTTCCATACACTGATCCTGTAATCAAACCAACATCACTTTCCAAAAACCACATGAGTGTTGGTCCAGTAATTATTACAATTCCTACCGCAACAATAAACATAATTGAAAATCTTGGAATTAAAACAAGTGTCATCTTCTCTCGTTTTGCTCCATCTAACTGTGAAAATGTGGGCAATAACGTAAATACAAAGTAAATTATGCCTCCAATCCAAACTGCGGCCACAAAATTATGAATATAATCTAAAATAACTGCAGGAGTCTCTCCACTTGCTGCACCATGTCCAATTATACTTGAAGTTCCAATTAATACAAGTGTCGCTGCAAGCATTGGAATTTTATTTTTGATAGAAAGATTCTTTTTTCTATCCATCCCAAACCACAAACCAAGAAGAATAACTGTAATTATCATTCTAATTAGCCACATATTTCCAAAATCCGTTTTAATTACTTCAAAAACTGAGGTTTCCAATCTTATGGTCTGTACTGCTAACATCAAAATATTTGAGGCAAAAATCAGCAATAATCCAATACCTGTAACTGTCATGAATTTTCCATGATGGAAAAATTCTAGTTTTTCTAATTCTTTTCTGACTAGCTGTTTACTTTGAGTTCCCCAGATTAGCATTGAGGCAATTACAACACCTAACACAATGGTCTGACCTACAAGTCCTGGAAATCTTGATCCTGCTTCAGGTAAAAATACAAGTTCACTTGTTGATAATTGCTGTTCAGGAACTATTACATCCCCTACTCCAAAATTAAATGCACTAGGTACAAGATGTCCATCTACTTTTGAGAGGACACTAGTTGTTACTGTATAAACTCCGCTCTCTAATGAAGGAGTAGTTACAATTAGGGATTTTTCATCTTCAAAATACTTTGTATCTTTGTTATCAATCTGATCTCCATTACTATCAAATACTTTGAGATAACTAAAATTAACATCGATTAGTTCTGAAAAATAAACTACAACTTGTGTTATTCCCTCAGATGCGTTTGATGATGAATTTGGACTAGTCTCCAGAGTAAATGGATGAGCTACAGCATATGGAATAGATACTGATAAAATTAATAGTGAAATAATTAGAAGTTTCCTCATTTACTTTTCAGATTATGTCTAACAATTTAAACAGTTTTCATTTAGTTCGAAGTTTGTACCAATTCACGTAAAGATAATAACATGTTACAATAAAGTAACAGTCATGAAAGTTCTTACTTTGGGATTAATTGGATTATTGTTTTCCATTGGATTTGTATCTCAATCTTTTGCTCATACAACAGTTGAGGTAGAACCTTACAAAATTGAGGCAGGTTGGGGACTTGAACCCCCAGTCGTAGGTATAAGAAATGATTTTGTTTTTAAAATAACTGAACCTAGTGATACTCCCAACTCATACAAAGGAGTTACAAACGCATTCAAAAATCTAGAAGTTACAGCAATGTTTGGGGGAGCCTCAAAACAAATTGATATTCACTCTGATCCCAAAATAGGATATTATTTTTCACCTGTAATTCCAACAAAAACTGGAACCTATACCATGTATTTCAAAGGGGAAATCAATGGAGTTCCAATTGATGTACAAATTCCAGTTGAAGATGTAGAAAGTACTGCAATCTTGGATTTTCCACAAACTAGTGATTCATCATCGGATCAGGATGTAACTTCACTCAAAAATGCAATTTCATCGCTACAAAGAGAAGTTTCTTCTATGAAAGATGGCTCAGAAAGTGTTGATGGTGGTGCAGCATATGACTTTGCAATTTTTGGATTATCTATTGCAGCTGCTGCAATAATCTTGGCGATTATCGCTTTAATAAAAAGAAAATAGAAAAAAGTTAATTCCTTAAAATCTTGGAATTACTCTTAATTTTGCAGTAACAGCAACAATACTTATGATTGCAACAGCAAGTATCATCATTGCAATTGTTCCAAATTCTGGAACAACGTTTGAAAATACTACTACTTCACCAATAGGTCCTGTTTTTGGATCATCTATTCCATAACCTTGGAAGGTAATGGTGATCTCTACTGGATCTGATGAACTAAGTGGTGCTGTTGTATGCATGCCTTTTCCATCATGATGATGTGCACCAATATCATTTAGTACTTCTTCACTATTTTGTGTTACCATGATGTCGTGATTAACATGTTCTGCGCCATGGAATTCAACGGATATTTCCATTTTTTCACCGCTAGTTGGTGTGGAAGTCCAAACTGAAACTTCTGTGCCATCAGATAGCATTCCGGTTGCAGATGCATCATCCATATGTTCTTCCGTCATACCATCATCATGTTCGTCATCATGTTCTTCTGCTCCTGCTTCTTGTACTACAATTAATCCTTTCATCCATGGATGAACCATACAATAGTATGGGAAATCACCTACAGTTGTTGCTGTCCATTCATATGAACTTCCAGCAATTACTAAACTGCTGTCAAATACACCTGATGGACCATCTGCCGCAGTACCTGCTGTGAAGGTATGTGCTGCAGTATCAGTATTAGAAAATATTACTTTTCCACCAACATCTACTGTTGCTTCTTTTGGAATGTAACATCCTTCTGCAGTCTCTTCACATCCTGGTGCACCAGATCCTGGTGCTGGAGTAATTGTAACTTCGCTATGATCTGCAAATGCAGCTGGTGTTAATGCAACTAATCCTGCTACAATGGCAAATAATACGAAGAGAGAGATTATAGCTTTTGTCTTCATTAAGTCAGGTACCTGATTGGATAAATAAAAACCTGACTAGAAATACCAGATATAAATTCTATTTTCTTTTAAACTGGTATATTTTCATAATTCCAAATACCGGAATTCCAAAATACATTCCAACATTCATCAAAATAATTCCTATACCATATCCTATCATTTCTTGTTCTGAATCAATATTGACATGATTTAATAAAGAAAGTGACGTAAGCATTGGTGTTAATGTGATTTTGATCGCTTCTTTGAAAATTGGCTGTTCTCTTTCATAGTCTGCAATTGTTGGAGAAAATGAATAATAAAACTGATTAAAAATTGTCATAAATGCAGTTCCTGATTGAGTGGAAAGAATAATGTTGTCTCTTAATTCTCTAAGTTGCTGCACTTGAGGAGATAATTCTGAACCAAAAGCTGCAGTAGCAATTAGACAAGCTCCACCATTTTTATCATTTACCGGTGGTGGTTGTGCAAAAGCTTCTCCAACTGTAACATCAAATGAAACTTTTTCTAAAGGGATTGGTTGGAATAATATTCCTTCTATTCCAAGTTCTACAGAATAAACTCCATTATCAGTAAACTCAACCGGAATTTTAACTGAACCTACTGAAGTATGAGTAAGTGGTATTGGTCCAAACACATCTTTACCATCTTTTGAAACTAGAATTGTATAATCAATATGTTCTTGAATTTTTTTTGTTTGAGGATTAATAAAATCAATATGTAGTTTAGTTTGAGCTCCTGGAAGTATATCATCATATGCTAAACTGACATCTAGCGTTCCTTTATCTGTTTGTAGGATTTGTGAATTTGTTTGAGCAAATGCTGGAATAATTAATAACGGAATTAAAAGTAATATGATTAGAAATTTCACAAGTTCTCTTTGTTATATCATGAATAAAAATTAGTCGATTATTTCAAATTTAGTTTTTTACAATAGTAACAGAAATTAATAACTAAATAGCATTCTAGTATTGTACTTTGAACTCTTTTACTATTCACAATTTTGCAATTTTGATTTTTACTATTAGTTTTCTTGTCACGACTACAATTTATCTGGATACTGTTTTTGCTGAAGATAAAACAATTTCTAATCATAATGAACGTGATATAACATATGTGGCAAAATTTGTTTGTGGTTCTATAATGGATGGTACTGGACCATTACGACCAGGTCATTATAATACTGATATTAGTATCACTAACAAACAATTATCTAAAATCTCATTTTTTTGGACAGTATCTGTAAATGATGGGCTGATATCACATTCAACTCTAATGACATTAGATCATCAAGAATCAACAGGTTTTGATTGTAGAGATATTAAGAAAGTAGTAGGCTTAGAAAATAGTACATCTCATTTAGGAGGATTTGTATTTATTACAATTCCACAAAATTATGATATTGCTAATCCAAATGCTGTGGTCCAACATTCTTCTGATAGTATTAACTTGTTAGATGTACAGGTTTTCTTTACTGCCAACGCTTTAGATACATTACCTCATGAAGTAGCACTAGAAAAAATATCATTTTATATTCTTCATGATGATACTGGCAAAATCCCAAAACATATGATAAAAACAACATTGGATGTTACATTAGAATCAAAACTAAATGTAATAACTGATACTGAAAGAAAAGTAAAAGAAATTCTATCAAAAACATATGATATTTCTGAAAATGAATTTGACAAAATAGAACTCAGAATAAAAAATGTCTCAATAGGAGTTGGTTCTATGATTGATGATCATGCAATTTCTCTAAGTATAGTAAAGCCACAAGTATACTTGCAAGATACTGAGTAAAATAATCTTGAATTGTTAAGTCATATATATGTCAAAATTAGCAATATGATCATGATTTACTCCAAACTTCTTATCTTGTCTGTATCTGCATTAATAATTTTGCAGACTTCATATGTTTATGGTGATGGATTAACACAAGAAAATCTTCCTCCAGCAAGTGTGGGTGATAGAGACGCTAGTCTTTTCATCAAAATCAGTCCACCTATTCTTACTAAAGATACAGCAGGCGATAAATTTTTAGAATTAACCCTTTTTGATGCTAACACAGGAAAAGCAATCAAGCACACATCATTTTTTATAACTGTTGATAAAGAAGGAAAACTTTTGATGAGAAATTTATTTCATACACATTCTGGTAATTTAATCATTAAAATTCAATCTGCAGATCTAGACGTTAATGATGTTGTTGTGTATGGGGATCAGGAACCGTATCAGGGAGGATGGACTTCTATTAATGATAAAATCACTGTCAAGGCTCCTATCTTGCTTGATGCAGGCTTGTATCACTTTGAAATAGAGATTTTTGGAATAGATTTTGACAACAATATATTCATTCCAGAAGATGCCCCAAAATTTGACTCTTGGCTTAGTGTTGGAGATATTTCTAACAAAACAATTTCCAGCGGAGGCAAATCTTATGATTTATCTATCACATCATATTATGATGAAATAAATAGTTTTAATTATGATGAAACCAAAAAATTGGTTTCATTTTCAATGCCATTTAACTGGGATATAACAAGATTAGAACAACAAAATGTTTTTGTCCATGAAGAAATTCATTTTCCAATTTCCTTTACAGAATTTTCACAAAGTGGAACATACAAAGCCACAGTAAATGGATTTCCTGTTACTGGAAGAATGTTAATCGCTGATCCATATTCAATGGATAAGACATTAATTCTTCACTATTTGTTAAGCAAAGAAAATATCTTGGATATTGCAAAAACTATCAAACCTGGAACAAAAACAATGGACTTCAATTTGTCTCCAGATGCTGGATTAGTATCAAAAAAAAATTCATTTGATGTTAAATTTTCTAGTGGTGCGTTTGCTAGAGTGCAATATGATTCTAAATTAATTTCAGGTGAAAAAATACCGTTTGAAATAACTTTTTTTGATAAAGACAACAAATTACTAAAATGGGTTACCTATGGTTACAGAATAGAAGACTCTTCATCCACTATAGTTTATGAATCACAAAATACCGATCCTAATTCACCTGGTGTAGTTTTGACAGAAGGCATTGATAAACATGAATTTGATTTCCGATCTGCTGGTAAATACAAGATAACATTGGCACTTTTTAGTCATGGAATAGATAATTTACAAACATTATCTGGAATAGCAAATGCATCTTTTGATATAGGAACGGAAAATAGCAAAATCCCATCATGGATTAAAAATAATGCTGGATGGTGGGCAGACGGCTCAATTGACGATAATTCTTTTGTTCAGGGTATACAGTACCTGATCAAAGAAGGTATAATGAAAATTCCATCAACCACTCAAGGTACAGGTACCGGAGCAAATCAAATCCCATCATGGATTAAAAATAATGCTGGATGGTGGGCAGACGGCTCAATTGACGATAATTCTTTTGTTCAGGGTATACAGTACCTGATCAAAGAAGGTATAATGAAAATTCAGAAATAATCTTTAAAGTGATAAAATATGAAAGACATTAACAATATTCTTCCAAAAATACCTAACATGAGGTGGGGAGCTTTGATGAACAAAGCACCAACTAATGATAAAGTAAAAGAAATGAATAAAATTTTTCCTCATAATGGAAAATGGCATACTATCTTTGAAGAAAAAGATCAAGTAACTATTGATGGTAAACAAATTTGGAAAAAAGATTCAACCAAATGGACTTGATTGTTATTCCTTTTCAACATTGAAAAACAACGTATACGTTAATACATAAAAGCTTCATGAATTTTTCATGGTAATCAATACATCTGGATTGGTATAATTGTAGGAATCTTTTTTACAGGAATTGGTATTGGTTATGTGGTATTACAATCAACATACCAACCTCAACATATGATGAATGCACAACAAATGCAACAAATGATGAATGATCCACAATTCATGAATCAATGGCATAATACAATGATGAGTAAATCCTGTATATGTGGATAGTTGGATGAATATTATGATGAATGATCCTCAATCTATGCAGTATATGATGAATCATATGATGTCAAATCAACAGGCTATGCAACAATTTCATAATACAATGATGGATAATACACAACATATGCAAAACATGATGAATGATCCTCAACATATGCAAAAAATGTCTGATATGATGAGAAATAATCCACAAATAATGCAACACATGATGAATTTGATGAATGGTACAATGATGGGTCCAAACATGACTCATAATTATCCCTAATCATTTATTTTTTAATTCAAATCAAGAATATTTGTGAATAACTTAATCTAGATTTTTAAATAGACAATCAGAAAACAAAAGAATACTTGCAAGAAAAAATCTTACATTTGCTTATTTTATTATCGATTTCTATTTTCTCATTAACAATTGTAAATATTTATGGCCATGGTATGGGCAGTGAAATATTTCCACCTGTTGATCTAAATGGAAAGCAAGTAAGTCTAGAAGTTTCTTCATCTACAAACAATTCAGATGAAAATGATAATCAACAAATATCTATTTCATTAATTGATTATAATTCAAAAATTACTCTAAGAGATGTCACATTTCTGATAAAATCTAGTCATGGTGAACAATTTCTTTTTGAAAAAGAATTTCAAAGCAATAACGGATTTCTAGTCTTTAATTTTATATCTGAAAATACTGAAACAATCCAAATCCAAGAAGAGGATGGAGGAAATTTTTTTGCTTCATTACTTGGGCTAGATAATAAAAAGATCAACATAAAAGGTCCACGATTAAGTGACGGAGGACTTTACAAGTTTGATATTAGTATTCTTACAGCTGATGACTATTCAAAAAAAATAGATGTACCGCTTACTTTCAATGCAGGAATTTCTATCGCACAAACATCTGAACATGAAATTAAACATCCTATTTTTGGTAATCAAGTAATTCATGTTGTTACATATTATGATGAGATAAAGAATTTTCAATATGATATTAAATCCAAAGAGATTATTTTTTCAATGCCATTTAAATGGAGTGCAGATAATATCAATCAAACATCTGTAGTACACGAGGAATTAGTAATTCCAAAAACATTCGGTGATCTGTTAGTATCTGGATTTTCTATGTATATTAATGGCATTAAACTATCTGATGATATTGTAACAATCGATGATTTTTTTTCTGACCATCGAGTAGTTCATTTTATTATTAATCAAAAAGAATTGCAAAATATTTACAATAATCACCAAAATCAAAATGGAATGACTTTTCTTATAAAACCAAATTCTGATGATACTCAATTAAGTTCAGTTACCTCAAATGGACAATTTAGAATTCTTGTATCTTGGGAACCCAAAAACTTGCATTCAAATTCTAACGCTATAATCTATTTTGATGTGATTGATGTTTTTCTTAAAAATAGATCTATCGCAGTAAATTATGATTTTTCAATTACTCAAAATGATAAAATAATTTTTAAACAAAGTGGAATTAGTAGTGATTCTAAAGATAAACAAAACATAGCGGAATTTACAATACCTGATAACATATCTGGAATTGTTCAACTAAATTTCCAAAATCTTGGAGATAACAATCTTGCAAGTACATCTATTCCAATCGTCATTCGTAATACAGCATATGTAAATTATGATATTTCAATCCCATCTTGGATTAAAAACAACGCTGGTTGGTGGGCAGATGGACAAATTGATGATGAAACTTTTGTCCAAGGAATACAGTATCTGATCAAAGAAGGAATAATGAAAATCCCATCAACTACAAGTACAGGCACTGGAACAAATCAAATTCCATCTTGGATTAAAAATAATGCTGGTTGGTGGGCAGATGGACAAATTGATGATGAAACTTTTGTTCAGGGAATACAATATTTGATTAAAAATAAAATCCTTCATGTCTGATCGCATCTAATTCGAAACATGAACCAGTCTGTTTAAATTCATAAAAATCAAATTTATCTTGATTTGTTTAGACCACAGAGTTTGCTTGAGCGAAAATCAACCATATTCTCTCTAGTATTAGTTGGAGTAATTACAATACTGGCAATTCCAGTAATAATACCTCATATTTTCCATGGTTTCCATATAGCCCACATCTTTTTACATATATCTGGAATTACTCTTGCTGTATTCATTACGATTCTTGCAATAATGGCATATTCTAAACTAAAAACAAAAAGATTATTGTTGAGCACATTTGCTTTTGTAACTTTTATTGCAGCTGAAGTAGTCTTGGTAGTGGATGCTACATGGCCTACGCTTTATGATTTAGGCGATATTTCTCTATTAGAGGTAGGACATTTATTGACGTTTAGCACATTAGGATTATTGGCTTTGGGTGTGTTTAGAAATGACTGATAGAACTATACAATTACAGCAAATCATAGATCAAAATCCAGGAATTCAATTCAGAGAGATTATGCGATCTTCTGGATTAAAAAATGGCGTTCTTAGTCATTATCTTGGTAAATTAGAAAAACTGGGAGTAATTAAAGCGGTAAGAGGTCCAAGACAAGCTCGCTTTTATCCACCACAAATTACTGAAGATCAATCAAAAGCAATCAAAGCTTTACGTAAACAAACTCCACGAGATCTACTGCTAGCTCTAGTAAAACAAGATGGTCTTGAGTTTAGTGAATTAGTAAGTGAAGTAGGCAAATCCCCTTCCACAGTTTCGTTATATCTCTCACAACTTGTTGAGGATAAACTAGTTGATGTAAAACTTGAAAATCTAAGAAAGAGATATTATATTAAAACAAGAATGGTAATAGATCAATTAATTGAAGACTATAGACCAGGCTTACTTGAAAAACCCACATCTGGATTCGAAGATATATTCAACTCTCTCTAATCCATCTAAATTAAAAATACTATTTCTTTTAACTGGATTTGTATCTGCTTTACTGTTTTCTCAATTTGTATTTGCCGAGGTCTTCATCCCTTCACAAGAATATGTTGGATATTATGATGATGAAAGAGTCTATACAGTTGGAGGTAATGTAAAAAATCAAAATGATTTTGCAGTAATTCCAACAATCTCTGTTACTGTGATTGATGGAGAAAATACATTTACAAAGACAATAACCCATGTTACAATTCCACCAAGAACTGATATCCCATTTAAGATAAAACTACATGAAATCACAGGTAATAATCCTGTATTACTTGAACCTAAGCTAAAATTTGTAAAAACAGAAAAAGAACCTATAACAATTACAATTCTTTATGATAAAACCTTAATCAAACACGATGATGGTCATGTTACTGGGAGAATTATTAATAATGGAAACCAAACTGTCTTCAACCCAAAAATTCTTGCAATAGCTAATGGCCATGAAAAAATGCTAGATGTTGTTCATAATATTGAATATATTGACAAAATAGAACCAGGTGAAATTATAGAGTTTTCAATGTATCCAGATCCTTCTATTACTGATGAAGTTTTTTACTATAGCTGTTTTGCTCCTGTAGATAGCACTGTAATTCCTATTTCTACAAAGAAAAATGGAGGAGATTTTGATTTTAGATATGATTCCGGTGCATGGTATTCTGCTGCTAAATTCAATGAAGAGGGAACAACTCTTACAATGCGTGGCTACAACAGTTATCCTCTTGAAACCTACGCAAACTTTGAGTTTCCACAAATTTCAGGTAAAGAGAAATTTAATGTCACTTTAAATGATAAACCTGTAAAATTCATCCAAAGCATAGATGAGATGGGATTTTGGCATGTTGCATTTACTGTAGGCCCAACATCACAAGGAGTTCTAAAGATTACTGGTTTTGAAAAAGGATTACCTCCAGTTACCTCTAAAATTCCACAATGGATAAAAACAAACGCAAATTGGTGGTCAACTGATCAAATTTCTGATATGGAATTTCTTGAAGGGATAGACTTTTTGTTTGAAAAAGGAATTGTTTTTGTATCTTCAAAAGAAATAACTGTTCAATCAAATTGGAAACTACCTCCATGGATTAAGATCACATCTTTATGGTGGTCTGAAGATAAGATTTCTGATGATGATTTTTTAAATATGATTGAAAATCTTGTTAAACGAAAAATTATCATAATATAATTTCAAAAAATTTGTGTCTCATAGATTACTTCTATGTTTGTACCAGAATTATTAATTGAATAAATACGAATTATAAATTATGAACAAGTTTTTGGTATTTTTACTAGTATTTGTTTTAGCAACGGGATTAGTTGGAAGTGCATCTGCCCACAAAGCCTTGATAATAGGAGATTACAAGATGGATGTAGGCTGGAAAAAAGAACCGCCGATTGCAAATGAGCCAAATGCAATAGAAATTGAAATTAGCATTGCAAGTGATTTTGATAAACAAAGAGACGACAAAATACCATTACAACCATCTTTTCCATCTAGCGAGAGTGCTATCACAGGTCTTGCAAATGATCTGGAAGTAGATATTAAAATTGGAAGCGGAGAAAAATCCTTTTTATCTTTGATAGAAGATCCTGAAATTTCAGGTGTATATTATGGTGACTATACCCCGCAAGAATCTGGAGCTACAAAAATTCACATATATGGAAAAATTCAGGGATCTGAATTTGAAGCAACTTTTCATCCTGAAAAAGTTACTCAAAATATCAAAACAGAACAAATTGTAATTCCAGATTGGATTCGTAATAACGCAAAGTGGTGGTCTGAGGGAATGATAGAAAATTCAGATTTTGTCTCAGGAATTGAATATCTTGTTAAAAATCATATTCTTGATGTTCCTGTAGTGCAACAAGAAATAACTGAAACAAAAGAAATTCCATCTTGGATCAAAAACAACGCTGGATGGTGGGCAGATAAATTAATCTCAGATGAAGAATTTGTTAAAGGAATACAATACATGATAACAAATGGCATAATTGTTGTTTAAGTTTTAGACTTAAAAAATAAAAAAGAATTAGAAATGGGTTACTACCCCAAGTTCCATTAATCTTTGTCCAAGTCCACTACTTGCACATATTGAAGAGTCTTCATGAATTCTCATGAAAAGTTCCAACCCTTCTTTACATTGTACGTCACTTGGTTCAATTCCAATATCAATCTGCTTTAATGGAGGAAGAATGCTGATTGATTCTACTTCTTCTGGATGCATATCTAATTCTACTTTGGAATTATTTATCATTCCAGATAAATGAATAACTGGAAATCCTGCAGAGTGTGGAGTAAATTCACCATGATAAATTCCATCAATCTCAGTCTCTGTCATAGTAACCGTACTGGTTTTTCCATCTAATGTGACAGTTACATTGATTGTATCATCAAGTCCGGATACTCCTTCTTCATCATGTTTCATGTGATCATGTTCTTCATCATGTTTCATGTGATCATGTTCTTCATCATGTTTCATGTCATCATGTTCTTCATCATGTTTCATGTCATCATGTTCTTCATCATGTTTCATGTCATCATGTTCTTCATCATGTTTCATGTCCATCTTATCGTTGGAATCGTTAGCAGCTTTTTGTTTTTCTGCTTCTGTTGCGTGAGTAACTATCAATTCAATAGAATTTTTAATTCCTTGAATTGGTGGTTCCTTATCCCATCCAATTTCAATTTTGTATTCATCTATAACTTGATACTTGTGTGCATATGCACTACTTACTGAACCAATTGCTATAGCAAATACAAAAAGAAATACTATTTTGGAGTGCATAAATCATTATTTTGGACCAACCATGTTAATGATTTTGGTACATTCGTCAAATAGACCAAATTTCTTTTTAAGTTGCAAGTATAATTGTTAATGCCGATTGTGAATTACATGTGCTTTCGAAATTTTTTATTCATTATTTCGGCAATTTTTTAACCTGTTTCTGAATTTTTCAATAATATTAAACATGAAAATATTTTTCACATTGTACAAAGATCTATGATTCTACTTAGTTATAAAAAAATAAAAAAATAGTTAAAAAACTAGAACTATTTTGCTGGAGGAATTGGGTTGACTGGAGTTACTGTAGCTCCACCTGTAATACTATTGATCGCAGTTGCAATATCACGTAGGAAATTCCATATGTCAATGCCATTATTTCTATCCTGTCCAATTGTACTACGTATGTTGTCTGGATATGTTGCATTTGTAATGCCTGATGTTCCTACACTAGCACCACCTGGTCCTGGTGACTTTTACTCTCCAGGTGAAGCTAGAGGACAACTATATTACCAATATGGCAGTAAAGTGTTTTCTACATTAGCAAAATCAACTAATGAAGTTCTAGATACTGAACAAGACTCAATTCTATGGGCAAAATCAAGAGCAACTGCAACAGCAAGTTTTGAATCTACCAATTTTAACGAAATGCAATATACTATTTCAACAAAGAATCTTCCAAACATAGTTAGAATCAGTCTTTATCTTGGTGATCCATACACAAATTCTGAAATTCGTCTTATAGATATTCCATACACTGTAAATCCATTTAAACCAAATTCTGATATCATTACTGGAAAACTCACAAACGATGACATGTGCAAAATATCTCATGAAGAACACGGATTTGCTTCACATGCTGGTCATACAATGACTGAAGATGAAACCACTTCACATGATGGCTATATAATGGATGAAGAAGGAATTATCTCACATGATCAGCATTCATCTCATAACGAATCTAACACATGTTATGGTGTAAATTGCGTTGATCCTGAACCAAAAGAATTTCTTGTAGCATTAGTTGATGGATCTTTTGATTCTAGTTATGATTTTGGTAATCTTTCAGGTAAAAAAATACTTGCAAGCACGCATTACAAAACATTTCCAATTACATATGATCTTAATGGTGAACTTAAAAAAATGACTGTAAATGAAGAAGAAAACACACTAGCTCTATATTTTGATAATGTTATTGAAGATAAACTCACTTTGCGTCTTCCAAGAGCATTAGTGGATGCAGAAAATAATAATTTCCTAGTTATGGTTACAGCCTCGCCAGAAAGAATGATTGATTATGAAATTATTGCTTCAGATGATTCATTTTTTACATTACAACTAGATATACCAAGTAATACATCCAAAATATCTATTATTGGTACAAGAGTTATTCCTGAATTTGGAACCATGGTGATGATGATACTTACCGTATCAATCATTAGCATTATTGTAGTAACTAGAAAAACTAAGATCTTTGTGTGATTTTTCCTTTATAGCAAGTCTTGAATAATCTTATTATACAAATTTTATTTAAGTTTATTATCTAATGTTTCCATTACGCGATGAAAATCCACATCCTCCAGGATTCAAACCAAAAGTAACTTATGCATTAATTGCAGCTAATGTTCTAGTATTCCTTATAGAAATCGCATATACTGGACAATTCATTGAATTTACGAATCAAAATGCGTTTTCTTTATTTTATAATTGGGGTGCAGTACCAAATTGTGTTACGGGTGCAACTGTTTCTAACATAGATTTTGGACAAGGACCAACACAAATTGCATGCCCTGTTGAACCATATGTCTCTCTTCTAAGTTCTACTTTTTTGCATGGTGGTGCAATGCATCTTGGAGGCAACATGTTGTTTTTGTGGATATTTGGTGATAATATAGAACTAAAGTTTGGTCGACTAAAATATCTGGGAATTTATCTAATGTGGGGAATAAGTGCAGGATTAATTCACATACTTGGTGATCCTACAAGTGTAATTCCAGCAGTAGGAGCATCTGGGGCCATATCTGGAGTACTTGGTGCATATCTTGTAATTTTTCCAAGGGCAAAGATTCAGACTGCTATGATGATGGGATTCTTTATCCGAATGTTACATATTCAAGCCAGATGGTTTTTGCCATTTTGGCTCGTCTTCCAAAATTTACTCCCATTTTTCATTGGGGGATTTGGTGTTGCAGGAGGCGGCGTTGCGTATCTTGCTCATATAGGTGGCTTTGTAGTGGGACTTGCCACTGGTTATCTATACAAGAAAACACATAGTTCTGAATTTACTTATGGAACAAGATATGGGTATAAGGCATAAATCTAAAGAATAAATCACTGAAACCTTTTCAAACTAATCATGCCGTTGATTACAGTATCAATGTATCCTGGAAGAACTCAACAACAAAAAGATGAATATGCAAAAGCAATCACAAAGTCAGCAGTAGAGATTCTTAAGACTAAAGAATCTCATGTCATTGTAGTTTTTGAGGATAATCCAAAAGAAAACTGGTTTCTAGCAGGAAACCAACTTTAATTATTTTTAAAAAAACACTGGAATAATTCCCTTCCAGTTAGAGGGCTACACATACACACATTATGGTCGGTTGCTTTCTTTATCACTAATTTACATAATAACAAAATGGTACATTTCATGTTTGTACCACCTTATCTTTTTATCCTCATTAATAATACAAATTTTATGAAAGTTGCAATTGTACAATTCAAGGCTTCTACTAACAAAGAAACCAATCTGAAAAAAATTATTAATTATATTATAAAAGCAGCAGAAAAAAAAGCAACTCTCGTAGCATTTCCAGAATTTATGATGTTTTATACAAATTCATCACAAACATCAAAACAACTTGCAAATTTGGCTGAAACCATCAACGGAAATTTTATCAAAACCATTTCAAAAGCTGCAAAAGAAAATCATGTTGATGTTGTAGGCTCATTTTATGAAAAAAGTCCAAAAAAAGATCGTGTATATGATACTTCATTTGTAATTGATAAAACAGGCAAAGTGATATCGACATATAGAAAAATTCATCTCTATGATGCATTAGGATTTAGAGAATCAGATAAAATGGTAAAGGGATCAAAGATTACAAAACCTGTTACAACTTCGATTGGAAAAATAGGAATGATGATTTGTTATGACTTGAGATTTCCAGAGATGTCAAGATCATTAGCTGTTGCTGGTTCTGAAATTTTGATTATACCATCAGCGTGGGTAAAAGGCAACATGAAAGAAGAACATTGGTTAACAATTAACAAAACTAGAGCAATTGAAAATGGATGTTATGTGATAGCACCTGATCAAGTAGGAAATATTTATTGTGGTAGAAGTATTGTAGTTGATCCTTATGGAAAAATTTTACTTGATATGAAAAAGAAACAAGGAATAGGATATGTTAATATTGAATTAAAAAATGTCAAACAAATTAGAAAAATTCTACCATTACTGAAAAATAGACGTACTGATGTTTATCCTACTTTGAAGGTTTAATTTTTCTACTATCACAATTAAAATTTGAACACTGTCTTGTCCATTTTTGTTTTCTTGAATAACGAAAAATTATCATTGGCCACCTACACACATCGCATGGAATCTTCATTGCTCTAAGTCTTGCTTTTTGTAATAGTGGTGATGATGCTTTGCAACCTCCATGAAAGTTTGAACAACCCATGAATCTCTTTCTTGTTGTTCTAGATCTGATTAGCACTATTTGACCTAACCTGCATTCTGGACATTCTACTAGTCCATTTTTTGGAGAATTTGTCCCAAGGATCATGTATTTTCTATCTTTTGATGACCAAGACAAGTATCCATTAATGTCCAAATATTGAATGATTTCTTTTTTGAAAATTGCTGTTTTTGACTTTGTAGTTTTTGCTACGTGTCTGACAATAGTCCTTTTAACCTGAATAGTTTTTAGCAATGATTTCTTTGGTGGCATATTCTATAATGAATTTACTGAAACAATTTTTATAGGGACTTGGGTCAGTGACATTTGTGGAAAAGGTCTGTGTTCTTGGCGCTGGTAGCACCAAATATGGAAAATTAGCAGAAAGTATAGCTGATATTACTACTCAGGCATCAGTTTTAGCCATAGAAAATGCAGGGATTGATCCAAAAGAGATCAAAGCATCTTACATTTCAAACGTCTTTGGAGTTGCAGACAAGCAGGTACATCTTGGACCTGTTTTAATGAGTAGATTAGGCATTCCAGATAAACCATCATTAACAATAGAGTCTGCATGTGGAAGTGGCTCAGTATCCTTTAGAGAGGCATATGCCAATGTTGCAGCCGGCTTTTATGATTGTCTTGTTGTAACTGGTGTTGAAAAAGTAACTCACACGGGAACTGAATGGACTACAACTTACTTTGCATACTGTTCTGATTTTTTTTATGAAGGTCAAGCTGGTGCATCATTTCCAGGATTATTTGCATCAATGGCAAGAGCTTACTTGACAGAGTTTGGTGCAACTGAAGAAGACTTTGCAAGAGTTGCAGTAAAGAATCATGACAATGGTTTTCTTAATCCAAAAGCTCACATGCAAAAGAAAATTACAATTGATGATGTAATGAAATCCCCTGTAGTTGCAAGTCCTCTAAAACTTTATGACTGTTGTCCGTTCTCTGATGGTGCAAGTTCTGTTATTCTTTGCTCTGAAAAGTTTGCAAAAGAACACGGTGGTGATTATATTGAAGTTATTGGATCTGGCAGAGGAGGTTCACCTGCTGCATTGCAAGGACGTGAACAAATGACTACAATCCCTAGTACAAAGATTGCAGCAGCAGATGCATACAAAATGGCAGGAATCACTGCAAAAGATATTGATTTTGCTGAAGTACATGATTGCTTTACAATTGCAGAAATTGTTGATACTGAAGATTTAGGATTCTTTGAAAAAGGTAAAGGAGTACAAGCTGTCCGTGAAGGTAGGACTAATTTAAATTCAGATATTTCAATTAATCCATCAGGCGGTCTTAAATCAAAAGGACATCCAATTGGAGCTACAGGTGTTGGACAAGTAGTAGAAGTATTTGATCAATTAACTGGTAGAGCTGGAGCACGAACTGTCAAAGATGCGAAAATTGGTTTAACTCATAATTTTGGTGCAACCGGTGCAAGTTGCGCTGTTCATATATTTCAAAGTGTGTAAAATGACTATTGAGGAACAACTTATTGAATATGCCAAACAAGGTAAACTCCTAACTCATAAATGCACAAAGTGTGGATATCTTCATTTGTCTACTGCCTATTACTGCCTAAAATGTGGCAGCAAGGGATTTGAGGATGTTGTTTTAGATGGTGAAGGTTCAATTGCCACTTATACAATAATAACTGTGGCTCCAGCAGGATTTGAAAAATATACGCCATATGCATTTGTTGTGCTTCAATTAGACAATACACATTTGAGAATTTCAGGATTTATGGCGGGAATTGCAACTCCTGAAGATCTACCTGTAGGAACCAGAGCCAAAATATCTGGTTTTGAAGATGGCTGTGGAATCATCATTAAAAAGCAGTAAAAATATTTGTTTGAATTATTAAAAAAAATCAAAATCGTTTCTTAATACTTTTGTTATAATCATCTTTTTCATGTCTGTAGAAATTACGTGTGGTAAATGTGGAGAAAAGATCGCTAACATGAAAATGCTAAAAGCTCTCAAAGATGTGATGACACCCTATAATGGAAAATGCCCCTCATGTGGGCAAAAATTGTCAACATCTGAATTTTCTCTAGATGTCCAAGAAAACTGATCTAAAAATCTTTTCATAGTTTTTTATTTTTGTTGTATGCATGTAATGTTACAACCCACTAAATTTTATTTGAATAAGAAAACAGATCTAAAATATACAAAAATGTTCTAGTCATAAGTCTTAATTACTCCTTTCTTTTTTAGTGATCTAGTATGGAATTAGATGAAGAGCTAGAAGAGCCAAAGCGAAGCGGGATTCTTCAATCCACATCAAAACGTGTAAGAATGATTTTTTCTGTAATGGCAAGTCCAAACAGAATTGATATTTTAAGAATTTTAAATTCCAAGGGCCCATTGACTTATTCTGAATTAAAATCCTTGGCTGGATTCAAATCCAAAAAAGAGAGTGGAAAATTTGCATATCACTTGAGAAAATTATTGAGACAATCCCTTGTGGCATTAAATAAATCTGAAAGACGTTATACAATCACAAATCTTGGAAAACTGGTCTTGAGCTTGGCAAGACAAATTGAAGAACGATCAATTATTGAAAGTGGAAAAATGTATGTCAGAACATCTCATGAGTCAATTGAAGAATTTAATTCCCATAAAATTATTCAATCACTAGTACGTGAAGGCAGCCTACCATTAGAATTAGCTCAAAAAATTACCGAAGAAGTTGAAAATAGAATTTACAAATATCAAACAACATATCTCACAGGATCTCTTATTCGAGAGATGGTAAATTCAGTCCTTTTAGAACATGGTCATGAAGAATATCGCAATAAACTGGCACGCCTAGGCCTGCCTGTATATGACGTTCAAGAGATGCTTACAAATCTAGATAATGTGGATAATGGTGCAGAAGGCTTACTTTTCAATACCGGTCAAAAGGTGTTTGCAGAACATTTACTCACTAATGTATTACCAAAGGACGTTGCAGATTCACATCTTTCTGGTGATATGCATATTTCAAATCCTGGAATTTGGTCCATGATACCTGATACAATATTTGTTAATGTAAAAGAATTGATTGAAGATGGAGTTATTCTTGGTGGAAAATATCTTGATGTATCAAGAATTACATCATCAAAATCACTTGATGACGTTACATCTTCTTTATCTATAATCATATCATTACTTTCCAAAGAGGCTTCACAAGAAATTGTTCTTGATGGATTAATTCCACTATTTACAAAACATTCAAAGAACCTTCCAGAATTAGAACAAAAATTAACAGATGCATTTTCTACTGCATCTACTACATCAAAATACAATAGAAAAAGTACTGATGTTTCAATTAGACTGCAATTGGGTTCTGATCTAAAAATTGTTAATGCAATAATTAATGCTTACAAGAATTACACAAAGATAACTCCAATTCCAAAAATTGGCTTAATTGTAGATTTTGATAAAGGAAAAATCACTGATGTTTCTGAAGTATTATCAGAAATAATTGCGATTGGTGGTAAAGTCATGTTTGCAAAAGGTGAAGTATCTAGCTATGGTATTACAAATGGTACAACTAAAAATTCAGGTCCACTTGCCATTACACTACAATCTGTTTCGATCAATCTTCCAAGACTTGCATTTGAATCCAATAAAGATGAAACATACTTTAGAGCAAGACTTGCATTGCTCATGAAACCTGCTTTGTCTTCTATGGCATTAAGAAAGAAAGATATTTCTGATCTTACACGAAGAGGATTAAATCCAATACTTGCAAAAAATACTCAAT